>Ga0268262_10004267_pt1 | contig 14855 bp, 8 predicted proteins | sample TergutNc150P3_FD_190354 | JGI IMG/M metagenome (GOLD analysis project Ga0268262, IMG submission 190354) | Nasutitermes corniger P3 segment gut microbial community from laboratory colony in Florida, USA - Nc150 P3 (SPAdes) (version 2) | ecosystem: Host-associated > Arthropoda: Insects > Digestive... | reverse complement strand
GTCTTACGTATTGCATCCGTACAACATGGTGAAAGACCATCGGACGGAGGCGGAGACGAGCAATACGTCGGCGGTGCTGGACGGGGATATCGATATGTTCATTGAGGCTTATTTGCTGTTGAATTAGGAATATTAGGTATCAATACCGACAAATATATTAACCGCTATCAAGGACGGCATACATTGTCAACTCTTCCCAAGCACCCCAAAGTAAAGTGCGCCCGCTGCGGCGACTGCTGCTGCATTCCCGTCGTTCCCGTCACGCATAAGGACGTGATGCGGCTCGTCAAACATACCGGACTGCCGGTAAGTTCGCTGGTGCGGTTCTGCCCATCGTCTGAAATGGAATTCGATGAGAATTCGGGGCTTTGGATAAAATTCAAGTCTGTCAGACGCGCAATGGTGCTGCGCAAGCGGGGCGAGCGGTGCATCTTCCAAACGCCGGAGAGGGCCTGTTCCGCATACGAGGCGAGGCCGCAGACCTGCCGTACGTTTCCGTACAGCGTGGAGCTCGACGGGAAAAACGTCACGGAAATCGCGCTGAACAAAGTGATGAAGTGCAACGCCGTAAAATCTTCCAAGGGATGCATCGACATCGACGCTCTTATCGCGAACGTAAAGAAAGAGAATCGGGAAGATAGCGAGTATCATAAAATAGTGGAGCGGTGGAATTTGTCGGACAGCGGCGGGAATGTGAAAGATTTTTTGAAATTCGCCGGGCTTTAATACTACAATACCTAATATGAACGAAAAAAGATTATACATAGTAGACGGCTACGCGTTCGCCTACCGCGCCTACTACGCCCTTATCCGCAGCCCGCTCATCAGTTCCAAGGGCTTCCCCACAGGCGCGATTTACGGGTTCGCCAATTATCTGCTGCGCCTGATAGAGACCTACGGCTGCCCGTACCTGGCGGTGGCTATGGACAGCTCCGTCCCGACCTTCCGCCACGAGGCCTACGCCATGTACAAGGCCAACCGCGAGGCCATGCCCGACGATTTGAGACAGCAGATGCCGCGCATATTCGAGTTGCTGGAGGCGTTCAACATCCCCGTCATAAAAAAAGACGGCTTTGAGGCGGACGACATTGTGGCCTCGCTCACGAAGCGCGCGCTCGCGGAGGGGTTCGAGGTGTTTTTGGTGACAAAGGACAAAGACCTCATGCAGCTGATAGGCCCGAACGTGACGATGCTCGCTCCGGACGGGTCGGGGGTCTTCTCCCCTATGGGGCCGGAAGACGTGCTTAACAAAATGGGAGTGCCGCCGGAGAAGATTTTGGATTTTTTGGCGCTCGTGGGCGACACGGCCGACAACATTCCAGGAGTGGCGGGCATCGGCGTCAAGGGCGCGGCCAAAATTTTGGAGACGCTGACCGTAGATCAAATATTGGACGACCCCTCCCGCGTCAAACCGGAAAAGATCGCCGATAGGATCCGCGAACGCAAAGAGGATCTCGCCGTATCGAAAATGCTCGCCACGCTGCGCGGCGACATCGAATTCGATTTCTCATTGGACGGTCTAAAACGCGGCGAATTCGACCTCCCGCGCTGCCGTGAATTGTTAAACGAGCTGGAGTTCTTCTCTATGCTGCGGAACCCGCTCTTCGGCGCGAGGAAAAAGTTCGAACCGCGCATGCGGACGGTCGATACAATCGCCGAATTGCGCGATCTCGTAGAAGCGATAGGCAAAAAAGGCGAGGCCGCCGTCGACGCGGTGACCGTAGGAAACCATCCCAGAGTCGCGCGGCTTAAAGGAATCGTGCTTGCCGTCGATCCGTCGGAGGCGTATTACGCGCGGATCGACGGCGGCGACGCTAAACAAGACGCGGACGCGGCCTCCGCTGTCGCCGTCGGTTTGTTCGACGGCTTGGACGCGCGGGGCGCGGCAGGCGGACCGCTTGACAAAAGCGAGGCGTTGAAAATTCTCGCCGGCGCGCTCGAGTCGCCGCGAATCGGCAAGATCGGACACGATCTGAAGCGCCTCTCCATGGCGCTCAGGAGCGAGGGGATCACGCTGCGCGGACTCGCCTTCGACGCGATGCTCGCCGCATACGTGATAGACCCGGGAAAGCGGCGCTACGACCTCGCGGAACTTGTAAACGAACATCTCGGCGTAGACATAAAGACGGTCGGCGACTGGCGCGGCGGCGACGGGTTCATCGATCCGCTCGACGGCCCCGCGCCCTCCCCCGACGCGGCATGCGCCGCCCTGCTCCTGCGTGAAAAGCTCCAGCCTATCATGGACGAACGCGGCTGCGCAAACTTATTTAGAGAGATCGAACTTTCGTTGGAAACGGTATTGGCGGACATAGAGTGGAACGGCATACTGATAGACGCCGAACTCCTGTCGCGCCTCTCCTCCGAATACGCCGCCGACATCGAGCGGATCACGCGCGGCATATACGAATTAGCCGGGGAAGAGTTCAACCTCAATTCGCCTAAACAGCTGGGAGAAATACTCTTCGGCAAACTCGGCATGCACAGCGGCAAAAAGACCAAAGGCGGTTCGCAATCGACAAGCGTCGAAGTGCTGGAGAACTTGGCCGCCGACCATCCCGTAGCGACGTCCATACTCGACTACCGCGAAAAACAAAAACTGCTGTCCACATATATAGACGCGATACCGGCGCAAATATTGCCGCAAACGGGGCGCGTCCACACCTCTTTCAACCAAGCGGTGACGGCCACGGGCCGCCTGTCGAGCACGAACCCCAATTTGCAGAACATCCCCATACGCACCGAGAGCGGACGCAAAATCAGGGAGGCCTTCATAGCTCCGCAAGGCTGCGCGCTGGTCTCCGCCGACTACTCGCAAATCGAACTGCGCATACTGGCGCACCTGTCGGGCGACCCGTCGCTCGTGCAGGCGTTTACGGACGACAAAGACGTCCACGCCCAAACAGCGTCGGCCGTCTACGGCGTGATGCCGGAGCTTGTGACGCCGGAGATGCGCCGCGCCGCCAAAACCATAAACTTCGGCCTAATGTACGGCATGGGCCCCGTCAACCTCTCCAAACAGATAGGCATATCGTTCGCGGAAGCGAAAAGATTCATAGAGGCGTACTTCAACCAATTCCCGTCAATCCGAGCGTTCATGGACGCGGCGATACAGAAGACGCGCGACCTCGGCTACTCGGAGACGATTTTCGGACGCAAACGCTACCTGCCGGAGATCAACTCGACGAACAGAAGCGTAAGAGAAGCCGCCGAACGCACGGCGATCAACACCCCTGTGCAAGGAACGGCCGCCGATATTATAAAGGTCGCGATGATCAATCTATACAAAAAGACGCCGGACATTTGGCCGCGGTCAAAAATGTTATTGCAAGTCCATGACGAATTGGTGTTTGAAACGCCCGAAGAGAACGCGGAAGAATTCGCGCTGTGGGCGAAAGGGGAGATGAGCGGGGCGTGCGAACTTAAAGTACCGTTGAAAGTTGACGCGGGTATAGGCAGGCACTGGGGGGAGGCGCATTAATGCTAAAATCAAACATCGTAATCACCGTCCCCGAAGGCCTATGCCCGTTCCTAAAGACCGAGGTAGAGTCTCTCGGCCTGCCCGTAACCTCCGTCACGCCCACGAGCCTCTCAACCGAGGGCGCGTCCAACGAGGCTATGCTGCTCAATCTGCACCTCCGCACCGGCCACCACGTGCTCTTCCAGATCGCCGCGTTCCGCTGCCGCGACGCCGACGAACTATACAAGGAACTCTCGAAGGTTCTGTGGGAGACGATCATCCCGTCGGACGAATATCTTACGGTAGTCTCCAACGTCCGCAACCCGACCATCCGCGACGCCCGCTTCGCCAACATGCGTTGCAAGGACGCGATAGTCGACCGCATACAGGCGCGCAAAGGCCGCCGCCCCGACTCAGGCCCCGAACAGACCGGGGCGGTCGTCAGCCTCTACTGGCGCGACGAACGCTGCACGGTCTACTTAGACACCTCCGGAGAGCCGCTGTCGCGCCGAGGCTACCGCCGCATACCGCTGGGCGCGCCCATGCAGGAGACGCTCGCCGCCGGCGTAATCATGGCTTCGGAACTCAAAACGGGCGACAGCTTCGTCAACCCCATGTGCGGCAGCGGGACTATGGCGATAGAAGCGGCGCTGTCTCTGAGCGGCAGGGTGCCGGGACTGACAAGACGCAACTTCGGATTCATGCACCTGTTAGGGTTCGACTTGAGGGCGTGGGAGGAGATGAAAGACGCGGCGAAAAGCAAGGTGCTGAAAAACATACCGTCGCAAATCATCGCCACCGACAATAACGAAAAGGCGATAGACGCCGCCCGCAAAAACGCGGCGACGGCCGGGGTGGAGCAGCTGATACGCTTTGAGGTCTGCGACTACGCCGACACGCCCGTCCCGCCTCCCCCGGGCGCGGCGATACTGAACCCGGCCTACGGGATGAGACTGGGCGACGACAAGGAGCTCGTGGAGACCTACCGAGGCATAGGCGCGTTCTTCAAACAGAAGTGCAAAGGCTATCGGGGCGGCGTGTTCACCGCGAACACCGCTCTGGCCGGTCAGGTCGGGCTGAAAGCCAAGAGGAAGATACCATTCGTCAACGGGAAGATAGAGTGCAGACTCTACGTCTACGATCTCTATTGACGGCGCGCCGCGTCCGCATCTGATTTTTCCGACCGGCAACCGACGTCAAATTTATTGCGGGAGAGACGGGGGGCGGCAGGGTCTATGACTTTTACCGTCTTTTCTGCCCGCTTTTGTTGAATTCGTCAATGACGTCATGACCGCCGAGTTTCATTAACACTATCACCCTGCTGCTTTTGTAGTACCAAATGGCGCGGAAATTCATGTTGACGCTGAATTCATAATATCCGGGATTGCCTAACACCTGCTTGCACCGCAACGACGGATAAAACGGATCGTCTTCCAATAGCCGTACCTTTCTCATCAACGCTTTCCTGTCGGCCATCGGCAACCTATCAACCAGTTTTTCGACCTTCTGCGAGTAAAGGACGATGTAATTAGCCGACATCTTCCCCCTCCTCGCCGTCGTCGTCAAGCGATATGCCATGCTCTAAGGCGAACTCTTCCGCCGTTTTAGGAACTATCGTGCCGGCATCGAACGCTTCCAGCGTCTCCCGAAGTATCTCCCTTAATTCTGCCATCTCCTCTTCGGGATATTCGACCGTCGGCAGATTGCGCAACTCTTGCGGGACTATCGTTCCGAACTTCTTCTCCGCTGTAATCACAATAAAACCTCCTCAATTAAGGGTATACGCCGATACACTTAATATAATATACGACTGCGGACGATGTCAAATTTATTGCGGGAGAGACGGGACGGAAGAGACGGGACGGTGAGGACAACGCCCCCCTTAATCAGCAAGTCTGCCGTACTTGACGGAAACAGCCGACGGGCCGACCGTAAATGCCGCTGAATCGGCGAAATAAGCGGGGTTGCGGGATATGGATGAGGCTGAAATCTTGTTATTTTGGGAACTATGGACAGCGAATTGAGAAGAATAAGGGCGGGACCCGCCCGCCCTTTTTCGACGTTGACGCTGAGACTACCTCACACCGACGACCAACGACACCTTCTCCCTCTTGCCGTCTTTCGTCTTTATAACGCCCTTCACCAAATAACTCCCCTCAGCCACCGGACGGCCATTGCCGTCACGCAGGTTCCATGTGCTCACCTTGCGCCTTGTTTGACTGCCGACAGCGTCGTCAATTATACGTATCTTTTTGACGATATTGCCCGAAGCGTCATAAATAAACAGCGTCGCGTAGGCTACGCGGCTACCGTTGCGGAAAATGCTCACCGTGCCGGACGACTTGACCGCAGGGTTCGGGCCGACGGTGAAATCAGAGGTCAGCGGGGGGACGGGAGATATTGACGAGATTCCGTTGGATGGGTTGGCGTTTGGAATCGTACGGTCGGAAGATTGAACCGCATCCTTGGATTTAACCGTAACCGTTATAAGCTCGCTCTCAATGTTTGCCGTCTTTTGCCCGCCGTCGCCGTTGTCGATTATCGTGTTTGTCACAACGGCATAGTAATAATACGTTCCCTCCTCAGATGTCGGTACACGGTATGAAGAACCTGTCCCTACAATACCGTCGCCGTCGTACCACGCATAACTAAGCGTACCGCCGTCGCTCGAGGTCGCCGTTATGGATGCGGTGAAAGACTCGCCAACCGATATAGTGACACTTTGGGGTTGCGCGGTAATAGTTGGGATTGCCGCATTGACGAGAGAATTGACCGTGACCTTGACGACACGACTCGTAACGCTTGTATCTTTTCGTCCGCCATCGCCGTTGTCAACTATGGTATTTGTTACTACTACATAGTAATAGTACGTACCGGCCGTGGATGTAGACACACTATACGATGAGTTTGTCGCGCCGTAGATTATCGTACCACCGCTGTTGCTCTCGCTTATATTGCTATACCACTGATAAGAAAGCGTTCCGTTGTCGCTGGTACTTGCCGATACGCTCAACGTGTGTGTCCCGCCAACTGTAACGGAACCTCCGGTAGGTTGTGAGATTATAATCGGGGTAACCGCATTAACAATAGCGTTTACTGTTACCGTGGCAACAGAACTCGTAACCGTTGAAGTTTTTGTCCCACCGTCACCGTTGTTGGTTATGGTACTTTTTACTACTACATAATAACGATATGTACCAGCCGTAGATGTAGGCACGCTATAGAACGAACTCGTCGCGTTGCCGATAGATGTACCGCCAGTCGCAGTAGTGCTTGTCGTACTGTACCATTGATAACTTAACGTACCAGCAGTACAACTACTTCCACTAACTGTAAATGTACCCAATAGCGTTCCTGCCGCAGTAGAACTTAGAGCTGAGTACTGTTTGTAAACTAAAAGTGCATCAGTATTATTCGTTCCTCCAAACGCAGGGTCAAATGTTGAAGATGGCGGCGCGTCTGTGTAATATATGGCAAACGCGCATTCAGTAGGGTAGTTACCAACGTTGTTCCAGTATACCTTAACTTCATCACCAACGTAGGTATCAAATGTGTACGTATTACTATTACCAGAACTCATGGTAGGATTCGTTGATAGGTTGGTCCCATTTACACTGATCCTTAGCGTGGCCCCGTTCCAACCATCACCATAACTGTCTCGCATCAAAACAGTAATATTCTTAGCAGATGTCGTACCACCAGCACTCCCGCTACTTGCCGAGACGCTCAACGTATGGCTACCACCGGCAGTAACGGTTTCCCCAGTAGGTTGCGTGGAGATTGTTGGCGTACACACATTGACAACTGGAGCGGCATTTACTGTTACTGCGGCAGTACTACTCGTGGTGGTTGCGGGTATGCTGTTTTTTGTGTTTGTCACCACCACATAATAATAATATGTTCCTGTTGATGTCGTAATTGGTGTATAAGAACTCGAGTTAGTACCGACAGCCGTACCGCCACTAGTGCTGTTAGTCGTATTACGGTACCACTGGTAACTCAACGTACCGTTGTCCGTCACGCTTGCTGTTACGGATAGCGCGGTAGCTGTTGCGTTTTGTGTATATGTGGCTCCTGCGGGTTGCGATGATATTGTTGGGGTAGCCGTGGCAGAATTTACCGTTACTGTTGCGACAGAACTAGTAACAGTAGAAGTTTTTGTCCCACCGTCACCGTTGTTGGTTATGGTACTTTTTACTACTACATAGTAACGATATGTACCAGCAGTAGATGTAGGTACACTATAGGACGAACTCGTCGCGTTGCTGATAGATGTACCACCCGTCGCAGTAGTGCTTGTCGTACTATACCATTGATAACTTAACGTACCAGCAGTACAACTACTTCCACCAACTGTAAATGTACCCAATAGCGTTCCTGCCGCAGTAGAACTTAGAGCTGAGTACTGTTTGTAAACTAAAAGTGCATCAGTATTATTCGTTCCTCCAGACGCAGGGTCAAATGTTGAAGATGGTGGCGCATCTGTGTAATATACGGCAAATGCGCATTCACCAGGGTATTCACCAACGTTGTTCCAATATACCTTAACTTCATCACCAACGTAGGTATCAAATGTGTACGTGTTACTGCTACCCGAACTTATAGTAGGATTCGTTGATAGGTTGGTTCCATTTACACTGATCCTTAACTTGGCCCCGTTCCAACCATCACCATAACTGTCTCGCATCAAAACCGTAATATTCTTAGCAGATGTCGTACCTCCACCGCTCCCACTACTTGCCGAGACGCTCAACGTATGGCTACCACCGGCAGTAACGGTTCCCCCAGTAGGTTGCGTGGAGATTGTTGGCGTACACACATTAACAACCGGAGCGGAATTTACTGTTACTGCGGCGGTATTACTTGTATTGGTTGCGGTTGTACTGTTTTTTGTATTTTTAACTACCACATAGTAATAATATGTTCCCGTTGATATCGTAACTGGAGTGTAAGAACTTGAGTTTGTGCCGACAGCCGTACCGCCACTAGTGCTGTTCGTTGTATTGCGGTACCACTGATAACTCAGCGTACCGCCGTCCGTCACGCTTGCTGTTACGGATAGCGCGGTGGCTGTTGCGTTTTGTGTGTATGTGGCCCCTGCTGGGTGCGATGTTATATTCGGGGTCTGTGGCGGAAACGGATTGTTACATGGAGAGCCTACACATACGATTCTTGTGCCAGATATACTTGTATTTGCGGTTGAAATTGCTTTTACTGTCAGCGAAGTCGCTGTTTCTGTAGCAGCGATCGTCAATTGCCCGGAAGTGGAAATTGTTGTGCCGCTGTTGTAGTTACCGGTCACACTCCATGTTACTGTTTGCGCTGGCAAATTTGTTCCGGTTACGGTTGCGGTGAGTGTTTGCGATAGACCTTTTTGCATTGTGATAGTTTGGGGGTATATGGTTACTCCTGTTACTGAAGTTGTTGGTGCAGTACCAGTATATGCGGTTAAAATGTACGTCCCGGTACGACTTCCGTATGGAGTGATTCCTATGTAATAAGTACCAGCTTCCAAGTCCTTATAGACGCTGGACGAATATATATTGTCACTTTTGATTTGCGTCCCATCAGCGTTATACCATTTAACATACGCATCGTATAGCCAAACGGAATTGTTGCTACCCAAGTTTACATTTATTGTTAATCTACTAGATTGCGTTAAAACATACCGATACATATCAGTATTATCCTGATAACTTATAAACCCTTTCACTGTTTGCCCCGATGTTAATAATTGCGCGTTTGGACGTGTTTCGTTTGGTTCTACCTCATTGTTTCCAGCAGCAATAAAATCCCCACACAAACTATATGCACCAGTACGACTTCCGTATGGAGTGATTCCTATGTAATAAGTACCGGCATCTAAGTCCATATAGACGCTGGACGAATATATATTGTCACTTTTGATTTGCGTCCCATCAGCGTTATACCATTTAACATACGCATCGTATAGCCAGATGGAATTGTTACTACCCAAATTTACATTTACCGTCAATCTACCCGATTCCGCTAATACATATTTGTATATATCGGAATTATCTTGATAACTTATAAAGCCTTTCACTGTTTGCCCAGATGTTAATGATTGTGCGGTTGCAATTGTATTGTTTGGTTCTACCTCATAGTTTCCAGCAGCAGTAAAATCCCCGCGCAAATTATATGCACCGGTACGACTTCCGTATGGAGTGATTCCTATGTAATAAGTACCGGCATCTAAGTCCATATAGACGCTGGACGAATATATATTGTCACTTTTAATTTGTGTCCCATTAGCGTTATACCATTTAACATACGCATCGTATAATCCTGAACTGCTACTACCAAGGTTTGCATTTATCGTCAATCTACCCGATTCCGTCAAAACATACTTGTACATATCTACACTATTTGAAGAAGTTATATTACCTCGCACAGTATAGCCCATCGGTAACGACTGTGCCGCAATGATTGTATTGTTTGGTTCTATCGGATTCACAATACAATCCACACGTAAACCATATTTTCCAGTATTTCCATTAATACCTGATATTTGAACGATCTCTACGTAATATGTACCAGCCGGGACTTCCATAGAATCATTGTGTGGAAGACTAATACCACCAATAGATGTCTTGCGTTGCGAATAATCATTGTTAAGCCACTGTACATTCGCAACTTGGTCGTATAGCCTTTCCACATCGGTACTAGTGGTTATATTTAGTAACAGTTTACCTGCTTGCGGCAATACAACCTGATACCTATTAGAAGTGTTGGTAGCCGTTATGGATCCGTCGTAAGTCTTACCAAGTGAAATTGTCGAATATTCGGTCGCCAATGCGCCACTAACGGCAAACAGAATACACGTCAAGACGCTAAGAAGCCCAATTTTGATTTTTGGGATAACCGTGGAATTACAAACAACACTACCGTTCATCGACGAAAACATCGCCGCCGCCTTCTTTGCTGATCCAAGCATACTCATAAGACCTCCCGTTTAATTGTTTATTAAGTAAAACTATTTTTCTTTTCATCACACCACACCGCAACGCCGTCCCGCGCCTCTCCCGGCGCGACGCGACAGGCGGCCCGACCTATCGCCGCCCGCCTGCAACCGCCTACCTAACCACCCCCAAAACCACCGACACTTTCTCCTTCTTCCCGTCCGATGTCTTGATCACGCCTTTCACCAAATAAGTCCCCTCCGTCACCTGCCGCCCTTTTGAGTCTCGCAAGTTCCACGAACCCACCTTGCGTCTTGTTTGACTGCCGACAGCGTCGTCAATGACCCGTATCTTTTTAACGATGTTACCTGAAGCGTCATAAATAGACAGTGTCGTGTACGCTACGCGGCTACCGTGACGGAAGAAGTTCACCGTGCCTGACGACCTATTCGCCGGATTAGGGCCGGCGGTGAATTCTGCGGTCAACGGGGCTAACGGAGCGACTGCCGCCGCCGCCTTGTCGGAGTTGGCGTTTGGAATAGTGCGGTCAGAAGATTTAACCGCGTTGGGGGAATTAATCACAACCGTTATAACATCGCTCGTAGCGCTTGCCGACTTTATTCCGCCGTCGCCGTTCTCTGGAATGGTATTTGTTACGACAACGTAGTAGTAATACGTGCCGACCGCAGACGTAGGCACGCTATATGACGAGCTTGTCGCGCCATTGATTGCGTTGCCGCCGTTACGGCTCGCGATTGTGTTGTTGTACCACTGATATGAGCGGGTTCCGCCGTTGCCGACGGTTGCCAATACGGTTAGTTTGTAAGGTTTGCCGAGTTTTACGGTGTCGCCTACCGGTTGCGCGGTGATGATCGGGGTCAACACGTTTATGGCATTAACCGTTACCATTACGTCAACGCCGGTCACAGTGTTGTAATTCCAAGTATCGGTTGGTGTAAATGTCGCCTTGTGCGTTTGTGTTCCGGCATTACCTACCGTTCCGGTTTCTTCCCAATACCAGCCTTCGGGCAATATGATACTTGAGAGAAAATCACCGAACGTGGCGGTTAAGCCCGTTGGAACAGTGTAACTTGGGGTAGCTTTCGTCACAGTCACCGCAACGTCAATACCCATAGCAACGTTGTAATTTTCTATATCAGCCGGTATAAATGTTGCTTTATGTGTTCGCGTTCCGGCGTTGCCTACAGTTCCTGTTCCATCCCATAGCCAGCCTTCGGGTAACGCTACGCTTGAAAGAACATCGCCGTAGGTTGCGATTAAGCCTATCGGAACCGTATAAACCGGGGCAGCTTTCGCTACTGTCACCGGCACATCAACTCCGGTCACATTGCTGTAATTCTCTGTATCAATCGGTGTAAATATCGCTTTATGTATCTGTATTCCGGCATTGCCTATCATTCCTGTTTCTTCCCAAGACCAACCTTCGGGCAATGCAATACTTGAAAGATAATCTCCGTACGTAGCGTTTATGTTTGCCGGAGCGGTATATGTGGGGGGAACGACTTTTGCTACCGTTACCGTTACGTCAACGCCGGTCATAATGTTGTAATTTCCTGTGTCAATCGGCGTAAATGTCGCCTTATGCGTCCGTGTTCCGGCGGTTCCCACTGTTCCCGTTTCGTCCCAAAGCCAATTTTCCGGCAATACGATACTTGAAAGAGAGTCTCCGTAAGTAGCGGTTAAGTCAATTGGAACTATATAGACCGGAACGGCTTTAGCTACTATTATTGTTAAGTCTATGCCGTTAATAACATTATAATTCTGTGTATTGGCCGGTGTGAATGTCGCTTTATGTATTTGCGTCCCCACGGCACCCACGCTTCTGATCATATCCCACGACCAGCCTTCCGGCAATATGATACTTGAAATAGAATCACCGTATACGGCGGTTAAGGCTACCGGAACGGTGTAGGCCGGATTTGCTTTATTTACCGTTATTGCCAAACTATTTTTTGTTGTTACTGTGTAATTATTATCGTTCGGCATAAAGGTTACGTCGTATCCGTTATTTGCCACCATTGGAATCTCATATCCGTTGCTCCATGAGAATGAGCCGACGATACTCACGCCGCCAATACCGGTCGCGCTACCGCCGCTCAGTGTTGACGATGAAAGCGTATTACCGTATGTGATTGCCGCCGCTGTTGGCCAAACGACGGTAGGTGGAATTGGATTTACCGTCAACGTTGCGGAATTGGATGTTACAGACACATCGCGATTGTTTTTAACAACGCAACGGTAGCTATAGCCGCTCATCGCCACCGTCGCTGTTGGCGTTGAGTAGGTTGCGGAGGTGGCGCTTGACAGGTTGCTAAAAGAGCTTCCGCCGTTTGTACTGACCTGCCATTGATAGCTAAGCGAACTCGCGCCGTTTAACGCGGCGGCGACCGTGAATTGCGTCGTTTGACCGAATTGTATGGTTTGGGCTGTGGGTTGCGCGGTAATGGTCGGCGGGGCGGGTTTGATGTTGATGACGGCGTTCTGAAGAATACTAAAATCACCGTTGTTTGTCGTTAATGCTGTACTTACAAAGTACCCATCTTGTGAGCCATTCCATCCCCAATTGAAATGAAACTTCCCGCTGTTATCGTATCCGTCGCATATAAAGGCATGGCCGCCTGAACTGCCATATCCGCCATAAAACACCGGCATACCGGCATCTATTTGCTCCTTTAGCATTGCTTCCCACGTAGTATCACTATATGAAAACCGATATTCTAATTGGGTACTCATATCGTATCCAAAATTATCACGTAATGCAATTGGTACATCTTTCGGATAAGCACCGCTGCTACCTGAACTATAATCCATTTGCACACTAACCCCCGCATGATACATCAATGTCGCTACGGCGTTTGCTTGTGTCTTATTCCAACTACTATCATAACATATTTTCGAACCACACATTTTCATATTGCTAGTATAGGAATTCAGCATATTATTCCAATCATAATTGACCTCAAGATTCACCGATGGTACGTTTATTTGTTTACTTCTTGTTGTGTACGCTTGGCTCTGTCCGATACCCTTCGCCGGATGATTGTGATAATTCATTATTTGGGCCATAGCAGTAGCCACGCAACCGGTAATGCCACGATTACTGCCATCCATAGGGCACATATTGTTATACGGGTACGGATAATAACTGCTTCCTTGCCCCCATGTTGTTTTTATCAGCGGCGCGACAGCGGCGGTCGTCTTGCGTAACTGTACATTTCCTGATAGGAACGCGTCCCACTCCTTTTGAATATCTTCGCTTTGTTGAAGGTTCTGTTCTTGCGCATAGGCAATCTGACCTTGCAAAAACTCCATCCAATACACAAATTGGGGCGGCAGATTCTTTTCATCGTAACTTCCGTGATCGGAGTAGCCGAGCACCGGCTTCGCCGCGTCGTCACCGGCCACGATTATGAAACCGCCGTTACCGCTGGTATCTGCGTCTATGTCGAAAACATAGTATAGCGTATCTTCCTGTCCGCCTTGCCGACCTGTACCTGGCCGCCACCATTGGTTGCGACTCGGCCCCTGTCGTTGCTTTCTGCCAGTATGTTTTAAGCGGACGCTTTTTTGGGCCTGCGGCCCGCGTTTCGAGTCCGCGAAGCGTTGCGCCACTTTTTGAGCCTTTTCAGACTCCACTCTTTTGGCCTGAACCGTAAGCGGCGTGGCAAGGATTAAGGCGCATACCGCTACAACGGCGCTAAACAAGGCGGTCTTCTTTGTTAGGCTAAGCAAGCGCATAAAGCCCCCTTCTTATATGGAATAGGTTTGTCGGGCAAAACTGTTTTTCTTTCGGTATGACATGGACGGCAGCGGTTTGCGCCATGTATAGGCAATTGTTTCACCTGATAGACACATAGACAACAAACACCCGCCCCATATCCTACTGTATCAATAGGATATGCAGTCTTAAGTGAGGCAACGTAAGTCCTTGATTTACAACGAGTTACGACATGCAAAAAATGGGGGGGGGGGGGGGTAGCAAATTTCGTGCCAAACTCCGTCAACGTGCCTATATCTACCCAAACGCGCTCCGCAGGCTTGAACTAGGAACGGGGACGTAACCAACAACAGCGTCATCGCCGCAGTTAAAAACGTCAAAGTCAAAACAAAGGTTACCAGCAGCATAATAAGTCTCCCCTTATTAAAACAGGTTTTTTACCAAATCCGGCACGTTTCGGGTTCCGTTACGTCTAACTTTTCCTCTTCCTCGCGTATCGTTACAACGCAAAGGCCTCTTTCTAAGGCGAAAAGTTTTACATCCTTGTCCACTACCGCCCCTACCACCGCTCCAACGAGTTTTTTGTCTTTGATACCGACCAAGTCTTCATGGCGGCGCAGTTTTTCCAATCGTTCTATATGGTCTTTTACATCACGTATCATCAAATGGGATTTGGTTTCAACCGCCATAATCTCAGTGTCGCCATACAGAAGCACGTCCACCTCGGTGAGCGGTTTCT
>Ga0268262_10004266_pt1 | contig 14857 bp, 13 predicted proteins | sample TergutNc150P3_FD_190354 | JGI IMG/M metagenome (GOLD analysis project Ga0268262, IMG submission 190354) | Nasutitermes corniger P3 segment gut microbial community from laboratory colony in Florida, USA - Nc150 P3 (SPAdes) (version 2) | ecosystem: Host-associated > Arthropoda: Insects >... | reverse complement strand
CTTTGCATTTTTTTAAAATATAGTATATGAATTTATTAAATTTCACAGACGTTATTTTGGCGAATCGCAATTTGAAAGGGTTTTAGTGGCTTCGGTTTCTTATAAAAATCAATTTAGGTATCATGTAAGATAATCATTTGTTTTTTATATATTGCTTATAATAAACTTAAACCCCAAAATACAATTTTCAATTCAATAAAACGTTGTATTTTTATAAAAGTAATAAATTTAAAAACAAAATGCAAATAAAATCACTGAAAAACACAGACTTCGACACGATATTCCGTGCATTCAATCAGGCTTTTGCCGATTATGAAATGCAATTAAACCAAGACCAACTTCAAACCATGCTGAAAAGACGCGGTTTTAATCCCGATTTGTCTTTTGCAGCATTTGAAAGTAATGAAATCGTGTCATTTACGCTCAACGGAATCGGAAATTTCAATGCCATGCCAACGGCTTACGATACGGGAACAGGCACTTTGGAAGCGTACCGAAGACAAGGCTTGTCCACAAAAATATTTGAATATTCCATCCCTTATTTAAGGGAAGCGAATATTGGGCAATATCTGCTGGAAGTGTTGCAACACAATACACAAGCGGTTTCTGTGTATCAAAAACTTGGGTTTGAAATCACGCGGGAGTTTCATTATTTTATGCAAAAAAATGAAGATATTCACAATGAAATCAAAACGGCAGATTTTCCTTTTGTGGTGAAACAGATTGATATTGAGGACTTTTATTCGGTGTGCGATTTTTGGGATTTTCGACCCTCATGGCAAAACAGTTTTGAGGCGATAAAACGTTCGTATGAAGATTTTGTTTGTCTGGGCGTGTTTCTGGAAAATAAATTGACGGCTTATTGCGTTTTTGAACCGTCATCGGGAGATGTTACGCAGATTGCCGTTGATAAACAGCACAGAAGAAAAAACATGGCAACATTATTATTGCAGGAAATGGTTAAATTGAACAGGCATAATGCTGTAAAAGTGGTGAATACGGATATTTCATGCAGTTCAATCACCGAATTTCTGAAAACGAAAAATATTGGTGTGAGCGGGAAACAGTTTGAAATGATAAAAAAGATATAAAATGAAATCGGAAGAGGTTAAAGCATTATTCGCTCAATTTGAGCAGGCATCTGCCGAAATTGAAGGCATAGAATGTTGGAGTGCAAGAGAATTGCAAAAATTATTGGGTTACACGCAATGGCGAAACTTTGAAAATACCATTGACAAAGCCAAAGAAGCCTGTTGCAATGCAGGAGAAAATGGACCCTACCATTTTGCTGACGTCAGCAAAATGGTCTCAATAGGTTCAGGTGCTGGAAAAGAGGTAGATGACATTCTTCTAACCCGTTACGCCTGCTACCTGATTGCGCAAAATGGCGACAGTCGAAAAGAACAGATTGCTTTTGCACAAAACTATTTCGCCGTGCAGACCAGACGTGCCGAAATTATAGAACAACGAATTTTAGATTATGAACGGGTAAAGGCACGTGCCAAATTGGCGGAAACGGAAAAAATATTATCGGGCGTGCTGTACGAAAGAGGAGTGAATGACAAAGATTTTGCCATTATCCGTTCCAAAGGCGACCAAGCATTATTCCGATTGAGTACTAAAATGCTAAAACAGAAATTAGGCGTTCCCGATAATCGTCCTGTTGCGGATTTTTTGCCTACTATCAACATAAAAGCAAAGGATTTGGCAGCAGAAATGACCTCCGTAAATGTGCAGGCAAAAGACCTGCAAGGGACAAAACCCATTGAAAACGAACATGTTGATAACAATTTGGCTGTAAGGAAAATGCTTTTGGAACGGGGCATTGTACCTGAACAATTACCGCCTGCCGAAGACATAAAAAAAGTAGAACGGAAATTGAAAGTGGACGAGAAAAAGGCGTTGAAAACGAAAAATTAGGATATAACAAAAATGATAAAGCGATTAGTAGTAATTTTCACGGTATTAACAGTATTTTGTACTTCTTGTTGTCCTGCGTTCAAGAGGTATAAAAACAAAAAATATTACACGAAAGAAAATACGATAGCGAATGACAGTATTTTTAAACTATGCCAAATGGTTAGTTTTTCCCCGCGTGCAATAGATGCTGGACACGTTTCCAGACTTTATTTAACTTTTTTAGATACAAATGCAGCAAAAACGAAAAAGGTTTTACATCTTGAAACAGATACCTTAATTGTAAAATCAAAATATGATTTTTGGTCTGTTTGGTTTTGGGACGACTATAACCCTGATAAAATAAAAGGAACAATAAAAATATTACAGTGGGATACAGATAAAATTATTTTGAAAGAAAATATATCAGTGATAAAAGCAAAGAAAAGAGTGGAAAAATATAGAGAAAAAAGCACTTTTTATTATAAAAAACAGAATTCACAATAAAAATATAAAGAAATGGATAAATTAATCATAGGAAATAAAGCATTTTCATCGCGGTTATTTTTAGGTACAGGCAAATTCAGTTCCAACGAGATGATGGAAAAGGCAATTCTCGCATCGGAAACGGAAATGGTTACCGTGGCAATGAAACGGATTGATATGGGCAACAAAAACGATAATATGCTGACACATATCAAGCACGAACAGATACAGTTGTTGCCCAATACATCTGGGGTGAGGAATGCAAAAGAGGCTGTTTTTGCGGCTCAACTGTCGCGGGAGGCGTTTGAAACCAACTTTTTAAAATTGGAAATCCACCCCGACCCGAGATACCTCTTGCCCGACCCAATCGAAACATTGAAGGCAACGGAAGAATTGGCAAAAATGGGATTTATCGTCTTGCCCTATATTCAGGCTGACCCCGTGCTTTGCAAACGATTGGAAGAAGTCGGAACGGCTGCCGTGATGCCCTTAGGTTCGCCAATCGGGACAAATAAAGGATTGAAAACCAGAGATTTATTAGAAATCATTATCGAACAGAGTACTGTTCCCGTGATTGTTGATGCGGGGATAGGAGCGCCAAGTCACGCAGCGGAAGCCTTTGAAATGGGGGCTGATGCCGTGTTGGTAAATACCGCCATCGCCATCGCGGGAGACCCTGAACAAATGGCAATTGCGTTCAAAATGGCATCTGTTGCGGGACGTATCGCCTATCAATCCAAACTTGGAGCGGTAAGAAGATGCGCAGAGGCAAGCAGTCCGCTGACGGAGTTTTTAAATTAAAAGAAGAAAAACATGTCCGATATTATAAAACAGGAAACAGAAATCATTGCCGAGAGCAACAATCTTTACGAATTTTCGCGAGGTTTAATTATCAATTCTCGCAAGGTGGTTTATCAGACTGCCAATTTTGCAATGGTAGAAACTTATTGGCGAATAGGGGAAAAAATTGTTGAAGAACAGGGCGGTGAGGCTTACGCAAAATACGGCGAAAATCTTTTGATAAGTGTTTCGGCACGCTTGCGTGCCGAATTTGGAAAAGGTTTTTCGTATGTAAATCTTACTAATATGCGTAAATTTTATTTGCAGTTTCCAAATATTTACGCAGTGCGTAAAGAATTGAGTTGGACGCATTACCGCTCGCTTATTCGTGTTGAAAATCCGAAGGCTCGGCAGGTGTACATGCAGGAGGCTGCCGACAACGCTTGGAGTACCCGTTGCCACAAAATACAAACTTTATATCCCAACAGAAGAAGAATTGATACGGGAAATAACGCAAATACGTTCTATAATGAAAAATAATTAAAATGAAAAAGATATTTTTTAACACAATTATAACTTTTGCACTGCTGACGGCGGTAAACAATAACAGTTTTTGCCAATCGAAAATTATTATGACAACTAAACCTAAAAACTATGTAGGAATAGGTTTGGCTGGGTCTGGTACAACAATCATTGATTGGGGAGATGAGCGAAGTGATACTCTTACCCTTTTGAATAATGATACTTTATATTCTCATTCTCGTCATATGTATCCCGATACCTCTGTTTATACGATAACAATAGTTGGAGGAAATATAAAATCTCTGTCATGCGGACTTAATCAATTCACAAGTTTGGACGTTAGCAAAAATACTGCATTAGTAACATTGAAATGCAGACTTAATAAAATAACGCGTTTAGATGTGAGCAAAAACACAGCATTAAAATATTTAGATTGTGCATATAATCAAATAACATCTTTGGATATAAGTAACGATACTGCATTAATATCTTTGGATTGTTGCGATAATCAATTAACAAATTTAGATGTAAGTAAAAATATTGCATTAGAAAAGTTGTCGTGTGGTAGTAATTTATTAACAAGTTTGGAAGTAAGTAAAAACACAAAATTAGTAGAATTGTATTGCCCAAGCAATCAATTAACAGTTTTAGATGTAAGCAAAAATACATCATTAATAGAATTGTACTGTTATGGCAACCAATTAACAAATTTGGATATAAGCCAAAATACAGCCTTAACGTTTTTGAATTGTGGATATAACCAATTAACGCATTTAAACGTTAGCAAAAACATAGTATTAGATGTTTTAAATTGCATGTCTAATCAATTAACAAATTTAGATGTAAGTAAAAATATTGAATTAGAGGCTTTAGCTTGTAAAGACAATCAATTAACAAATTTAGACGTTAGAAAAAATGTCATGTTGAAAGCTTTGGAATGTAGCAATAACTTATTGACAAGTTTATATATAACTCAAAATACTGCATTAACATATCTTTGGTGCGAATATAATCAATTAACAAATTTAGATGTAAGTAAAAATACTAAATTATGGGATTTAAATTGTTATGGTAACCAACTAACAGGTTTATATGTGGGTAGAAATAAAGAATTAAGAATTTTAGCCTGTGGTTATAATAATTTTTCAAGTAAGGCTTTAAATGCGCTATTTCGTACATTGAACGGCAAGGATGTTGAGGGAGAAAAAAGACTGTACATTGGAGAAAAAATAGGTGATAAAAAGGAAAAAATAGTTGTAAGAAAACGTATTGCAACGAAAAAAGGCTGGTTTGTCATTGATTAAAAATATTATATATAGCAAGAAATTTAGAAAATAAAGATAAATGAAAGATAAAATAACACGCACCCCCTTCCCCAACTCGGAGAAAATATACATCAAGGGAAAAATATTTGATATTGAAGTCCCCATGCGGAAGATTAACCTCACCCCGACCGTAACCTTGAAAAACGGCGAAAAAACAACGCAGGACAACGGTCACGTAATCGTTTACGACACAAGCGGTAAGTTTTCCGACCCCAATTGCGAGATTAATCTCCAAAAAGGCTTGCCCCGCATCCGCGAACAGTGGATTGAGGACAGAAACGATGCGGAACGTCTCCCCAAACTGTCGTCCCAATACGGACAGGCACGCTTGGAAGATAAAAGTCTGGACTACCTCCGTTTTGAACACAAACATCTACCGTACAAAGCGAAAGCGGGACAGCATTTAACCCAAATGTATTACGCCAAAAAGGGCATCATCACCGCCGAAATGGAATTTGTGGCTATCCGCGAGAATATGAACAACGAAGAATTGGGCATCAAAACCCACATCACACCCGAATTCGTATGCAGTGAAATTGCTGCGGGACGGGCAATTATTCCCGCCAACATCAACCATACGGAATGCGAACCGATGATTATCGGACGCAATTTTTTGGTCAAAATCAATACCAATTTGGGCAATTCGGCGATTTCGTCCAACATTGAGGAGGAGGTCGAAAAGGCGGTTTGGAGTTGTCGTTGGGGCGGCGATACGCTCATGGATTTGTCCACAGGAGCGAACATCCACGAAACGCGCGAATGGATTATCCGCAACTGTCCTGTCCCTGTGGGAACTGTCCCCATCTATCAGGCGTTGGAAAAAGTGAACGGGGAGATTGAAAATTTAACGTGGGAACTCTATCGCGACACCCTTATCGAACAGTGCGAACAGGGCGTTGATTATTTCACCATTCACGCGGGATTGCTCGCAAAGCACATTCCACACGCACAAAAACGGTTGACGGGCATTGTCTCACGCGGCGGTTCCATTATGGCAAAGTGGATACAATTGCATAAAGAGGAAAATTTCCTTTTCACCCATTGGGAAGAGATTTGCCAAATATTGGCTCAATACGATGCGGGAGTATCTATTGGGGACGGTCTGCGTCCGGGTTCGCTCAACGATGCCAACGATGCCGCACAATTCGGCGAACTCGAAACCATGGGCGGACTGACAAAAACCGCATGGAAACACCACGTCCAGGTAATGATAGAGGGACCGGGACACGTCCCCCTGCACAAAATCAGGGAGAACATGGACAAGCAGTTGTTCGATTGTTACGAAGCCCCCTTCTACACCCTGGGACCCCTCGTAACCGACATTGCACCCGGCTACGACCACATCACTTCGGGCATCGGGGCAACCCTCATCGGTTGGTACGGAACGGCAATGCTCTGTTACGTAACCCCCAAAGAACATCTCAGTTTGCCCGACAAGGAGGACGTTCGGGTCGGCGTAATCACTTACAAAATCGCGGCACATGCTGCCGACATCGCCAAAGGTTTTCCCGGAGCAGACGTGCGGGATAGGGCATTGAGCAAAGCCCGTTTCGATTTCCGATGGAAAGACCAGTTCAACCTCTCCTTAGACCCCGAACGGGCAAAGGAATACTTCACCGCCAGACACGGGGCTGACTGTGAGGAAGGCTCGGAATTCTGTACCATGTGCGGACCGAATTTCTGTGCCATGCGGATTTCAAAAGATTTATAGAATAATATTCTTTGTTTTTTTATGTGGAGACGCAGCTTGCTGCGTCTCATTCTTTTTTCCCAACGGGGAAATGCAAAAGTACATCAGTACAATTTAATTGTACATCGGTACAATTCAAAAGTACATCGGTACAAATCAATTGTACATCGGGGAAATGGAAAAGTACATTGGTACAATTTAATTGTACATCGGGGAAATTGAAAAGTACATCTGTACAATTTAATTGTACATCGGGGAAATAAAAAAGTACATCGGTACAATGAAAAAGTACATCGGGGAAATGGAATGGTACCAATGTACTTTTAAATTGTACATCGGGGAAATGTGCTTCCCCAGCGGGGAAATGGAATTGTACAGCGGGGAAATGAAATTGTACCGCAGAAAAAATATCTGCCCCAATGGAAAAACCATTTGTCCCAATGAAAAAAACCTTTGCCCATGTAGAGACGCGGCATGCCACGTCTCTACAAAACCATATTTCATCGCCGACATGATTTTATACCGCAAAAAAAATATCTGTCCCAATGGAAAAACCATTTGTTCCAATGGAAAAATCCTTTGCCCATGTAGAGACGCGGCATGCCACGTCTCTACGAACCAATATTTCATCGCAGACATGATTTTGTACCGCAGAAAAACCATCTGTCCCAATGGCAAAACCCTTTGCTCCTGTAGAGACGTGGCATGCCGCGTCTCTACAAACCCCATATTCCACCGTTTCCCCCATAAAAAAAAAGCAGTGCCCGTTTGCAGACACTGCCCTTCATTAATCTTCAAAATTAATGCAATATGAAAAAAAAATCTATTTATTACTTATCCTTTATAGAACGGCATTTTCACCACCACTGCCTTCAACGCCTTCTCTCTTATTTTGACAAAAATCTCCGTTCCCAATTTAGCAAATTCCGCTTTGATTAACGCCGTCCCTATCGCTTTCTGCAAAGACGGTGCTTGCGTTCCCGAACACACATGTCCTATCGGATTGCCCGCCGCATCTACAATCTCGTAATCCTGACGCGGAATGCCACGGTCAATCATTTCCAGACCGACAACCTTGCGGGAAACACCCTCCTGTTTCTGTTGCAACAGCGCGGCTTTGTTGATAAACTCCTTGTGGTCGCCGAACTTGGTAATCCAGCCCAAACCTGCTTCAATCGGCGAAGTGGTATCGTTGATTTCGTGTCCGTAGAGGCAGAACCCCATTTCCAGACGCAGCGTGTCCCGCGCACCCAATCCAATCGGTTTGATGCCGAATTCTTTGCCCGCTTCAAACACCGCATTCCATATTTTGTCGGCATCTTCGTTCTTGAAATAAATCTCGCAACCGCCTGAACCTGTGTATCCCGTTATCGAAAACAGAATATTTTCCACCCCTGCAAAAGTCAGGTATTGGAAAGTGTAATACTCCATATTTTCGATGGGGGTATCGGTCAATTTCTGCATGGCTTTCAACGCCAAGGGACCCTGTACCGCCAATTGCGAAATCTCGTCCGACGCATTATGCAACTCCACCCCAAACTTGTTCTGTTTTTGCAGCCAATTCCAATCTTTTTCGATGTTGGAGGCATTGACTACCAGCAGATACTTGTTCTCGTTGATGCGGTAGGTGAGAAAATCGTCCACGATACCGCCGTTTTCGTTGGGGAAACAACAGTATTGCACTTTGCCGTCCGTCAAAACGGAGGCATCGTTGGAAGACACCCACTGTACAAACTCCAACGCCTTGTCACCCGACACGAACACCTCGCCCATGTGCGACACATCGAACACGCCCACGCCTTTGCGTACCGTTTCGTGTTCTGCCAACAAGCCCTCGTACTGTACGGGCATATAAAATCCTGCGAAAGGAACCATTTTCGCCCCTAATTCCTCATGTTTCTGTGTAAAAACTGTATTTTTCATGCTCTTATCCTTTTATTCTTTATAAACTTTCAAACTTTCTACTTTATAAACTTTATGAACTTTCTAACTTTATAAACTTCTGACTTTCTACTTTATAAACTTTATGAACTTTATAAACTTTCAAACTTTACAAACTTGCTCACTTGTTTTTCCAAACCGCCGTTCCCGCTTTTGGTACTCCGCGATGGCTTTATAAAACTCCTCTTTGGTGAAATCGGGGAAATAGACGGGGGTAAAGTACAGTTCGGAATATGCGAGTTGCCACAACAGAAAGTTGCTAATCCGCAGTTCGCCGCTTGTGCGTATCAGCAAATCGGGGTTGGGCATGAAACTTGTTGTCAGGTACTGTGAAAACAGGTTTTCGTCTATATCTTTTACTGTTATTTTTCCCGAAGAAACATCTTCGGCGATGTTTTTTGCTGCATGGGCAATCTCCCACTGCGAACCGTAACTGATGGCAACGGTCAATGTCAGTGCCGAATTGTTTTGGGTTTTCTCCTCCGTTTCTTTCAATATCTGAAAACATTCTCCGCTGAGCATATCCAATTTTCCGATGGCACGGAAACGGATATTGTTCTGCATCAGATTGTCGAGTTCGTTGCGGCAGGACTGCACAAACAGGTACATCAACGCCTCTACTTCCTGCGGCGAACGCTGCCAATTCTCAATGGAAAAGGCGTACACCGTTAAATATTTCACTCCGACCGTCAAGCAGCCCTCCAACATCTGCCGCAAAGCCGCCGCCCCCGCCTGATGACCTTCAATGCGTTCTTTGCCCCGCTGTTTTGCCCAGCGACCGTTGCCGTCCATTATCACGGCGGCATGTGCGGGGATTTCCCCCCTTTTCAGTTCATCAAGGCAAATCATGGGATTAATGTTTTTTTGTCTTGTTGTAAGACGGTCTTCCGTGATATGCCAGACAGTCTTTGGTGTAATTTAACTTAAATGTAAAGGTGAGCAGCGCAAAGGAATACCAATCGTTTAGTTTGGTATTGTTTGCCCGCATCGTCCCCGGATTGTTGTAATCGCGATGGTCGGCATCAATCATGGCGGTTGTTTTGTCTGCCAAATCAGCCACGAGAGCCGAACGCCTTTCCACCATAAAGTCATGACGGACATAGACACCGCCCACATCGTCAATGTAATTGGTCAAGGTCAATCGATATCCCCATTCCAGTCCCACGGAATAGTATTTGAGGAAATTGAACCGCACACCCAAACCGAAGGGCATGGCAAAATTGACCAGACTGTACCGTTTCAGATTGGTGTAATCTCCAATCACTGTACCGTCCAAGGCAACGTCTTTTGCGTTGAAACCCTGTCCTTCTGTTCCCAGCGGTTGCAAATCGTACCAGGTACCGTTTGCGTCCTGCGCCTGCGGATTGAAGGAAAACAAACCCGCTCCCAAAAAGAGATAGGGCGTGAAAAAGTTGTATCCCTTTTCGTTGTACAACCGCATGAAATTCAACTCGACATGGGCAGAGAGTTCCGACAAAGGCGAACGAAAACTCAAATTCCGTTCAGGCGTACCTGTTTTGGCATCGTCCGCCTGCAAAGAGCCGAACAGCGCCACCGCTTTGAATGCAAAACGGGGATTGATGTTGTAACGGTAGATAAATCCACCCGCCGGACGCGAGCCGACAAAAATCTTTTTCGGGTTCAAATCGCCCGTGTAAAATGACACTCCGCCGCAGAATCCTACCTCTGAAACCTGTGATTTTCCTGCGAATGCAAACCCTCCCAACAATAAAATTAAAAAATAACGCTTCATATTTTAACTGTTTTTATACTCGAAATGCAAAGATACACTTTTTAACAATTAAAAAATGCAAAATGAATGTAGAAAGTGAAATTTTTTTCAAAAAAATTAATTTTCGATTTAAAAAATGGGTATTGTTAATTTAGTATAGCAAACATCGTTTTATTTATTTTCTGGATTGCTTCCTGCTTCGTTCCTCGCAGTCGCAATGACGTAACTATCTGTACTACAACGTCATTGCGAGGAGTGAAACGACGAAGCAATCCAGAAAATAACAAAAAACTATACAAAATTAACAATACCTATTATAAATGTATAAAATCCGTCCTTTTGAATTTGTGATTTTGTAGAGACGTGGCATGCCGCATCTCTACAGGGATATATTAAAATAGATGTTTCGGGATAGAAATTTTGAAAAAAAAATCATTTTCCCATTTTTAGCATGCTTTTTCTCAATTAAAAATTGTATCTTTGCAAAACTTTAAAATGAACTATCTTTTTTAATAAAAAACATGGACGAAGACCCGTATAGTAGAAATAAAAACAGCGTGTATTAACAAACCTGTAAGGGGTCTGCGGTTTCCTTACAGTACAAAAATTGTAAGGAGATTGTACGATGAATGAAGTAAAAATCCATTTTCAAGAACTTATTGAGACAAAGAGTTGGAAGGAAGTAAAGGCGGAACTCGCTGGTTTAGAGCCGTTTCAGATAGCGGAAGTAATTGAGTGCCTGTCTAAACCTGACCAGATAGTATTGTTTCGCCTGCTCTCGCGGGAGTTGGCAAAGGAAACCTTTCAGCATCTTCCGCATGATAAACAGGAAGATATAATTGAGGGTATGGCGGTGAATATCAACAAGGTGACCGACCTGTTGAATGACCTTGACCCTGACGACCGTACCGCTTTTTTTGAGGAATTACCCGGAGAAGTTAGCCAACGCCTCATGCAATTGCTGTCTGCCAAAGAGCGCGCCATTGCCATACGTCTGCTGGGCTATCCCGAAGATAGTATCGGACGTTTGATGACGCCTGAATTTGTTGCCATAAAACCCTATTTTACAGTAGAACAGGCACTTGAACACATTCGTAAATTCGGTCGCGATTCTGAAACGCTGAACGTGATTTACATTGTGGACGACCGTTGGAATTTGATTGACGATATTCGCATCAAGGAAATTATTTTGGCAGACCCAACACAAAAAATTTCTGAATTGACCGACAACCGTTTTGTCGCCCTCAATGCTTACGATGACCAGGAAACTGCCGTCAAAGCCTTTGCCGACAACGACCGAGTAGCCCTGCCCGTTCTGGGCGGAGACGGTACGCTGCTGGGTATTGTAACCATCGATGACGTGATGGACGTGGCAGAAGAAGAACACACCGAAGATTTTCAAAAATTCGGCGGAACGGAGGGTTTGGACTTGTCCTACACCAAAACATCCCTGCTCGAAATGGTGAAAAAACGCTCGGGCTGGCTGGTTATTCTTTTCCTCAGCGAAATGCTAACTGCCTCAGCTATGGCGTATTTTGACGGTGAAATTGCAAAGGCGGTGGTCTTGGCGCTGTTTGTTCCCTTAATTATTTCAAGCGGTGGAAATTCGGGTTCGCAGGCTGCAAGTCTTATCATCCGCTCGCTTGCCCTGCACGAATTGACGCTCAAAAACTGGTGGTATGTGATGCGGAAAGAGATTTTTTCGGGTTTGTTGCTGGGCAGTATTTTGGGGGCGATAGGTTTTATCCGCATTTTCATTTGGCAACAGGCAGGGCTGTACGATTACGGCATTTATTGGGTGTGGATTGCCTTGACGGTGGCGGTGTCGCTGGTTTTTGTGGTGTTGTGGGGAACGCTGTCGGGTTCTATGATACCGTTTTTGTTGAAGAAAATAGGGTTAGACCCAGCAACGGCTTCTGCCCCTTTTGTCGCTACGCTGGTAGATGTTACGGGCTTGATTATTTATTTTTCCATTGCGGCGTTTTTCCTTACGGGGCGGTTGCTTTAAAAAATTAAGATATTGAAAATTGCTGTCTGAACCATGATTTTAATAAGATATTCAAGATTAGATAGATTAATCTTGAATATCTTTTTTTATCCCAATTTCCCCTTGCAAATTCAATTAAAAATTGTATCTTTGCAAAACCTAAAAAAGTAGTTAATATACACAAAAACGCAAACATGCAAAAGAGCAAATTAGGATTAGATTTTAAAAAGGTAGAGCAGGCACGTTTGGCTGCGGCGAACATCGCTGACAATGTACAAACGTTTGTAAATCAATATACAACCGTTGCAGTTGAACGGACGGTTTGCCGTCTGCTGGGCATTGACGGGGTGGACGGATACGATGTCCCGCTTCCCAATATCGTGGTGGAAGCAATGCGTGAAAACAACTGTCTGGGAGACGGCGCTATCCATTTGATTGGACGGGCAATTCTGGACGGCAAAGGCAGTCCGCAGGAAATTGCACAACTTGTTGCAGACGATAAGTTGGACATTCTTTCTTTGCAGGAACACTCCAAAGAAACCGTTTTGAAAGCCGTTATGCCGTACATACAGAAGGCAATAGACCGCATTTCGCAAAACAGAAAACGCAGAGAAACGGTGATTGCACAAAAAGGCGATGCACCCCGTCCCTATCTCTACGCGATTGTTGCAACGGGCAATATCTATGAAGATGTTGTGCAAGCACAGGCTGCGGTACGGCAAGGGGCTGATGTGATTGCAGTAATCCGCACCACGGGTCAAAGTCTCTTGGATTATGTGCCTTACGGGGCGACAACAGAAGGTTTTGGCGGAACGTTTGCCACGCAGGAAAATTTCCGCATCATGCGTAAAGCCTTGAACGAGGTGGGCGAAGAAGTTGGACGTTATGTCCGTCTTTGCAATTACTGTTCGGGTTTGTGCATGCCTGAAATTGCGGCGATGGGTGCATTGGAGGGATTAGACGTGATGTTGAACGATGCCCTTTACGGCATTCTGTTCCGCGACATCAACATGCAGCGGACGCTGATTGACCAGTATTTTTCGCGGATAATCAACGGTTTTGCAGGCGTTATCATCAATACGGGCGAGGATAACTACCTCACCACCGCCGATGCTTACGAACAGGCTCATACCGTTTTGGCTTCCGATTTGATAAATGAACAGTTGGCATTTCTGGCAGGCATTCCCGAAGAACAAATGGGTTTGGGACATGCTTTTGAAATGAGTCCCGATTTGGAAAACGGTTTCCTCTACGAATTGGCACAGGCACAAATGATACGCGAAATTTTTCCCAAAGCACCCTTAAAATACATGCCCCCAACCAAATACATGACGGGAAATATCTTTAAGGGACAGATACAGAATGCTTTGTTCAACGAAATTGCCGTGTGGACAAATCAGGGGATTTTGCTTTTGGGCATGTTGACCGAAGCCATTCACACGCCTTTTATGTCCGACCGTTATCTGTCCATTGAGAACGCGAAATACATTGCCAACAACATGAAAAATATCGGCGATGAAGTTGAATTTAAGCAGGACGGCATTATCCAAAAACGGGCAGCGGAAGTGCTGGGACTTGCCACCGATTTATTGGAAAAGATAAAACAGGAGAGTTTGTTTACCGCTTTGGAAAAAGGCACTTTTGCCGATATAAAAAGACCGTTGAACGGCGGTAAAGGTCTGGCAGGCGTGGTGAAACGGAGTGGGAATTATCAAAATCCGTTTGCGGAAATGATGAAAGGGTAATTTCATGGAAAAATTGAGTAATTTTAGGATATAAAAAAAGTGGTAGAATACCGTTTTTTGGGGGGTTAAACGGATTTTAACGTCACGGTAAGGATATGATACAATAAAAAAAGGTAAAGTAAAGGTTAAGAAAAGTTAACTTTTTATGCGATTTGAATTAAATGCGTATGTCGGCAAAAATGGATTTAATTATCTAAAAATTAGTCAAAAATAGGGTAAAATATATTATTCTTTTTTTGTATTGTTTAATTTATGCCCCTTACAATTTTCAATTAAAAATACTATCTTTGCAAATTAGTAAACATTTAAAGGTAAAAACAGATAACAATGTACAGAACAAACACTTGCGGAGAATTAAACGCATCAAATATCGGACAAAGCGTTACACTTTGCGGTTGGATACAGCGTTCAAGAGACTTGGGCGGAATGACTTTTATTGATTTGCGAGACCGCTACGGCATCACGCAACTTGTTTTCAACATGGAAATCAATGCCGATTTGTGCAATCAGGCACGGACGCTGGGACGCGAATTTGTAATTCAGATAACGGGAACGGTGGCGGAACGCTCCAACAAAAATAAAAATCTGCCCACGGGCGATATTGAAATTATGGTTTCGGCGGTGAAAATCCTCAATCAGGCAAAACTTCCGCCTTTCACCATCGAAGACAATACGGACGGCGGAGACGAACTGCGAATGAAATACCGTTATTTAGATATTCGCCGTAATTTATTGAAAAACAATCTGATGCTT
>Ga0268262_10004265_pt1 | contig 14858 bp, 11 predicted proteins | sample TergutNc150P3_FD_190354 | JGI IMG/M metagenome (GOLD analysis project Ga0268262, IMG submission 190354) | Nasutitermes corniger P3 segment gut microbial community from laboratory colony in Florida, USA - Nc150 P3 (SPAdes) (version 2) | ecosystem: Host-associated > Arthropoda: Insects >... | reverse complement strand
TATAGGAAAGAAGAAGATAACGGAAGCAGCATTTTGAACTCATATTTTTATTATAGCAGACTTGGACCTTTGTGGGAAGATAAACTTGTTAATTGACAGGAATGATTAGAATGATTAGAATGATTAAAATGATTAGCAAGTAGGAGAAAGAAATGGCATTAGACATAAACCAGATAGAAGCGGGGGAAAATCTCACCACTGAGTTCAAGAGGGAATATACAGAGGAAATCAAAAAAACCATCGTCGCCTTTGCCAATACCGCTGGAGGAACGCTTTACATCGGTATTAACGATGATAAATCGATTACCGGTGTAAAAAACCTGGACGATACTCTGCTTCAAGTAACCAATGCGGTTCGTTCTTCCATTAAGCCTGACGTTACCTTGTTTGTAGATTACAAAACGGAAAAAATAGGAAAAGCCGCTATCATAGCCATAAACGTTCAAAGGGGAACAGCCTGTCCTTATTATCTGGCCAGTAAGGGTATCCGTCCCGAAGGCGTCTATGTTCGCCAGGGGTCATCTTCAGTTCCTGCCAGCGAAACAGCCATACTCAACATGATAAAAGAAACCGACGGAGAAAAATACGAGGATGTACGTTCCCTTAATCAGGAATTGACTTTTACTTCTACAGAACAGTTCTTTAAAATGGCGAACGTCTCTTTTGGCCTGAATCAACAAAAAACACTTCATATGCAAACTGCTGACGGCATATACACCAATTTGGGGTTTCTGCTATCCGACCAGTTTGTACACACAATTAAACTGGCTGTATTTGAAGGAATCGAAAAAGAAATTTTTAAAGATCGGCGGGAATTTTCGGGCTCGCTTCTTAAGCAACTGGAAGATGCCTATGCCTTTCTGGATATGTATAACCGTAACCATGGGGAGGTTAAAGGCCTTTACCGGGAGGACAGGCGGGATTATCCGGAGGAAGCCCTGCGGGAGGCTTTGCTTAACGCGCTGGTTCATCGGGACTACGCGTTTTCAAGTAGCACTTTAATCAGTATCTTTGAAGACCGCACCGAGTTTGTTTCTGTCGGCGGCCTGCCGAAAGGCATTTTCCTTGATGATATAATGTTGGGCCTTTCTGTGCCCCGGAATGTAAACCTTGCCAATGTGTTTTACCGGCTTCACTTAATTGAAGCCTATGGCACAGGCATCCAGAAAATTTTTCGCAGCTACGCCCATTGCGAAAGAATACCGGAATTGCAAGCTACCGCCAACGCGTTTAAGATTACCCTGCCAAACATAAACACCGCCAACCACTACGCGCACATCAATAGTCCTTCCTTAACTGTGAACGAAGAAAAAGTTATCTACTTATTTGACAGGCAGGAAGAAATTGTCAGAAAGGACGTGGAGACAGCCCTTGATGTCTCTCAGGCTATGGCGGTAAGGATTCTGCGCAGTTTAACTGACAAACAGACTATCAGGGCTATAGGAGGGGGGAAAAAAACCAGGTATGTAAAAGCAGATACATCCATGAGCTCGCGGATCGAGCAATAATGGAATTGTTCGGGACCCCTGTTTAACATCATCAACTTAAGGGTATTTCTTAAAATTTTCATCACGCAAAGACGCCTCAGAACCGAAGGTAGAGGGCGCAAAGGACTTGAGGTAATTTGTATGCTAAACGCCCTATTCCTGCTTATTTTTACAAAAAAAATACTAGAGAACGCGCAACTACCTAATCAACATACCCAGCCGCAGAGCACTAAACTTGACCCACAGATTTGTAAAAATTCCGGCAAAGGTAGGGCAGCGGTACGGCAAAAAAAGCTGGAGGAACATGTCTCCACAGCCCCGTCCGGCTCTTTTTTCTGCAACAGGGCATTTACTAATATCATAGATCAACGACATCTTCATATTTCTCATGCCAGACGCCATTATTACACTTTAAGTTTTTGTTTTTTCCCCTAGTCTGTTTCGACATAGAATTCCAGAAATTTTTTTGCGTCCCGCTGCCCTACCTTTGCCAGCCAATTTCGAAAAATAGTGGGTCAAGTCTAGCCCAGAGGGGCGGGGTATGAAACCCTCGCCACGAATCAAGCGTCGTCCTACCTTCGGTTCTATGGCGTGAGACCTTCTTAAGAAGTTTCTTTCTTAAGTTTACGATGTTGTGACTGACACCTAGTACCCCGAGCCTTACAAAGTACTAGCGTGTACTATGAAAATTCTGTGACTGATACCTTAATGGGGAATATAACTTCCCTCATCCCATGAACTGGTGGCGCTGCCATTAACGAACTGAATTTTTCCGCCAAATTCTTTAGGAAGACGAAGAAAACCTATGTGACGACTATCGTTTTCTTTGGCATATATATAAACGTCAAAATTAAGCCTGTCATTGCCAGAATATTTTGTTTTTTTTGCATCTCTATTATTGTTCCACATAGGTATACTTACGCTTTCACTCAAAATACGAACCATCTTACCATTCCCGTCGGCACTGCCCTCTGCCGGACTACTAATACCTTCCCCAGTAATGCCAACGAGTACTGCCCACTTTCCAATAAACTCCGATGGAATGCTCGTCAGGGTGAATGTCCCGCCGCTGCCGGTGTTGCCAGGATTGCTGGCACCAGGGTTTGAGCTACCAGGGCCGCTTCCGGGGGGGCCGCCGCCGCCGTCATCATCGCACGCTGCCATTGAAAGCCCGATTATCGCGACAAGGGCGATAAGTCCGAACGCTTTTAATACGTTTTTCATACTAAACTCCTGTTTAATGTTTTATTAAAAAAACCTTTCTGGTGATTTATACCCTTCGCGTTATCTTCTCGGTTTGTACCACGTTCCAACCATTTGAGTATATGGTTGTTCAGGACAATCTAAAGTCAACACGGTGCCGGAAATGGAATAATTGAATTTGACCTGGAATTCGCCTTCATAATACATCGAAAATGTATTGGAAGTTGCGGTATAAGTCACTCCGATATCCACACCGGCTTGAGTTAATTTACCGTTGGATGTAAACTCAAACTCTACCGAATTGCCTGCGTCCGCGTTCGCTTGTGTACGATACCATTTACTAACCAATCCGCTGCTGTCGCCAGGATTGCTAGTGCCAGGGTTCGTGCCACCAGGGTTCGTGCCGCCAGGGTTCGTTCCACCCGGGTTTGAACCGCCGGGATTGCTGCTGCCGGGATTACTGCCACTGCCAGGGGGACCGCCGCCGCCGCCGTCATCGCAAGCCGCCATTGAAAATCCGATTACCGCGACAAGGGCGATAAGTTCGAAAAGTTGGAAGAACTTTTTCATATCAAAACTCCTTAAAATTGTTGATTGATTGTGACCAACGAGAAAAGGTGACACCTGGCGTGTACTCCTTCGCGTTATCTTCTCGGTTTGTACCACGTTCCAACCATATTAGCATTTGGTTCTTCAGGACAATCACACGTCAACACGGTGCCGGAAATGGAATAATTGTATTTGAGCAAGAATTCGCCTTGCAAATACACCGAAAATGTATTGGAGGTTGCGGTATAAGTCGCTCCGAAATCCATACCGGCTTGAATTAATTTACCGTTGGATGTAAACTCAATCAGTGGCGTATCGCCTGCGTCTGCCATTCCTTGTGAAGCGTACCATTTACCAACCAATCCGCTGCCGCTGCCGCTACCGGGATTACTGCCGCTACCGGGATTGCTGCCGTTGCCGGGATTACTACCACTGCCAGGGGGGCCGCCGCCGCCGTCGCTATCACAAGCGGCCATTGAGAGCCCGATTATCGCGACAATGGCGATAAGTCCGAAAAGTTTTAAAACGTTTTTCATAAGAAACTCCTTAAAAGGTGACTCCTTCGCGTTTAACGATGGTGTGTATAAAAAAGCCGGTATCCGCCCCCATACGGGCAGACCCGGCGTTTTTCCAAGAGAAAGAGAAAAACTGATAGAGTGATTTTGTTTCGCTGTTAGTTAGTTGACACAGGTAGCTAGAAAGGTGTGTATAATCGCCTGTCGCCTGTCGCCTGTCGCCTGTCGCCTGTCGCCTGTCGCCTGTCGCCTGTCGCCTGTCGCCTGTCGCCTGTCGCCTGTCGCCTGTCGTGCTGACCGCCCTTGGCGGTCAGCTTGGAGTTTGCTTAAGGCAAACTCCACCAAATTCAGGTTCGTTGAATCGCAAGCGCCGGAACTAAAGCGTTGGAAACAGCGACAGCCATGCCGCGGAGTAATATCTGTTTTGGCGAAATCTCGGCTCATTGTGAAAATAATACCAGAACTTATACGGAAACGGAAGAGGCCAGATGGCTCTTTTTTTGCGCCTGTTGGCTCATTTTATGACATTTGTCATAATTCCACAGCTATTTTCAAAGCACCCTCCATCTCAGGGCAGTAATAGGGCAATATGGAGGCTTATTATGAATAATTTAAACAGTGTCCTCATCGAAGGAAACATGGTTCGGGATCCTTTAGTCCGCTCTACGCCTAAAGGTACGCAGGTTTGTCATTTTTCAATTGCGTCAAACCGCTTTTTCAGGCAGGACTCAAGTCTAGAGAAAGAAACTGGTTTCTTCGATGTTGAAGCCTGGGGAAAACTGGCAAATACCTGCAGCTCCCAGGGACGTAAAGGGCGGGGCGTCAGGGTAGTGGGCCGGCTAAAACAGGATCGCTGGACAGGATCCGACGGGAAAAACCACAACAAGGTTGCAATTGTGGCGGAACATGTGGAGTACCGTTCCGACTTCAAGAAACCCGATCAAACTGTCTCCGAACCGGACAATTTAGCGGATGCCGCTTTCTTTAGCGATGAATTTAATCCGAACGGGGAACAGGACGCTTACTCCAACCACAACGAAGAAAGCGTTGATGTTGATGAGTTACAGGCGGTTTCTTTCTAGTGTTAAGCTAACCACGGAGAAGCGTTAAAGAACAGCGATACCTCGGACAAAAAGCTTTTCCGCGCCTTCGTGGTTACAAAAAATTCGTATTTTGTTTATTATTCCCTATATGGAATTGAATGCGGAATTTATCGAACAGCTCAAAATAAACGAAGAGGACCTTATTAAGCGCATTGCGGCGGGGCTCAACATTAATAGCGCCCAGGTGTCTTCGGTAGTGAGCCTCATTGCGGACGGAAGCACAGTGCCGTTTATTGCCAGGTACCGGAAAGAACAAACAGGCAGCCTTGACGAAGTCCAGGTCAGGGATGTAGATCATCTTTTTAAAAGCGGGATGAACCTTGAAGGCAGACGGGTTGAAATTATCCGGCTTATCTTTGAACAGGGAAAACTTACCGAAGCTTTGTACGAAAATATTAAAAAAGCTGTTTCGCTGGCGGAACTGGAAGATATTTACGCCCCATACAAAAAGAAGAAAAAAACCAGGGGGATGATTGCCGCGGAAAAAGGCCTCCTCCCGCTGGCCGAGGCCATGAAAACCATGGAAGCGCCCGCCCTGCTGGCTTTCGCGGCGGAGTTCATCGTGCCGGAGGGAGACCCCAGGATCGCCGAGAAGCCAGAACTGGCAGTAGCCACCGTGGAAGACGCCTTGCAGGGAGCGATGGACATAATCGCCGAGGAGGTGAGCCAGGAAAGCGAAAACCGGAGCGCTGTAAAGAGCTTTTACCTTGCCGACGGAAGAATTATTGTCAAAGGTTCAGGAAAAAGCGGCAAGGGCGATGAAGAAGCGAAAAAGACATCAACCTATCAGATGTACTGGGACTACATGGAACCTCTATCGCAAATTAAACCTCACCGTATCTTCGCGATTAACCGCGGCGAAAGGGAAGAAGCGCTTTCCATCACTTTTGATGTTGACGAAAACGCCACGGTGGAAATGCTCTGCAAAAAGTACCGTATTTACAACGATTATCACAGGACAGCCATTGAAGACGGCCTAAAAAGGCTTCTCTCCCCCGCGGTGATTCGGGAACTCAGGGGAAACCAGAGCGAAGCCGCGGACGATCACGGCATTTCAGTATTCAGCCAGAATCTGAAAAACCTGCTTATGCAGCAGCCAATCAAGGGAACAAGGGTAATGGGCATAGATCCCGGCATCCGCACAGGAACCAAGTGCGCTTTTTTAAACGACACGGGGAAGTACCTTGGCAGCGTTGTTATACACAACCACAAGGTGGAAGAAGCAAAAAAGCTCATCCTTGAAGGGGTAAAAAAGTTCGATATCCAGCTAATCGCGGTAGGGAACGGAACCGGAAGCAGGGAAGTGCAGGAAATCGTATCCTCTGTGATTGCCGAAAACAACCTGGAAGTCTTCTACACGGTAGTGGACGAAGACGGGGCTTCGGTTTACTCGGCGAGCGACATTGCGAGGGAGGAATTCCCCGAGCTTGACCTGACGATCCGGGGGGCAATTTCCATCGGCCGCAGGCTGCAGGATCCGCTGGCGGAACTGGTGAAAATCGATCCCAAGTCCATTGGAGTCGGCCTTTACCAGCATGACGTAAACCAAAAGAAGCTTTCCGAAACCCTGGACGAGGTAGTTTCCTCAGTGGTGAACAACGTGGGGGTGAACCTCAACACCGCCAGCACCTCGCTTTTACGATACGTTTCGGGAATCAACAGTTCCCTGGCAAAAAAAATCGTACAGTACCGCGAGGGAAAAGGGAAAATCGGAAGCAGGGAGGAGCTTCTTTCAGTTCCGGGCATGGGCCCCAAAAGTTTTGAGCAGGCGGCGGGGTTCCTGAAAATACCCGAAAGCGGCGAGGCCCTGGACAACACCTGGGTGCACCCTGAAAATTACAAGCTGGCCAGAGAAATCCAGACCATTACGGTTACCGGCAGCCTTACCACCGAAGCCGCGGCCAGAATTAAAAAGCAGTACCAGATCGGGGACACAACCATCAACGATATTATTGAAGAGCTAAAAAAACCCAACCGCGACCCCAGGGACGGCTATCCAAAGCCGATTATGCAAAAAGAGGCCATCACATTCGAAGACCTGAAAGAAGGAATGGCCGTTACCGGCAAGATAAAAAACGTGGTCGATTTTGGCGCCTTTGTTGACCTTGGAATAAAAGAAAGCGCCCTGGTTCACATTTCAGAGTTAAGCGATCAATATGTAAAAAGCCCCATGGACTTAATCAAGGTAGGAGATGTTCTGGAATTCCATATCATCGGCCTTGACCGGGAAAGGCGCCGCATCAGCCTTAGCCGCAAAAGCGGGCATACGGCAGCGGGGCGGCCGTCCCCTAACGCGCCTATAGCCGCCGGAAATAAGGCTCCAAAAGCCCCTGCCGAAAAAAAACCGGCTCAGCCAAAAGCAAGAAAAGACGACGACGGGTCGATGTATAACCCCTTTGCCGACGCTTTTAAAAAAATGCGCGAAAAGTAAAAGCTCCCGTTATCTTTATTTGTCATTAATTATTTTTTATTTGATATTTAACAAAAGTTTGACCATGTAAAGCTCCATAAAAAGGATCAGGGAATCCCTTGCTCTGAGGGAAGAGAGCGCCGTATTGTAGGTTACCATATTATAAGCCAACTGGCTTAACTCTTCCCTGGTCGGCTCGAAGTGTTTGTTTATTTTCAGGTAACGGCGAAGCTGATCCCGCGCCAAAAACTTTGCGTCTTGTATCAGGTTTTCCCTTGCCTGTTTGTCAATAAGACGGCTCCAGCGGGTAGCAAGTTCATCAAGATAACTATCGATTGTATACCCGGGCGGAACAATATCAAATTCGATTGCCTCCGCCGCCATCCTGATTCCTGCCGCATGATCAGTTTCTTCCGGATTCAATTGCTCGCCTTCGTCTACAGGCTGCCTGGCCTCTTTCTTTTTTTTCTTAAATAGATTATTAAAAAACTTGATCAAACCGGGAATGATGGGGAGGGAATACCAAAAAGGAAGTGTAAATTTCGCATCCAGCAGCATTTCTTTTCGCCGGATAAGAAACACGGAAGAATAAGGAAGGAGTTTCCCATCATAAAAAATTTTCATATCAGAGGGGATACCGTTCTCGTTGCGGTCCATCTCCTGGTACACCGCGAACAATTTCGGATCAGCCAAAACGGACATGAGTTCAGGGCAGAGCTTTTCCGCGGTATTCGCCAGGGTCTTTTCAAACGCGTTATCATCCGACATTGCGGGTTCTGTTTTAAAATCTAAAATTAACCTGCTCCATTGCTTTATTATCGCCCGCTTAATCAGGATTTGCCCGTCATGAAGAAGCCTGGCGCAGAGAAGCATCATTTTTTCTTTAAGCAAAAAATACTGGTCGTCTTTGGTTTTTATTTTTACAACAAACAGGGCAGGAAGCTCGTTTTTCCTGCTTTCTGTTATTTGCTTTTTTATCCATTCCGAAAGCTCTTCGGAGGTATACTGGCCCAAAAGAAGCTCCCCGCCCGGCCCCGAAAACTTCAGGATTTGATCCATGGTATAAAGATAAGGCGGTTTTGCAAGCTGGCTTTCCAGGTTGTTAAAAGCCGCTTCCGCTTCCTGCCGCTTAATGGCCAGAGCTCTGAAATGCCCGCTGATAATTTCAAGAATATGAACAGCCTGAAATATCGAAATATCCACAGAAAGCTTTTCGTTTTTCTTTTTTATATCATTCTTCACCAAGCCGCAAAAATGCGTCCAGAAAACAAAAGTAAGCTCTTTGCCGTCTTTAATTGCCATGTATTGATCAATTGGATATGTTAACAATTGCTCGACCTGATCCTTTAATAAAAAGAAAGCTTCTTTGCCCTGAAGCAGCGAGCCCATTTTATGGTAAACGTATTCCTTATTTCCGAACCGGCGCAGATAATTCCGCACTCTTAAAAGGGCAATTTCCGTTAGCTGCTGCGGAATCATGCCCGGAAGCACAAGGGCAAAGCCGAAATCGTCAGGAAAACCGATTTTTATTATCGATGCGTCAATATTCCCCGGCTTCGCTAAAAATGAAAGAATGTCGCTGTCAGAATTCAGGTGTTTTACCTGCTTATCCGGGCAAGTGATCCCAAGCGACTCCTCACTTGGAAGCGGCAGATTCGTATTTTCATCGGCGGACTCGTACGCCTCACGGATTTTTTCAGGATAATAAGAGGATAGATAAACTTTTCCGGGTTCAGAGTCAGACAGGAGCTCACATTTTCCATTATCAACAAGAACGGTCATTTCGGACCAGAATTTCACCGATTTTTCTACAGTCCATTTATTCCAGTCAGGGTTATCTTTGGCGAATTTTTTTGCCGATTTCTCCAAATAATCCAGAAAGGCGTCTATTTCGATATACGGAGAATTGTTTTTGTTCGCATATACAACTAAAATCGAATATAAATCTGTCTCCGAAGCCATTCTTCATTATCAACAGATTAATTGCGGTTATCAATAGGAAATAAGCGGTAACAGGGAATGAACAGTGAATAAAAAAAAAGTTGTCGGCCTAACCGGAAATTACTGCGCGGGGAAAAACCACGTGGCTTCCCTTCTGGAACAATTCCATATTCCGGTTCTTGACGTTGACAAACTGGGGCACCATGCCATTGAAACCGAGAAAGAACGCCTTTTAAAACGCTTTGGCGAAGACATTCTGGGATCGGACGGGCTCATTAATCGCAAGCGGCTGGGGGATAAAGTTTTTGGCAGGCAAAAGGAACTGAAAGCACTGGAAGAAATTATCCATCCTGTCGCGAACAGTGAAACTCTCGCCTGGATCGATTCCCAAAAGGAGGAAACCTGCGTAATAAACGCGGCTTTGCTTCACCGCTCGTCAGTTTTTAAAATGCTGGACGCGGTTATTATCGTTGAAGCCCCCTTTTTCGTCAGGCTGCTAAGGGCCAGAAAGCGGGATCGCCTGCCTTGGACAGCCCTGCTTAAGCGTTTCAAAAGCCAGAGAAATTTCAATGCTCAATTTTTTAAGGAAATTGCCGATATATACAGAGTGGAGAACTCCGCTTTTTTCAGTTTTAACAGGGAATCCGCGAGAAAAAAACTGAACAAGCGCGTTAGTGAAATTCTTTCTTTTATAGGGACAGATATACAGGGGTAATCCGGGTGTAGCATGGAAAAGAAAAAATTACTTTTGGTAGCAATATCGGTTGGGATATTTTTGGCATTAACCATCGGGGCAGCTATTTTGTTCTTTGCCCCAAAAGACGCTTCCACTTATTCCATGGCCTCCGGTAAACCCGTTCAAGCGGGTGACACCGGCATTAACGCACCTGCGCAATCGTCCGCCGCTTCCGGTTCAACGGTCAGGCAGGATTCTAACCCGCAGCCTTCTTCTGTAGACCCGGTTGACCTGGTTCGGCAACCAAAAGAAGTTCCCGGCCTCCAGCAGACTCCGGAAGGGGCGAACCGCCAGGGAGATGGGTTTTATGTAAGCGGAAGCGGCAGAAGTACGGAAACTGTAATCAACGTGCCAAAACCCACCACGGCGGCCGTTCCTGACGTTGCCCCGGCCGGAAGAGCCATATCCGCCACTGCGCAGGCCGTTCCCAAACCTGCCGCTTCTGTCTCTTCCGCTAATTCATCTACTTCTACTACTACTTCCTCTGTTTCTACTGCTACTGCTACTACTACTACTACTACTACTTCATCTGCTTCTAGTTCTTCCGCTTCCAAACCTGCTGCCGTAGCCGCTCCTGCCGCTGCAGCCGCTTCCAAACCTGCCGCTACAACCGCCGTCGTAGCCGCACAAACCCAGGCAAAACCAGCGGCAACGCAAACCAAAATTTACAACGATTACTGGGTTCAAACCGGCGCGTTCTCCACCATTGCCAATGCTGAGGGAGTAAAAGCGACTCTTTCATCAAAGGGAATAACATCGATTATCGAAAACCGCGAAGTTGAAGGCAAAACAGTTTTCAGGGTAAGGGTCGGCCCGTATATTTCCCAGAACGAAGCCAATTACTGGCTTGCCTTAATCAAGTCGATAAACGGTTTTGAAGACAGCCAGGTAAGGCAGACTCAGTCCCGCCGCTGATAGACTTCTCTCAATCTTTACTTGGCGGGCTGCGGCGCACTATGAATTCATCGCTGGCGGAGCCGGGGAGTTCCTCTGTGTGAGCCTTTGACGCCATGGAGTGAAAGTAAGACTGGACGCGGAAAGGTTTTTCCCCGTTGCCCGGCTCAAGGCGCGTCCAGGCGCCGGAAGAATCCAAAAGCCAGGCCTGGGTATTATCCTTAAAGTAAGACGAAAGCCCCTCGATTATAGTCCTTCGCAGATCCTCCGACAGAACCGGAAACATTAGTTCCACCCTGCGTTCAAGGTTGCGCGTCATCAGATCGGCGCTGGCAAGGTATAACTCTTCCGCCCCTCCGTTTGAAAAATAATAAATCCTGGAATGTTCAAGGTAGTGGTCAATTATACTGACTACCCGGATATTTTCCGACAAACCTTTAACACCCGGAACAAGCGTACAAATTCCCCTAACATTCAGAAGAACCTTTACACCGGCCTGGGAAGCCCTGTAAAGCGCGTTTATTATTTCCGGATCCGCCAACGCGTTCATTTTGGCCATAATCCTGCCGGGCGCTTCCGCGCTGGAACGGCTCATCTCGCGGGTTATAAGTTCCATGAGCTTACGCTTTAAGGCGGTGGGAGCGATTACCAGCCTGTTCATTGCCTGCACCGCCGAATAGCCGGTGATCATGTTGAAGAGAAGCCCGGCGTCAAAAGCGATGTCTTCCCTCGCGGTAAAAAGCGAAATGTCCTCGTAGAGCTTTGCGGTCTTGTCGTTGTAATTCCCCGTGGAAAGATGCACATAACGCTTTATACGGTTGTATTCCCGGCGCATTACCAGCGTAATTTTCGCGTGAACCTTGAGCCGCGCAAGGCCGTACACCACGATGACGCCGGCCTTTTCCAGCCTGTTTGCCCAGGAAATATTCCTGCCTTCGTCAAACCTTGCCTTAAGCTCTACAACCGCCGTAACGTGCTTGCCCGCGAGGCTTGCCTGCTCCAGAGCCCTGATAATCGGGGAATCACCTGAGGTTCTGTAGAGGGCTGTCTTGATAGCCGCTACCGCGGGATCCGAGGCGGCGTCCTGGAAAAAACGCACCACCGGATCAAACGACTGGTAGGGCAGATGCAAAAGCACATCCCCCTGGCTTATGCGATCCCAAAGGCTCTGATCCTCGGTAAAAGCCGGGTGGGGATATATCTTCCAGGGCTTTTCCCTCAAATGATCGTAACCACGGATAGAATCGAATACCCTCTTAAGAGCCAGGGGGCCTTTAAGCTCAAAAAGATCTTTTTCCGTAAGGGAAAGCCTTTGGGCCAGGCAGTCCCGGATCTTTTCGCTCCCCGGCGAATAAACCATCCGAACAGCCATTGAGCGCCCACGGCCTTCAAGTACTTCCTCCATCGCCTCGATAAAATCTTCGTCCCTCTGCTCGTCCACGGAAAAATCCGCGTCGCGATCGACCTTAAAAATCAGGCTTTCAATTACCCTGTAGCCAGGGTAAAGGTAGCTGCCCCAGGTTTCTACCAGATCCTCAAGCAACGCCCAATAAACCTGCCCCATATCTTCATCTTCATGGTCTTCCTTTTCCCTCGGAAGAAAAACAATTGGATCAAGCGCCTGTGGGATGCGAATTATGGAAACGCGATTCTCCACGGAAATGTAATTTTCCGAAAGCTCTTCATCTTCATCTCCGGCAGTTTCCGCTTTCAAAAGAAAACCGGCGTAGAGGGAATAGCCGTCGATGGAAGGCAGGTCTTCGGTTTCTTCAACCCGAAGGGGCGTCAAAAGGGGAAAAACTTCCCGGGCAAAAAAAGATTCCAGGTAATTCCGCTGCGAATCTGTCCATTCTTTTGGACGCCTTAGAGTTAAGCCGCCTTTGGCAAGGCCGGGAAAAATTTCTCCTACAAGCGCGTCATACTGGCGGCTTACAATTGAGCGGACTTTCTGACATATCCTGTCAAGCAGCTCAGGCGGGCTAAGCGTCTTGGGCTCAGCGTCTTCCCCCGAACGCTTTATCGCAGCCACCCTGACCATAAAAAACTCATCGAAATTGGATGAAACGATGGAAAGATACCTGAAACGCTCAAGCGGCGGCAGATCCTTTCTAAGCCCTTCGTCCAGCACGCGTTCGTTAAAATCAACCCAGGATAGTTCCCTGTTAAAAAAATCGCACATTAGTTTATCACTACTTTATAACCAAACACGTCCTGAAACACGCCGCTCTTTTCTTCCAGCCCCATAAGCTCCATGGAAAGATCCAGGGTCGTTTCGGTATTAAGCACCAGAATTTCGCCTTTCTTTTCCACCGCTTTTATCTTTACCTGCTGGGAATGTCCCTTGTCCAGCGCGTTCGCAACCCTCAATATGGAAACCATTTTCAGCACCAGGATACGTTCTTCCCTCTGAAGGGCTATGTAATCGATGTCGGTCGGAGACGGAGGCGGCCCCCGGTGATAGCGAATAACGTTGCCTATCATGTCCAGCTCCTCCCGCCTTAGGCCGAAGATCTCTGAATTGGCAATGATGTACTGGCCATGCAAATTATGGGCCGATGCCCTGATATACATTCCTATATCGTGAACCATTGCCGCCACTTCAAGCAGCATCCGTTCACGCCTGTTCATTCCATGTTCCCGAACAAGAGAGTCAAACAGGGACATGCACAGCGATGCCACATGGCGACAATGGGATTCATCGATATGGTATTTCCTGCCAAGGTTTACAGCGGAGGCGAAGATCTGCGAAAAGAAATCTTCCTGCAGGGCCGGATCGACGCCCTGGGCAAGATCGATTAACAGCCCTTCCCTGATGGAAATTTTCGGAACAACCACCTGGGCGGAGCCTGTCCGATCCAAAAGAAGCTTGTTTATCGTTATGCCGGGAATAAAAGTTTTTGCTTCCCAAAACGGCATCCGGAGCTGTTCGGTACATTCTTCAACAGTAAAATTCTGAACCTTCTTTACAAATTCATTAAAAGCGTCCCTCGCGATGATCCAGCAATTTTCGTTAAGCGTGCTTCCCACATGGGCGGCGGCAATGGCGGCATCGGATCCGACAATAACAAAGGTACGAACATGGGCGAGATCAAGCTCGGAAGAAAGAAAGCCCGATGTGTTTCTGATGTGCTCGATTATGTAACGTTCCTGCCCCTGGGGAGTTCCAATCCTTGCGGCCTGATCGATAAGTATGGTCCCCAGCCTGAGGCTGTGGGCCGCTACCATCTGCCCCCGCCTCAAAAGCATGATCTCCGTTGAGCCTCCGCCAATTTCAAGGATCATCGAATTGGCCCGCCAAAAAAGCGGCCAATCGTTTTTAAGGGCAAAACGCACAGCCAAGTACATCAGGCGGTTTTCTTCAATGCCGTCAACTATGGTGAGCATAAGGCCGGTTTCCTGCTTTACCCTGTCCACAAAGACATCGCGGTTACGCGCAACCCTCAGGGCGCTTGTGGCTATCGCGTGAATGTCGGAGTCATCGATAAGCCAGCTGCGAAGGAATTCCCGGAAGTTTTTCAGCATCGTGATACATTCCAGAAAAGACTCCCGCGAGACCTGCCCGGTTGTAAACACGTCCCGGCCAAGGGCTACAGGCCTGTTTGCCCTGTCTACTTCCTGCCAGCGGCCGTCTGGAAAAATTTCAGCTACCAATAGCCTGATCCCCGTGGAGCCGATTTCTAGCACCGCGACCAGGCGGTTCTTTGTTTCCATTTTTTTTATAACTTGTCAATCAGCATTGAGCACTTGCCCGATGGAATTGGCAGGGTTTTTTTCTTTTTTCCTAATATGTTTATCGTAAAATAATAAAGTTTTTCGCTTTCCATATGAATTTCCCAACCACGCCCGCTTTTATTCGACAGGATTGTGATCATATTCTTTTTAAGCGAAAGGTTTTCTATTCCCATTATTTCCAGATTCGGTATGATCCAGTCAACAGTTTTTCGCGGCAGGGAAATTAAAAGTCCGATTATATTTTCTATGGTAAGGCAGATTGTGGAAAGGGCGGCGTAGGTAAGGTAT
>Ga0268262_10004264_pt1 | contig 14858 bp, 9 predicted proteins | sample TergutNc150P3_FD_190354 | JGI IMG/M metagenome (GOLD analysis project Ga0268262, IMG submission 190354) | Nasutitermes corniger P3 segment gut microbial community from laboratory colony in Florida, USA - Nc150 P3 (SPAdes) (version 2) | ecosystem: Host-associated > Arthropoda: Insects > Digestive... | reverse complement strand
CAGGGGCTCCACCCTAGCCCAGAACTTGTCCGACACTTCCCATGACTGCACTCTCATCTCTATCCTCCAGGGTTCCATGCCCTGAGAATAGTATGCCACTATTTACGGATAAGTTCTAAGCCCTGTTCCTCCAGTGAATTGCAAAACCTGCCGGTTTTGCAATTGGCTCAAGTGTCTTCAATTGTTTTCCCTGCCCTAGCGTGCAGCAGAGCTTTTAGCCCGATGTCCCTGCGGACTTGCATCCCCGGCCATCCCACTTGGGCCAAATCCTCAAGCGCCATGCCCCTAGCTTCTTCCAAGCTACCGGCGCGGACTGCCAAATTGACTACCCGTCCGCCGCCCACCTTCCAGCCACTTGGCGATTTTGTTGTACCCGCATGGATTATGGAACACTTTGGCAATTTGATCTCTATGTCCGCGCCCTTTTGCGGTGGGCCTGGGTAGCCTTGGGCTGCAAGGACAACGCAAATGGCTGTTCCTGGGAAAAGTCTTGGTTCTTTTCGCGCAAGGCTGTGCGTGGCGACTGATAAGAGCAAGCTGGGCAAGTCTTCGTCCAATAGCTGCATCAGCACTTGCGTTTCGGGGTCTCCGAAGCGGACGTTGTACTCCAGCAGCTTTGGGCCTCCCTTGGTCCAGATGACGCCCAAAAACAGCACGCCCCGCCCCTCCAGGCCATCTCTTTGCATGCCCCTTATTGTCGGCTCGACCAAGTCCTCCCGCAAACGGCAGACATCTTCTTCCCTCAAAAACGGTATGGGGCCAAAGGCCCCCATGCCACCTGTGTTTGGCCCCAAGTCGTTTTCAAATATCCGCTTGTGGTCTTGGCAGGCCGGCAGCATGCAGTAGGCCGCGCCGCTTTCTGTCACATCAACTAGGACGTGCAGGCTGAGCTCCATTCCAAACAACGGCTCTTCCAGCACGATGGTCTTGGATGCGTCACCAAATTTGCCTGCCAAGAAAGACCTTAGCGTCTCTAGGGCCTCCTGCTTTGTCTGGCAGAGTTCCACTCCCTTGCCCGCCGCCAGCCCATCGGCCTTTACCACGATGGGAAAGCCGTAGGCCCAATCATTGATGGCCGCCTCGCCCTCGCACAATTCGCGCACCGTCTTGGAAGCCGCGCAGGGCACACTGTTGCGAAACATGAACTCTTTGGCAAACGACTTTGAGCCCTCCAGCTTTGACGTGGCTGCGGGGTGCCCAAAAACTGGGATGCCCATACGGGTAAAATCATCCGACACCCCGCCCACCAGCGGGGCCTCTGGGCCTATGACCACCAAATCGGGGCGGTTTTCGACTGCCCAGCCAAGCAACGGGGCCTTGTCCTCTGCCGAATATGGCAGGCAGGTTCCGCGCTCGGAGATGGCGTCGGAGCCTGGGGCCGCGAATAGCTCGACAGCCGTCGCAGATTCCGTCAGTTTAATGGCCAGCGCGTGTTCGCGCCCCCCTGAACCCAGCAGCAATATTTTCATTTTTACTCTCCGTAATATTGCGCCCGCCGGGCAGTGATTTGGGAAACCCGGCTTTGCTACTTGCCAAAGTTGGCCAGATACCACTGCACTGTTTTGGAAATGCCCTCGGGGAAGCTCGTCTTGTGGCGCCAGCCCAGTTCGGACTCTATCTTTGAGGCGTCTATCGCGTAGCGCCTGTCGTGCCCAAGCCTGTCCTCGACAAACGTCTTCAGTTTGCGGCTGGTGCCTTGTTCCCTGCCGATGGCCTTGTCCACCTCGTCGCATAGCAGGTCTATCAGGTCAATGTTTTTCCATTCGTTGCTTCCGCCGATGTTGTATGTCTCTCCGCACCTTCCGCCTTGAAGGACGGCAAAAATACCGGCGCAGTGGTCTTCGACGTAGAGCCAGTCCCTCACCTGCCTGCCGTCCCCATAAATGGGTATGGGCTCATTTTTCAGCATGCGCGTTATAGCCAAGGGGATCAGTTTTTCTGGATGCTGCCTAGGGCCATAGTTGTTGGAGCAGTTTGTCGTCAGCACGGGCAGGCCATAAGTATGGAAATAGGCCCTGACTAGATGGTCGCTGCCGGCTTTGGATGCGCTGTAGGGGCTGTTGGGAGCGTATGGGGTCTCTTCCGTGAACTTTCCAGTCTCCCCAAGGGCCCCATAGACTTCATCGGTAGAAACATGCAAAAACCTGCACGTCTTATCCCCAGCCCACACCTGCCTAGCGGCTTCCAAGAGGGAAAATGTACCCACCAAGTTTGTCTGTATGAACGCCGCCGGGCCCTTGATGCTATTGTCCACGTGGCTCTCGGCTGCAAAATTCACGACTGTCTGTATCCCGAAAGATTCCAGCAGGTGCCTTGCCAGCTCTAGGTTCTGGATGTCTCCGACCACAAGCTTGGCGTTGCATATCCCTTCCAAGTTCCGCACGTCAGCCGCATACGTCAGCTTGTCCAGCACAACGATTTTGTCCTGCTGTTTTTCCCTTGCCCAAAAATGGGCGAAGTTAGACCCGATGAAGCCAGCCCCACCGGTGATAAGCACTGAGCCCAATTCTATGTTCTCTATTTATTTTTTGGTCGTGGCTGCTGGAGCGGCTGCGGGCTTGGCTGTGCCGCCCCCAGGGTAGGCTGCGTCGTAGCGCTTTGCAACTTCTTGCGAGAAGCGCCACAGCCACGTTTCGTCCGCCCAAGCAATAGGGTTGAGGTTGGCGTTGAAATTCAATACGCAATTAAGTTTTTGTTCTTTGGCGAGCGCCTCTACAATTGGAAGTATCTCTCTGTTTAGTTGAGCCAGCGCCGTTTGGGCCACCCTGCTGTACTGTGACTGGGCGTCCTCCTGAAGCCTTTTGAGCGAAGTCCTGCCATCTTCCAGTTCCCTGGCAATCCTGCTTTTCCCCTCGTCCGAAATGCTGGAAGAGTTCAGTTGCTGCTCCATTCGCTGCAGTTCGGTGGTTTTTGTCTTGATTTCCTCTTCCAGCTTCTTGCCCAAAACCTCTGCCTCTGCAAAGACGCGCTTGGCCTGGGCAGAGTTTTCAAGCACATGCTCCAAAGCAAAAAAGGCGAAGCGGGGAGCTTCTTGGGCGCGCATCGGGACTGAACACGCCAAGGCGGGCAGTAGCGCCAATTTAACAAGTTTCATGGTCACTCCTTTGTATCAATTAGAGATTTTACACAAATGGGCGATTCGCTGCAATACGTTGGTCATTAACGGGGCCATCAGAATGTGGTTCCGATGCTGAACTGGAAGTCCGTCTTGCCAAGGGTGTCGAACCAATAGGGGTTCAACTTTCTCGCCCAGATCAGCCGCATGGGCGCGGGGCTGATTGGCATAAAGAACCTGAACTCCACTCCTGCGCTGCGCCTCAGGGCCTCTGAGAAAATTTTGTCGCCAGGCCCCCAAGCGTTGCCCATGTCGTAGAAAAGCAATATCCTGAACTGCTCGGCAAGCACCAGATGGTATTCCAAATTTGCCAAGAACTGCTTGTTGCCGCCCACTACTATTGGGTTGCCAAGGTTGTCGCTGCGCTGGGAGCCGACCATTCCCCACCTGTATCCGCGGATGCTCGTCTCGCCGCCTGGCTGATAGTTGTCCCATATTGGCAGTTCTTCCCTGCCAAGGTTGGCGAGGTACCCATAGCTGGCATTCAAGGCGATGATATGCCGCTCGGCGAAGCTCTTGAAATAAGAGGAATCTATCATAGTCCTATGGAATGGCTTGTCGGTGGCGAACTGCCATCCGCCGTACTCGAATGACAAGCCGAGCTTGAAACCATCTGTTGGCTTGAATGGATGGTTGACGGTATTGTAAGCCGCCTGAAAATTGGCGGTGGAAGTCATTTGGCTCTCCAACGTGCGGAAATAGTAATTCTGCCCGCCTTCCATCCTCATCAGGCGGAGACTGTAGCCAAGCGCGACTTGGGTATAGACCGTCCAACTGCCCCACTTGTCAGATGGCATGAAAGTCGAAAGCCTGGTCCCCGATGACAGGCCCACCCCCCTTGTAAACTGCTTTCGCGCATAATCCGCCCCAACCACGTCTGCGCTATATTCCAATGTGGAATCCGAAATGCTCATGCCGAAGGAGTAGGGCTTGTCAAAGACGTATGGCTCGGTGAAAGCGATAGAAAAAGAGCGCTGGAACTGCCCGCCATTGGCACTGATGCCCAAAGTCTGCCCGCCCCCGAAAAGGTTTTTGGTGGACACGGTGGCGCCAAGGCTAAGCCCAAATGCAGAGTAGAAGTTGCCCGAAACCATAAACTCGTTGACGCCGGCTTCCTCGCCGCTGATGGTAATATCCACCAAGGGCTTGTCTTCCACTTGTTTGATGTCGGGGAAATGGTTCTTGATGTCAAAAAAGCCTAGCTGGTTTAGGCCCAGCATCGAATTTTGCAGCATCTCGGTGCTGAAAGGCTCGCCTTCTGTCAGCGGGAAAATGGCCCTGCGAAGCACTTTGTCCAGCGTGGTCGTGTTACCTGCGAACTCGATCTTTCTTATGTGGTATCTCTCTCCTTCCCGCATCGTTATTGTAGTGTCAACTTTGTTGACGCCGTTCTCTTCCTTAATTTTGAAAGATGGGATGACCGCTGCATTGATGTACGCAAGATCCCTGTACAACTTGGATATTTCTTCCACGCCCTTGTTGAGGGCATAAAAATCCATATATTTATTGACGTTTGGGGGCAGATCCTCAGTCCGCGCCCTGACGTTGAAGAATTTTGCCAGCCAGCTCTTGCTGTCCCTCCTTGCCACCCCGATTTTTCTGCGGAACACAGCTTCGCCCCTTGCTCCTTTTAGCCCGGGGACTTTGTCGTTGCCCTCGAATGCCAGACTGCCTTCGTAGTACCTCTCCCCTTCGAGGATTTGAAAGGTGAGCGTCGCTCTTAAGTCCAACTTGGGGCTTCTGTTTAATTCGGCAAGTTTGACATTTTTTGCTTGCTGCCTTGGGGATGTATGATCCTTTATGTCTTTAATTGGCTGCCCGACAAAAGCATCTTTATAACCTAGTTTCAGGTATGCGTCTTTTAAGTTTTTTACATCTTCATCAATATTTTTTTCAACAAGCAGACTATTGCTGGTCAACCAGCTAAACATCCAGTGTTCCCTAGTTTTTTTCATTATGCCGCCAAATCCCTTGATTTGCCTGTCGCTGAAAACTTGGTTGCCAAGAATCTTAATTTTCACAATTTTAATCTTTCCGCCTTCCTTGATGTCAAAAACCAGTCGGCAGATGCCAGCGCCCATTGGCTCTAGTTGAACATCTACAATGGCATCGTAAAACCCTTTTTCGGCAGCAATGTCAACAATTTCGCTTTTGATTTTTCTGGCAGAGTCTGGGTCATAGATTGTATCGAGCGTGATTTCCAGCCTTTTTTCTTTTATTTTATCGTTGATGGTTGAAAGGAGAGTGGTACCCCCCCGATAATCAACCTCTTTGACTAGGGGGCGTTCTTTTACTTCTATTACTAGCACTTTCCCGCCTTCTTCGTCCAAGTATTTGATTTTGATGTCCTCAAAAACTCCTATGGCCCACAGTTTTTCAATGAGCGCTGAAAAATCTATGCTGCGGATGTCATCGCCTTCTTGGATGCCCGCCCTGTACAAAAGATTTTCTTTGGTGATTTTCTGAGTCCCAATGACATCTATTTTGGCGATGACGTCGGGGTCCTGCCCAACCAATGGGCAAGCGCAGGCGGCATAAAGGATGGCCGATAGCCCCAAGCCGCAGAAGAAACGGCTGGCGGCCTGGCCAATGAATCGGAGTTGGGGGCTACGAAAGCGCAAGGTCATCAGCATTCCGCAATCAAAAAAAGGTTTGTATGCAAATAGTGGCGGCCCAAATAAAAACGCTCGAGGACAGCCGAAAATGTAGCGCCGCCGCTTTGATCAAGTTTTGGTTTCATATTCTATGATCCCATCTGAGAATGATGAAGCGGGGATGAAGAGGGGGGCCAGCTTTTCTTGGCCCTCGAAATAGTCAAAGTGGACATCGCCCATGGACATCGCTTCGCCATCAATCATAAGCTCGGCCAATGGGTCTTCTACCAATTTCTGGATGGCGCGGCGCAGGGGCCTGGCACCGTAAGAGCGGTCGGGGGCTGTGTACTTTAGGACATACTCCACTGCCGAGTCGGACAAGGTTACAAACATGTCGCGCTTTTGCAGGGAGTCATTTAAGTCGTTTATGAGGAGACCCACTATCTGCCTCAACTCATCGTCGCCGAGCCGATTGAATACGACGATTTCGTCAATTCTGTTGATGAACTCGGGCGGAAGGGCCCGCTTCAGTGCCTTGAGGGCATCATTCCCCCTTGGCTCAAACCGCTCGGCCGCATCCCCGAACCCAAGGCTCTTCGATGAAAGCAGCTCACGGCTGCCAACATTGCTGGTCATAATAATGATTGTGTTTTTAAAGTCTATTTGGTTCCCAAATGCGTCCGCCGCTATGCCGTCATCGAATATTTGGAGCAGAACATTCAGCAGGTCTGGGTGGGCCTTTTCCATCTCATCGAACAGGAGCACGCTGTAAGGATTCCTAGACACCCTGTCGGTGAGCAGTCCGCCCTCTTCGTAGCCCACGTACCCCGGCGGGGCCCCAATTAGCTTTGAAACTTCGTGCTTCTCCATGTACTCGCTCATGTCGAAGCGTATCATTTTCTTGGGGTCGCCAAACAAAAAGCTTGCCAAGGTCTTTGCCAATTCGGTCTTGCCCACTCCGGTTGGCCCCAAGAATAGGAAAGAACCCATCGGCCTGTTGGGGTTTTTCAGCCCCGTCCTTGCCCTTCGGACAGCCCGCGACACAGCGGAAACAGCTTCTTGTTGGCCAACGACCTTTTCGTTCAGCTTGGACTCCATGTTCGCCAAGTTCTGTTTTTCTTCGGCTTTGAGGGACTTAATGGGTATCCCAGTCCAAGATGCCACGACGTCCTCGATGTCGCCGGCTTCGACTAGGCTGTAGCGCTCATAGTCAGATTCCGGCTGGCCCTTCTTTGCCTTTTGAATTTCGCCTCTGAGCTGAATCTCCTTTTGGCGCAGAACCACCGCCCTATTAAAATCACGGTTGAGCACGGATTCGTTCATTTCGGCTATGACTTTCTGCAATTCGGCTTCCAATATGTTTCTTTCCTTGCCGCCCCCGTGCCGTAGCTTCACCCTTGCCCCTGCTTCGTCCATCAAGTCAATGGCCTTGTCCGGCAGAAAGCGATCCGTGATGTATCGGTTTGACAGATATACGGCTGACTCTACGGCATCTTTGGAATAGCGGACTCGGTGAAACTGCTCGTAGCGGCTCTTGATTCCGTCCAGTATCTTCAAGGATTCGACCTCGTCCGGCGGATTGACGTTCACGGGCTGGAAGCGCCTGACCAGTGACCGATCTTTCTCAACGTATTTTGCAAATTCCTTATGGGTGGTGGCCCCGATGCACTGTATCTCGCCGCGGCTGAGGGCGGGCTTTAGGATGTTGGCCGCGTCCAAGCTGCCCTCCGCAGATCCGGCGCCGATGAGGTTGTGGATTTCGTCAATAAACAGGACTACGTTTGGGTCTTTTGATGTTTCTGCAAGAATCGCCTTGAAGCGCTCTTCAAATTGCCCCCTGTACTTTGTGCCCGCCACCACCAAGCTAAGATCCAGCGCGTAGATTCGCTTGTCGGAAAGCCCGATGGGAACCCTCCCCTCATAAATTCTCTGTGCGAGTCCTTCGACTATCGCGGTCTTGCCGACTCCCGACTCGCCAAGCAATATAGGGTTGTTCTTTCGCCTTCTGCTCAGTATTTGGACAATCCTGTCAATTTCGTTGTCCCGCCCCACTAGGTTGTCGAATATCCCGCGCTCGGCCAACTCGGAAAGGTTCCTGGCATAGTCAGATATCTGCTGGTGTACTTTTTTCCTTTCGGAAACCCTGTTCTCTTTTTCCGATTCAATAAGTATTTCCTTTGCGGAGGCCAGATCGGCCCCCATCTCTTTGAGGAGGCTGCCCGCAAGGGTATCCTCTTCCCTAAGCATGCCGAGAAGCAGGTGTTCTGCCCCAACGTGCTTGGCATTCATCTTTGCGCTGTCGAATGCGGCGTGCTGGAGTATTCTCTTGACCTCATCTTCCATGGGAATTTCCACATTTGTGGAGCTGGGCAGCATTTTCCTGCCTCTTGGCGCAAGCGCCGCAGTCAGGTTTTCGCGCAGAAGGGAAGTCTGTATCCCTAGGCGCTCCAGCAGCATCATCGAAGTTTTTTCGGACTCCCTCAGCAGCCCCAGCAGCAAATGGCCGCTCTGAATGCTGTCCGCCCCAAACTGGCTTGCCTCGTAGCGGGCAAAAAACATCACCCGCCTAGCTTTTTCTGTAAATTTCTCGAACAACCTTGCCTCGGAAACAGTCAGCGGCCATGACGGCGCTGAACAATCAAAATTAAATGATAGCCCCATCAAGGGCGATTTGCTAGCCCATCGCCCCGGCCCAGTCGCTCCCTAGCCCTTAGCCCCTGACCATTGCCCACGAATTTGCTGCCAAGTTTCCACATTTTCGGCGATAATTCTTATTAGAGGCGCCCAAATCTGGAACACGGCATTGACCGTGTGTGCCATTTTTGTTTTTGCGCGTTGCTGGGAGGACTTGAAAAATGGCAAAACACGCAGAAAAAATCGCTATCCTCGGAGTTCAATGGGGCGATGAGGGCAAAGGCAAGCTAGTTGACCTTTTGAGCGCGGGCTTTTTGAATGTAGTCAGGTTCCAAGGCGGCAACAACGCGGGCCACACGGTGGTCGTTGGTGGGAAAGCAATAGCCCTGCACCAAATTCCCAGCGGAGTGCTTCACCCATCCTGTTTCCTCGTGGTCGGGTCGGGAGTTGTGATAAATCTGGAAGGTTTCCGCCAAGAGATGGAAAAACTAAAGGCGCTGGGCATAGAAGTGCTAGGCAGGCTAATGCTGTCCAGCGGCGCGCACATCATTCTGCCCTACCACATCGCGCTCGACAAATGGCGAGAGAGTTTTGCCGGCCGCATCGGCACGACTGGCCGAGGCATCGGCCCGGCGTACGAGACCAAGGCGGCTAGGATAGGCGTCCGCCTCGGAGATTTGCAAAACCAGCACGGCCTTTTGGAAAGAATAGCGAACCTGCACAAAGAGATAGGGCTGATCATGGGCGGACAAGAGGCCTTGCCCTCCCCCGAAGCCGTGCTGGCAGATTTGAACTCGCTGTCCACGCCCCTGCTCCCCTGTATTGGAGACACGCACGAGTATTTATTCAATTCTTGGAAAAAGGGTGAGTCAATCCTCTTTGAGGGAGCGCAGGCGGCGATGCTGGACATTGACCATGGAACCTACCCATTCGTCACCAGTTCCAGTTGCAGCATCGGGGGGCTTTTCACTGGCACGGGCCTGCCTCCCAAGGCGCTGCACAAAGTTATTGGCGTGGCAAAGGCGTATGCCACTAGGGTGGGCGAGGGTCCATTCCCCAGCGAATTGGATGGCCCCATCGGAGAGAGCCTGCGCCAAGCTGGGCACGAATTTGGCACCACCACCGGCCGCCCGAGGCGGTGCGGATGGTTCGACGCCGTTATGGCCCGGCATGCCTGCCAGCTGAATGGTGCAGATGGATTGTGCTTAATGAAACTGGACGTCCTTGATGGACTCGACCGCGTCGGCATCGTAAAGGAATACAGACACAAAGACAGCAAAAATGTGATCGGTTCCCCTTTTTCCATCCGCGAGTGGGACAACATCGAGCCGGTCATAGAATATTTTGATGGATGGCGGCAGCCAGTCAAAGGCGTTGACAAATGGGGCGGCCTTCCGGCCCAAGCGAAAAAATACGTCAAAGCCATCGAGGAATTCATAGAAACGCCCATCGCATACGTCAGCACCGGGCCAGACCGCGAGACGGGGCTGCTGGCTCCACGTTCCTGTCTAAAGGGCCTGCTCTGACTCTGGATTTTTTTTGGGCGCGGACGCCAAAAATGATAGCACCCGCAAAATTTTTCTAAAAATCACCATTGGTCAATTTTTTCAACTCTTTTTTGGTGCCTGCCACCTTCAAATTCTGTTTCTAGGAACAATTTGAGGTAATATTCTGCTTGGGACTGGTCAGTAAATCTTTGCCCCATTGCAATGCAATTTGCGTTATTATGTTTTCTGGCCATGAGCGCGTGTTCGTTGCTTGCCACAAGCGCGCACCTGATGCAAGAGTGACGGTTGGCTGCCATGGACATGCCGATCCCCGAACCGCACACAAGCACCAGAAAGTCCCATGAGGCACAGTCTGCCGCCGCCCTGTGTGCAAAATCGGGATAATCAACTGAATCTTCGCTGCCTGTGCCAAAGTCAACCGTGCCATAGCCTTGTTGCCCTGCCCATGCCATGAGATGTTCTTTTAGTTTGAAACCAGCATGATCGCTTGCGAAACCTACTTTCATAATTGCTCTCCAGATTACAGGATAGCTCAATGACCCTGCATCCTGTACTGCAGTACCGCCCTTTTGACCGGGGGTTCCTGCTGTGCGTGCCTGGCCCTGCCAGTTCGCTGACTTGGTCGAGGATTCTAAGGGGCCTGCCAGGAAACCTATACGGCCGCGACAGGCTAACTGCCGCCAAAGCGCGAATATTCCTGCCAGAAGGCTATTTGGCCGAAACGCACGCTGTACCGCTAAAATGGCAAAAAGCGCTGCCTTGGCTAGCCAGCCTGCCCATTTCCTTCAACGGGGGCGAATCCAAGCAAACAAAAGCCCAGCGAGAGCATGAGCCAAGCCAGAGCTTTGGCCAAATGGGGGGCAGCCTAAAATTTTGGGCCACTGCGTTCAGGGTGCTGCAGTCAATGGTCATACGCGGGGCCCTGCTTCCGCAACTAGATACAGCGACCAATCCGTGGAGAGCCCACTGGGGCGTGAGCCTGACTAACCAGTCGGACCGCGACCTCTTAGAAAAATTGCAAAAAACGATGCCGCCATCGGTATATGCCTTTCCTGAAGACGACAGTTGGGTGTTCACCAAAGGCCACCCACTTGGAACCATAGACCTAGAGGTTATCCAAGACAGCCCGCCAGCCCCGGCAAGGCCGGAAGCGCTGCTCAAGGCGTTCTTAGAGGACGGAGCGGACTTCTTGGTGCGTTTCGTAGCAGGGGCGTTAAAGCCCGGGGACGATGCGCGACTGGCCATGATCCACCGCCTCCGCAGCCACAAGCGCGACCGCCTGCCATGGGACGACCGCCTCATGGTCTCCCTTTCGCACCCGCTCGCAGAGTTCCCCACCATCGGCGTCACCGAAAGAACCCTTGGCGAACAGATGGATCAGTGGTCCGAAGGCGCCAGAACCCAGTGGATAAGGCCAAGCCTTGCCTTAGAAGCCCCGCTCGTGCCACCTGGAGGCATGGCTATCCAAGACGCCGACAAGCTGTCCGAAGATGGCTGGACGCTTTATGTCGGGCTGGAAAACTTGGAAGGCGAAAAATTGACTGCGGCAAGGCTGTTCGAAGAGCCTTTGCCAGAGGCCGAAACTCTGGAGGCCCGAAAAATATTGCTGCGCGGCCTAGCAAGGGCGGTCCCGTTCTTCCCGCCCATCCAAGGCGCCCTGTCTGGACAAAAGCCTTCCGACCTGAAGCTGCTTCCCATAGACGCCTGGGCTTTTTTGACCAAGGGCTCGACCCAACTGAAAGAAGCGGGCTTTTTGGTGCACCTGCCGGAAGGCATGGCGGAATTCGGCGGCACCAAGACATTGAGGGCAAAAGTCAGGCTGGGGGCAAAGGATATTGACAAGAAGCACAGCACGGGCGGCCAGTCCGGCCTAGAAGGGGCCGTGTCCGCCGAATGGTCTTTGAAACTAGGCGATGACAAGCTGGAGCTTGACGACTTTGCCCAAATAGCTGCGCTCAAGCATCCACTGGTGGCTTGGAAGGGCAAGTGGGTGGCCCTTGACCCTGAAACCCTTGGCCAAATAAACAAGATCATCCAAGCCAGCAAGAGTTCGGGCTTCGAGAGCATGACCAAGGGCGAGGCCCTGGCCGCCGCGCTGACCGGCACGGCAAGGATACCTGGCGTCAGCGAGGCGATAGAAGTGGAAGTGGCCGGGGATTTTGGGTCAGCACTTGAAGAGCTAAAAATCCTTCCAGATAAGCCAATAGCGCAGCCGCAGGAGTTCATCGGCCAGCTTCGCCCCTACCAAATTCGCGGACTCGCTTGGCTGGAAGGGCTTTCCCGCCTCGGCCTCGGAGGCATCCTAGCCGATGACATGGGGCTGGGCAAAACCATAGAAGTCCTTTCGCTATTGCTGCACAGACAGCAGCAGAATCCAGCGGCCGGGCCTCCATCCCTGCTGGTGTGCCCTACATCGCTGTTGGGCAACTGGGAAAGGGAGATCAAACGCTTCGCGCCCACCCTGCCCTTTTTCGTACACCACGGAAACAACAGGCAAGACCTGCCCGAACAGTTCGCCCCACACGCGCTCGTGCTGACCACGTACGGCGTAGTCAGGCGCGAAGAAGAAGCGTTTTCGGCAAGGCAATGGGGGATGGTCGTTGTGGACGAGGCCCAAGCCATCAAAAACAGCAGCTCGGCCCAAGCCAAATCCGTGAGGAGGCTCCGCGCACCGTTCAAGCTCGCGCTGACAGGCACCCCCATAGAAAACCGCCTGACAGAGCTATGGTCCATCATGGCCTTTGCCCTTCCAGGCTACCTCCACTACGAGGCCACATTCAAAGAGCGCTTTTCCACCCCAATAGAAAAATACAGAGACCCAGACGCAGCCGCCGAACTCCGCGCCAGGGTCGGCCCATTTGTCCTGCGGCGCCTAAAGACAGACAAGTCCATCATCCAAGACCTCCCAGAAAAGCAGGAGATGAAAATATTCACGCAGCTCACCCGCGAACAGGCCCTCCTGTACCAAGCCAGAGTGCAACAGATGGAAAAAGACTTGGCCGAGTCCAGCGGCATAGAGCGCCGTGGCAGAATTCTCGCCCTGCTGACGCACCTCAAGCAGATATGCAACCACCCCAGCCATTTCCTCAAAGAGCCTGGCCCATACAAGGGCAGGTCTGGAAAAATGGAGCGCCTCACAGACATGCTGGAAGAAATTATCGCCAACCAAGAAAGGGCACTGATATTCACACAGTTCAAAGAAATGGGCGACCACCTGCAGGCGCATTTGAACAATGTCTTTGGCTTCGAGCCGCCCTTCCTTCACGGCGGCAGTAGCAGGGAACAGCGCGACGAAATGGTTAGGGCATTCCAAGAAGAAGCGTCCTCACCGCCGTTCATGCTCCTCAGCCTAAAGGCAGGCGGCGTAGGGCTCAACCTGACGGCCGCGACACACGTCTTCCACTATGACAGATGGTGGAACCCGGCGGTGGAGGATCAGGCGACAGACAGGACTTACAGGATCGGCCAAGAGCGCGACGTGCAAGTCCACAAGCTGATAGCCATGGGTACGCTGGAAGAAAAAATTGACGCCATTCTCGAATCCAAGCGAGACTTGGCCGACCGAGTCGTGGGTTCCGGCGAAGGGTGGCTGACGGAACTCGATGACGATGCGCTGCGCCGCCTCGTCGCCCTAGATTCTGACATGGAATTGCTGAGCGAATATGAAAACGGCAGCGAGGAGGCCCTTCCATGATCCTTTCCGGCGACCGCTTTGGCACGACATGGTGGGGCAGGCTTTGGATAAACGCCTTGGAAGAATTGGGAGACGACTACGAGTTTAGGCTGCACAGGGGCAAAAAATACGCCCAAGACGGCGTAGTCAGCCACTTCAGCGTTTCACCAGGGATGATAAAGGCGAAAGTCCACGGCAAAAAAACGTACGAGGTCACGCTGGCCCTCCCTGCCCTGACCAATGCACAGTGGGAAAAAGCATTAGAAAGAATATCGCTTGAGAGCCGCTTTTTGGCCAGCCTGCTCGCGGGCGAAATGCCAACGGGCCTCGACGAGCTTTTCAGGGAGGCGGGCGCCAGCCTTTACCCAAGGGTGCCAAAAGAATTGCAGTCACACTGCACATGCCCCGACTGGGCCAATCCGTGCAAGCACGTGGCCGCCGTTTGCTACATCATGGCCGAAGTGCTAGACCGCGACCCTTGGATACTGTTCGACCTAAGGGGGAAGACGCAAGAGGACATCATGGCCGCCCTCCAGTCCGCCGCCGCCCCCCAAACCCAAGAGCAAGCCCCCAAAAAACGCGGCCGGCCAAAGAAAGTGGCATCTATTCAAGACATCGTTACCCAAAAAAAAGGCGTCCAGGCCCCTTGGCAACAGATTCCCGAAGAGGATTATGATTCATTGGTCGGCCCTCTGCCATCGGTGGCGATCCCAAGGTCAATTTCGCCCGACCCGTCGGTTTTTGTCCAGCTTGGCCCGCTCCCCCACGCCAGAATCGAAGCCAGCCTTTGCTTGGCCGCGCTGATGCACAGGACGGCCCAAGTAGTTCAAAAGCAGATTGAAGACGGCGTTGGAGCCATAGAAGACGAAGGCGGGGACACAGAGTGCCCCAGCCCATTCGACAGCCCATTGCCGAACAAGTCAACACATAGAGCCAGACGCCACTGGAGGCCAAAAAAGCGGCGGCACTACCCTAGCTAAAATTACGGACAACGACGACCAGCCAAACTTCATCACAGGAGAAAACATGGAAGTAGTACAAACACAAGCCGCGCCAGCCGCGATTGGCCCTTACAGCCAAGGGATAGTCGTTGGAGACCTGCTTTTCACAGCCGGCCAGATACCCCTTGACCCCGCGACGATGAAGATCGTGGAAGGCGGGATAGAAGAACAGACCGCCCAAGTGCTGAAAAACCTGGACGCCATATTGGGCCAGGCAAAAACATCGTGGGACAGGGTGGCAAAGACAACCGTCTATCTCACAGACCTGAACGACTTCGCCACTTTCAATTCGATTTACGAAAACCACCTGAAAGGCGCTAAACCAGCTCGCAG
>Ga0268262_10004263_pt1 | contig 14858 bp, 13 predicted proteins | sample TergutNc150P3_FD_190354 | JGI IMG/M metagenome (GOLD analysis project Ga0268262, IMG submission 190354) | Nasutitermes corniger P3 segment gut microbial community from laboratory colony in Florida, USA - Nc150 P3 (SPAdes) (version 2) | ecosystem: Host-associated > Arthropoda: Insects >... | reverse complement strand
TGCGCGAACGAAACTCCTGCGACTACGACCAGTAGCGCCGTAACCGCGACACATTTTTTCAACATACCTATTCCTCCTCAAGGACGTTTTTCCCCCGTACGAGGGCGCTAAATTTAAAGGGACGTTTAAATCAGCCGCTTTTTGAAAAGGAGGGAAAAACGGGAATTTTGGGGAATTCGGGGGAGGGGGGTACTATTAAATTCGCGGGAACATAGGTAAATTTACCTATGTTTAGGTGTTCTGTTATGTAAATATGTTCGTTGTTCTCAAAATCCTAAAAATATGGTTATACTTTTTTCATACTTTTTGGGCTAAAAAGAGCGTTTTGTTATACTTTTTTCATACTTTTCGAGGTTAAAAAGAGGGGTTTTTTATACTTTTGTTATACTTTTAGGGGTGTGCTAAAATTGACTTTTTTTATACTTTTGTTATACTCGATACATGAAAACAGCCATTTCTTTGCCTGACTCGATTTTTCTTGAGGCGGAAGAAACAGCCAAAAACATGGGGATTTCAAGAAGCACATTATTCCTCAACGCCTTAACGGATTATCTAAAAAAACATAGCCGCAAAAATATCACTCAGAAGTTAAACGCCATATACAGCGCCGAATACTATAATGAAGATTTTACGGCGATATCAAATGCGGCGAATGACAGCTTAAAGGAAGTAGTAAGACATGAGGCGAGGTGAAATTTGGCGGGCGGAGTTTGATTTTTCAGACGAGGGGAAATCGGGTTTTATTCGTCCTGTGTTAATTGTGCAGGATAACAGTTTTAACGATAGCAGCATCAAAACTATTCTTGTATTGCCTATGACGCCGAATTTATATTTATTGGACGCTCCCGGCAATGTGTTGGTACATAGAAGGGAATCAAGATTAGCTGACGATTCTGTGATAATTGTTTCCAATTTATATGCGATAGAGCGCGGAAGGTTAAAAGAAAAAATATCAAAGATTGATAAATTAACAATGAGACAAGTAGAAATAGGAATGAAATTGGTTTTGGGAATTAATAAATGATCTATGAACGATAATAATACGGGCATAAAGCCGCCGTCAAAACCACCAAATTGCCTTAAGTGCGCCCACTTTAGAATTACATGGGACACTACTTTTCCGCGAGCCTGCGATATGTTTTCCATTAAATGCGCTAACTTTCCGTCCCACGAAGTGTTTCGTGCGACAGGTTCAAATTGCCCGTCGTTTCAATTAAAACAAGGATTAAAATAATTTTAAAAAATGCCGATACAAGTGCCGACACCCTTTGCGGTATCAAGCATATAATGATCAAGCGGAACGCTTTTTACTTTGCCTTCGGGAATACTTAAATCAACAGAATCAATTTCTGTGCCGTTTAAGGCGACCATACGTCCGTAATCGCCCTTCGCGAGAAGTTCCACGGCGGCAGTTCCAAGACTTGTCGCAAGAACACGATCCGACGCACTGGGAATTCCGCCTCGTTGCACATAACCTAAAACGGTCGCGCGGGTTTCCATTCCCGTTTCTTCGCTGATTTCGTTAGCGATGCGATACGCCACGGAAGGACCGTTTTCCGCCCTGTATTTTTTTCTGTCTTTTTTATCCATTGCCGCTTCTTTAACAGATAACGCACCTTCCGCTACGACAACTATCGAGAATGTTTTTCCTGTTCTTGCGCGGTCTTCAAGATGACTGCCAATTGCTTTTATATCATAGGGGATTTCGGGAATCAGAATTATATCGCCGCCGCCGGCGACTCCGGCATAGAGTGAAAGCCACCCTGCCTTGTGTCCCATCAGTTCAATTACGATAACACGGCTGTGGCTTTGCGCCGTGGAGTGAAGTCGATCTATCGCTTCCGTGCAGATAGACAACGCCGAATCAAATCCGAATGTTCTGTCCGTACCGACAATATCGTTGTCAATTGTTTTTGGAAGCCCGATTATATTGAGACCTTCCCACGCAAGTTTATATCCCGTCGTGTTTGTTCCATTTCCGCCAAGCACGACAAGGCAATCAAGTTTTAATTTTGAATATGTATCTTTAATCGCGGAAACTTTTTCAAGTGCAGCTTCATCTTTATCGTCGCGGCTAAACGGCTTTTCTCTGCTGGAGCCTAGAATTGTCCCGCCGCGTGTCAGAATACCGGAGAAATCTTCCGGTTTAAGAATTTTTGTATCTTCTTCTATTAAACCGCGAAAACCTTTCGCAATACCGACAATTTCCATACCATAGCGGTCATAAGCCGCGCGGCATACACCGCGAATAGCGGCATTTAGTCCGGGACAATCGCCGCCCGCCGTTAAAATTCCAAATCTTCTTGTTTCACTATGAGCCATAGCGTATTGTATGACAAAACAATAAAATTTACAAGACTATTTTTTTGCTTCGTTCCAGTATTTATCCATAATGTTAAGATTCTCTTTTTTCATCTCTTGTCCCGTCTCTTTCATTTTCTTTTCCACATACTTAAATCTTTCGATAAATTTGTTGTTTGTACGGTTAAGAGCGGCGGAAGGTTCGATTTTTAAGTAACGGCAAAGATTGATCACGGAAAAGAGCAGATCGCCTAATTCTTCTTCGGTTTCCGTCTCGTTTTTAGCGGCGCATACCTCATTAAGCTCCTCCTTAATTTTCTCCATTACTCCTTCAATGTCCGGCCAATCAAAACCCGCCTTGGCGGCTTTTTTTTGCAGTTTAAAAGAACGCTCCATGGGCGGAAGCCCGCCGCTTACTTCATCAAGCACGGAATCTTTCGGCTTACGCCCTTCTTGTTTTACTTTTATATCCGCCCAGTTGTTTAAAACTTCGGCGCTGTCTTTCACTTTTACCTCACCGAATACATGTGGGTGGCGGCGGATTAATTTCTTTCCTACGTTTGATAATGCGTCCGCAACGGAAAATTTTCCTTCCTGCTCATGCATATAGCTAATCATGGTCGCAAGCAGGAATAGATCTCCAAGTTCTTCCGTAATGTGAGCGGGATCGTTTTCATCGATAGCTTCAAGGCATTCGTAGGTTTCTTCGACTAACGCTCCTCTAAGCGAAGAAGGCGTTTGCTCAATGTCCCACGGACAGCCGCCGGGACCGCGCAATCTTACTACAATGTCGTATAATTCTTTAAACGCTTCCTGCGCCGTCATTTTTGTTCCTCGCTTTCAGGTTTATTAATCGTTACTTTCTTTTTTGCCCATTCTTTTAACAAAGTTTCAGGATCTTCTTCAAAAGTTTTCATTAAAAGATTCGCTCCCGCATCGAGAGCGGGCATAAGCGTCTCCTGTTCATTCTTTGAAAAATCCGACAAAACCCAGTCGTAAACGCCCTCCCCGCTTCCTTCATGCCCGCCCTCGCCGGGAAGTCTTGAATCGGGGCGGCCTATGCCTATCCGTATGCGCCAAAAATCCGCGCTGTTAAAACATTTTTTCATGGAGCGAAGCCCGTTGTGTCCGCCGAGACCGCCTGAATATTTTAAAGAAATAACGCCCAGCGGCAACTCCAATTCATCATGAATTACGATAATTTCTTTTACGTCAATTTTAAAAAACGCGGCGGCGGTTTGTACGGACTCGCCCGACAAGTTCATAAATGTTTCCGGCATAATAAAATATTTATCCTCGCGCGAAGCGAATAACCCTTTGTATTTTTTTTGCCATGAAAGAGAATCATAAAACGGAAGCGCCTGCGCAAGCATACGTCCGGCATTGTGTCTGTTACGCGAATATTCTGCGCCGGGATTGCCAAGAAAGGCGGCTAACTTAATCACTTTGCACCCCTCTTATTCGCCAAAATAATCAACAACGCAATATCTCCCTGCCTTACGCCGGGTATCCGCGCCGCCTGACCAACATTCAGCGGTTTTACGTTCATCAGTTTTTCCTTTGCCTCGGTTGAAAGTCCCATGATAGCAGTATAATCCAAATTCGGGTCAAGTTTAATAGCGTCCATTTTAGCCGCTTTTGCGGCAAAGCGAATTTCTTTTTCTATATAACCGGCGTACTTTCTATCCAGCAATGCCCTTTCCGCCAATTCAGCCGGATAACGGGACAGTTCTTCGTCATTTTCATCAAGCGAATAATCGCTCTGTTTTCGCTTTGCAAGCAACTCATTTATCTCGTCCAACATTTTTATTTTTTCCATGAAGCGTTCCCAGCGAATATCGTCTACAAGCCCGACATCGCGCCCCTTTGGGGTGAGCCTTGTGTCCGCCGTGTCGTGGCGGAGCATAAGACGGTGTTCCGCGCGGCTTGTAAACATACGGTAGGGTTCTTTTGTTCCAAGCGTTGTAAGATCGTCAACTAAAACGCCGATATACGCTTCCGCGCGGCTTAGCACAAGCGGCGGTCTTCCCAGCATTTTCATTGCGGCGTTTATCCCTGCCATTAACCCCTGCGCGGCGGCTTCTTCGTAACCTGACGAGCCGTTAGTTTGCCCTGCTGTAAAAAATCCTGACAATCGTTTTGATTCAAGGGACGGATAAAGATCGAGGGGATCGATGTAATCGTACTCGACAGCGTAGGCAGGGCGGACGATTTTCGCTTCTTCAAGTCCGGGAATACTGTGAATAAAATCGCGCTGAACGTCTTCCGGCAAAGAACTGGACGCGCCGTTCATGTACATTTCGTTAGTTGAAAGTCCTTCCGGCTCAATAAAAATATGATGTCTTTCTCGCTGTGGGAAGCGTACAACTTTATCCTCGATAGACGGACAGTAACGCGCTCCTACTCCGACTATCTTTCCGCCGAACAAAGGGGATCGATGTATATTTGCCTTTATAATTTCGTGGGTTTTTGAGTTAGTATAAGTAATCCAGCACGGCAGAGAGGGTCTGTCTTTAACGTCCGCTCCTGTTTGAGCGCAAAAAGAAAACGGCTGCATTTCATCGCCGTCCTGTTTTTCCATTTTTGAAAAGTCAATAGAAGGTTCCGCTATCCGCGCCGGAGTTCCCGTCTTTAACCGTCCTACAGGAAAGCCAAGACGGCGAAGGGATTTGCCCAGTCCTTCCGCCGCTGATTCTCCAAGCCGTCCGCAGGGAGCGTCATATTCGCCGATAAATATTTTTCCTTCCATGAAAGTCCCAGCGGAGAGTATTACAGTACGCGCTGTTATACGATGTCCTCTTGCCGTAACAATGCCGCAAACTTTAGCGGCGAAAATAGCGGAGTCTCCCTGCACGGCGGTATTTTTATCAGTACCCTTCTCTATCAATAAATCCGTAACAGTATCCATAAAAATTGTAAGTTTTTTTTGCTTTTCCAAAACAGAACGAGCCGCCATCTGGTACATTTGTTTATCAGCCTGCGCGCGCGGAGCCTGCACCGCAGGACCTCGGGAGCGGTTAAGCACCCGGTATTGAATCATTGTCGCGTCCGTCAATTTTGCCATTTCGCCGCCGAGGGCGTCTACTTCACGCACAAGGTTGCCTTTGGAAAGACCGCCGATAGCGGGGTTGCACGAAAGAGCCCCAATTTTGTCGGGGTTCTGTGTAACGAGGAGAGTGGAAAATCCAAGGCGGCTGGTAGCGAGAGACGCTTCTATTCCGGCATGACCGCCGCCGATGACGATTGTATCGTAGTCCATGTGTGTTATCCGTAGTATAAAATAATTTGCGAGTTTTTACTATGAACTAAGAGGGAAGAATTTTTAACCACGAACAGAAAGCGAACCTAAAGAACTGTGAGATTTACTACAAATATGTATTTATTAGAAAGATAGAGGGATCAGAGGTTTTTGTACGAAGGCTTATCTTTGAATTTCACGATAAGATAACGAACACCCCCCTGATCCTTTGCTCTTGTATAACGCCAATATATGTGTTTTACGCACATCCCTCTTGGTTCGTGGTAGTTCGTGTGGGTTCGTGGTAGATCTCTTCCTATTTGCCGACGCAAAAATTGCTGAACATTTTTTCCAACAGATCGACTGTGGATATCTCCCCTGTGATTTCTCCCAGAGAGCTAACAGCGTCTTTTAAGAGGGGGGCGATTAAATCTAACGGCTCATCATTATCTGATAGGGTAAGAGCTTCTTCAAGAGAAGCGCAAGCTATATCCACAAGGGTTTTCTGCCGTACAGTGCCGAGCGCGGCTGTCGAAGAATCGCTTTGTTGTAAATCATTTATTCCCGCTTCTAAAGTTATTGCGGTGTAAAGCTGCACAAGCCCGTCGCCCGTCTTTGCGCTTACACAAATCGGAATTTGTCCGCCGATATTAAACGATTCGGGCGGCGAGGCAATATCGCTTTTATTCCAAACTAAAATAGACTTGCTTAAATTCGCTATTAAATCTTTGTCTTCGTCTGTTAAGCCGCGCGCGCCGTCTATCAAATAAAGAACAACATCGCTCTCATCCAAAAGTTTGCGGCTTCGCTCAACGCCGATTTTTTCCACTGAATCGCCGGTTTCGCGTAACCCCGCCGTGTCGATAAGACGAATCGGTATTCCTTCAATGCTGACCCACGCTTCTATCCAGTCGCGTGTAGTACCGGGAATTTCAGTAACAATAGAGCGATCCTCTTTTAACAGAGCGTTAAAAAGACTTGATTTACCGGAATTGGGACAGCCCGCTATTACAAGCGTAATTCCTTCCTGATACACCCGCTCTATCCGCCAGCCTGCGGACAATTTTTTAAGCCGCGTTAACGCTTCCAACGCGATATTTTTTTGCGGAAGCCTGCCTTCCGCTTCTTCCGCGTCGGCGCTTATTTCATCTTCCGAATAGTCAAGATAAATCTCCGCGGCGGCAAGAACGTTCACAAGCGTTTTTTTAATACTGTCAATTTCTTCGTACAAAGAGCCGGACAAACGAGAGACCGCATGGCGGCGGCTTATTTCTGTTTTTGCGGAAACAAGCTCCATGACGGATTCCGCTTTTGTAAGATCCAGTTTGCCGTTCATAAAAGCGCGGAAAGTAAATTCGCCGGGTAGCGCATCGCGGAAACCAACTTGTTTTAACGCTTCCATTACAGCTTTCCCGGCAGCCGCGCCGCCGTGACAGCAGATGTCAAGGCTGTCCTCGCCTGTGTAGCTTTTAGGAGAACGAAAAACAGAGACAAGTACGTCGTCTATTTTTTCTTTTTTAGCCGAGACAACCCAGCCGTGAATTACCGTGTTTCCCTGCGCGGATGTAAGCGGCGATGAAAAAATTGACGATGCCAATTCTATTGCGCCTTTTCCCGAACAGCGAATCAATGTTAATGCGCTGTTACCGGGGGTAGTCGCAAAAGCGGCGATGGGAGACTCGTCACCGTAGTTGGTTTTAGCGGCGTTATTTGTCATTGTTTCCCGTTGAATCATCAGTGCCGGCAAGATGTATTTTTATAAAAACCCAGGGAGCGGCTACGGAAACCCACAAACTCATTACCGCATAACACAAAAATCCGTAAATCAGTATATATATATTATTGGAAATATTAATCATAATTTGATTAACCCTGAATATAATAACCGCAAGAACGGCTACTCCCAGAATAAACCGCGCCGCCATAATAAGCCATTTTTTTATCCCTTTTATTCTCAAAGTATCAACGCTTTTAAAACCAATATAACGCTTATTTACATAGTACCCTATGCTTAATCCCAGCAGAATTCCGCCGGGAAAAACATACTCAACGCTTGGATGATATAAAATCATAAGAAACGAAACTACCGCGGCGGTAATCATGTACGCCCTTACGCCGCCCTTTGACAAAAGAAAATTAATTCTTTTCCCGAGAAATAAATCAATACAAAAAAGAAACGCTACAATTACCCATGTAAGATCGATATCCAATGATATATCTTCTTTAAAATGTCTGTATATAAGCACAGACCAAATACAAAGAAGAACCGTTATACCTATCTGTAATCCCGCTTTTTCATTAACGCACCAATAAATAAAAAAAGGCACCAACAAAAACAAATAAATTAAATCCATTTTAAAACCCCTCAAAGAATGTATTACGAAGCTTGTTAACCGCATTATTCTGACTTTTAGTCAGAGTTACAGCTTCGCTTGTTTTAGCTATCATATTTCTAATAATAGACTGCATTGAATATTTTTCAATAGTTATCAGCAGATAAAAAATATAGTTTTCGGAAGGTTCTTCCGCATTCCCCGATTTGGTTTTTATCCAACAATAATCTTCTTTTACGGCTCTCGGGTATTCCGTTTTATACGCATTATGCATCATTGTTTCATAAAATGCGCCGTATTCATCATCGGGATACAAAGACGCAGTTAAGTACATTCTTTTTTCTATCCTATCAGCCACAAGCATGGGAAAATCATGCGTTACGGTGTAGTAGTCCACCCATTTAGTTAATACGGTGACATTATCTCCTTCATTACTCACTATAAACACATATTTATTATTGTACGCGTCTAATCTTTCAACGGCGTTTATCCCGCTGCCCAGATAAGAACGCAGCCATGAGGGCATTTGGCTTGCCGGTCCGTTTTTTGTTTCAAGAATATTGCCAATCTCTATTATTACGGGATTTTCATTCGGGTTTATACCGGAATCGGGAACCGGAAAAGACCTAGGAGGAGCTTTAACGGTACATGAAAAAAAAATTAATAATATCGATAAACATAAAGCCGCAGAATATTTTCTTTTCATTTTAAAAATTATCTTTTGGAAATAATTAGCGGTTGATCTTCGCTTGTTACCTGTTTAAAAGCCGCCGTTAATATATCCGCAGGCGGCATATAGTACAACGCAAATTCGTCCCAAAGTACGTTATATTCCGCAGAAGCGTTTACTTCTTTTTGTTTAGCGGAAGATTCCGATTCATCGCCCGTTGTTTTTCCGCGTACAAGCGAAGAGTCATCGGTAAATCCAAGAATTATATTAAATTCATTTTTTATTTTTGTTTCAAGCGTAATTGGTTTTGTCGCCAATTCTACAGGGTTTAATTCTCCAAAAATATTTATCTGCGCCGACAATATCCCTGACTTAATTGAAAATTTTATACCTGCGGTTAAAAATGATAGCTCTTTTCTTTCTTCAATATTTTCAGACGATTCGTCCGACTCCGTTGGTAAACTAACGGTTTGTGAAACTGTTTTTTGTTGTGATTTTAATGTTAATATAAGATTTTTTTCTTCTATAGATAAAAACATTGATACGTCAGATGAATTACCAAACTTAGCGGAAAAAATAATGTCGTTGCTTAACGGTTTAAATCGGAACAAAACCTGCCATGTTTCCGTATCTTTGTTTAAAATAGATATTTTTGGAAGCTTAAGAATATTATTGTAACCTGTGGCAAGTCCGTAAGTTCCGTCTGCTCCCATCCATTTTGGCTTGTTCTTTGAACCGGGTTTTAACGCGTTTTCAGCGGAAGCGATATTTTTTGAATCATTTAAATTGCTTTCCATCGTATACCAATGCGTCAACTGTTCAATATTCGCTGAAACAAGATTTATATCTTTTACATTAGATGAAACAAGCAAAGAAATTTCTTTTTTATAACCTGACAATTCTTCGCTTTTCTCCGCAGGAAACACTTCCGCGCATAAAGAGAAAAAGCCGTTCTGCTCAGGCGCTTTCCAGAATAAAGAGCCCGCTCCGTCGGAGAATTTCCCTTCGCTGATTTTATTTTTACCGTCGTACCAGATAATATACGGATTTAAACGAGAATCAAAATTTAATTTCGCTTCCAGCATTACAACCGATTCTTTCGGTACAAGATGTGAAGTGTCTACCGCTCCCGGTAAATATACATTAATACCTTCATAAGAAAAAACCGTTCTTCCTAAATAATAAATATTTTTTTCCGTCTTTTGCAGTATATCCTTTCCGCTCATAACCTGCAAAACCAGAGTATACTTACCCACGGATAAATTTTCCGGCATCGGGAAAGGCGGTAAATCATCAAGATTTGTTAAAGAGATAAGTAATTCATTTCCTTTGTTATTAATTACAAATGTTTTTTTGCTTTCGGTTGATGTTTCATTTGTTTTTTCACCGTCCGAAGTTTTATTTTCATTCTGTTTAGCGTTTTCTTTTTTTACGTTTTCAGGATCAAGAGTATAAACGCCTTTCCAACCCGTATCATCTCCCGATGAATTCTTAAAGGAGACCATAAGCGTAGTAACGTCAGGATCATTAGAAACGGTATCTTCAAATTCGAGGGTTATCTTATCGCCTGATTTTACATAAGAACATTCTTCCAGAGAAATACCGTCTATTTGCGCGGTAATTTTATAAATATCGGTTGAAGATAGAATATTGTCTATAGCTTCACAGCCGCAAAGAAAGGCGACTAGAAACACAGGAAAAACGAGTAAACCGAATGTTTTAGCAACTTTCCGGACACACATATCCAACTATAAATATATCAATAAAAGTGAAAAAAATCAACTATATTCTTTTTTTATTTTTATGATAATATATTGATATGCGGGCAAAAGCGATAATTTATCTTGATCGTTTTAAGGAAAACATAAAATCCGTAAAAACCAGAATCGGGAAAAACAGGCATATTTGCGTCCCGGTAAAAGCCGACGCTTACGGTCACGGAGCGGTCCAAATTGCCAAAACCGCCCTTGCGGCTGGAGTCGATTGCTTTGGCGTAGCGACAGTATCTGAAGGACTGACGCTCAGAAAAGCGGGGATAAAAACCCCTATTTTACTGTTTTCCCAGTCTAGTCCCGACGAAATAGCGGAAATCATCAGCGCAGACCTTACCCCTTTTATTTCCGACACGGATTTTGCCGACACCCTGAACGAGTACGCAAAAAAGGCAAGAAAGCATATTTCCGTTCATCTTAAAATTGATACGGGCATGGGAAGAATCGGTTGTAGTACAAAAGACGCGCTGGAGCTTGCCGGTCATATTAAAAAATTACCGTGTTTAAAGTTAGCGGGAACCGCCACACATTTGGCGGTCTCCGACTCAATAAACAGAGCGGACATCGAATACACCAAAAAGCAAATATCCGCTTTTAAAAGAGCTGTTAGCGCTATTCGCGCGGCTAAAATTAATCCGGGCATCGTACACGCCGCAAATTCAGGCGCGGTAATTTTACACCCAAGCGCATGGTTCGACATGGTAAGACCGGGTATCCTTCTTTACGGCTATAAATCATTAGAAGAATATACCGCTCCGCTTGACCAATTAAAAAAATTGTCCAAATTTAAAAAATTATCAATCGCGCCTGTTATGGAGTTGCAAAGTTCCGTTGTCTTAATAAAAAAAATAAAGAAGGGCGAATCTGTCTCTTACGGCAGAACATGGATAGCGGAAAAAGACACGTTAATCGGCGTTCTTTCCGTTGGTTACGCCGACGGGCTTCCGCGTCTTGCGAGCAACAGGTGGCAGGTTGTTATAGGCGGCGAACTTTACCCGCTTGTCGGACGGATCAGCATGGATCAATGCTGTGTGGAACTCGGCAAAAAGACGAAAGTTAAGAGATGGGACACTGCCGTCATTTTCGGCAGTCCCGATCATACCGCTTCCGCGCTGGCGAAAATTACAGGCACTATTCCTTATGAAATTACCTGTAATGTAAACAAACGAGTGTCCAGAGTTTACAAGCATTAAGAGTATTATTGCTTATAACTTAAAAAATCATTATTATTGTATTGGAGGCAATTAATGAATCAATATATTGATGAAGATGACGACGATGAAGTTCAGGAAAAAGACAAAACTCCGGTTTTGGATCCTCTTGCGGGGAAAATGTTAAAAACACGGACTATTTTACTTTCCGGGGAAATAAATAAAGATCTGGCGGAAAAAACCATACGCCAACTTTTACTTTTAGAAGATATGAACGATGAACCGATACGGATTTTTATAGACTCTCCCGGCGGAGACGCGGATGCGGGTTATGCCATTTTTGATATGATTCGTTTTGTAAAACCGCAGGTTTGGACAATCGGCATGGGACTTGTCGCGAGCGCCGCGGCTATCATTCAGCTTGCCGCTCCGAAAGAACGGCGCATGGGATTGCCGAACAGCCACTACCTTATACACCAGCCGCTCTCGGGAATTAGAGGCGTTGCAACGGACATTGAAATCCACGCCAAGGAGCTTGAAAAACTGCGGGAGAAAATAAACCTCTTAATAGCGGAAGAAACAGGCAACTCCGCAAATCAGGTTGAAAAAGACACAGACCGCGACTATTGGATGAACGCCGCGGAAGCCGTGAAATACGGATTAATCAGCAAAGTAATAACAAACCGCTCCGAGCTTTAGTCCGTTTCGTAAGTCTTGTAAAGGAAACGCCTTATTTTTTGCTGGGCGTTCTTTTCAAACGGTTCTTTCCGTATACAAAAATCGCTGACCTTTTTAAAAACCGGTAAAGATCGGTTTACTTCATCGATTTCTTTTTTTATTAAATTGAAAATATAGCCGTCGTTACTTTCCATGCCGGGGTAATCTTCTTTTATAAATTCGTAATTGGGAACTATAACGGCGTAAATAATTTCACCGTCGGACGTTTTTTTGCCGACGATAAGTATTTCGGCAATTGTACGCGAACCGGCAAAATGCGCCTCAACTTCTTCGGGATAGACATTTTTCCCGCCTGATCCGACAATAAGATTTTTCTTCCGTCCTCGGATATAGACATACCCGTCTTTATCACGGCAACCAAGGTCGCCTGTTAAAAGCCAACCGTCTTCAGTAATAATTTCCTTTGTCGCTTCATCGTTTTCAAAATAACCCAGCATAACAGAAGGCGATTTACAAGCAATCTCGCCAATACCGTCCGGTCCCGAATCAACAATCTTAACCTCTGTATAACTGACAGGAAGCCCCACCGATTCATTGCGTTTATGATGAGGTGTATTTACGCTGATAAGCGGAGAGTTCTCGCTCATGCCGTAACCATGAACAATGTTAAACCCGAATGAATCAAAAAAATCCGCAGTCTTAATGCTTAACGCGCCGCCGCCGGCGACCATTATTTTTATTGAATGAAGATTCGCTTTTTTACGGATAAACCTAAATACTTTCCGTCCCCATTCAGGATTACCTTTATTTGCTTTTGCAAGAGCAATCTTACGCAGAATGTTCAAAGGCGCGCGTACTATGGGAGAAATTTTTTTATAACCGGCTTCTATCGCCGCCATTACTTTGTCATAAAACAAGGGAACCGCAATAAGGAACGAGACTTCTCCGTCTTTTATATCGTCTATAACAACCTTACCGACTATTTTCTCGGTAATTACAGTCGGAATACCTACCGCAAACGGCGCAATAAAAGAACAAGTAGTAGGATATGTATGATGCAATGGCAGAACGTCAATAAATACATCTTTGCTATTAGGTTCCAGAATACGAACTGCCGCGCTTGCGTTAGCGATAATATTTTTATGGGAAAGGGTAACGCCCTTCGCAAAACCTGTAGTCCCCGAAGTAAAAACAATAGAACAAGGATCGTTAGGCGCTATGCTGTCCGCAGGCGGCAATTGCGTGTTAGCGTTAACACCGAACAAATCGTATTCGGTTTTTTGTCCCGAAGGAGCGTCCTCAGTTTCCGGACTGATACAAATAGACACCGACAAAGACATACCGTTGGATTTTAATGAACCGGCAAATGATTTTTTTCGTCCCGAATAAAATAACGCTTTGGCTCTTGTTATATTTATAATGTTAAGACATTCCTTTTCCGTGCAAAGAAAATCAACAGGTACGATACAAATACCGGCGATAACGGTTCCCATCCATGCAGCCATCCATTCGGGGCGGTTTTCAGACCAAAGCACAACACGGTCGCCTTTGGAAAGACCGGCGGCAAGCAAACCTCTTGCTATTCTTCCGCATTCATCGCCGAATTTGGAATATGACCAGCGTGTAAATTCTCTCTGCTTGCCGGCGCGATACCGAATAAAATCTATATTGGCGAACTCTCGCGCTTGATTATCAAGCATTTGAGCGAAGTTATCAAACGGAACATCGGGAATATCAGAAATATAATCTTCAAATTTCAACATAAATACCTCTTTGCATTATCATCACATCATTATAAATAACATTTGGTATTTTGTCAAAATAATTTGCAACCTTTTACGAAAATTTGTGTCGCAGAGGAATATCTAAAAATCGAGCTTCTTCTTAATTATTTGGTTTTCACCAATAAATATCGTTTTTTTCCGGCTCTTATTGTTAGTTCGCCTTCTTTGTTCAGTCTGTCTATTCCAATTGCCGCAGACGGATCGTTTACCGCTGAAAGTTCACCGTCACTGCCGGAAACAAACGCTCCGCCCTGCTGAACAAGGCGGCGACCTTCGCTCTTGCTTGGAACAAGTCCCGTATCGCAGAAAAGCTCCACAACATTGTAACCGCCTTCCAGTTTTGAGCGCGCAATTTCACAATGAGGCATTGCCTCTTTATCGCCGCCCGCCAAACTTCCAAAAGCCGCCTTTGCGCCTGCCAGAGCTTTATCCGCTTCTTCCTTCCCGTGAATGATCGCTGTTATTTCCCACGCAAGACGTTCCTTCGCGTCATTCGGATTTTTTCCCGATTCGCACATGGTGTTACATTCATCTGCGGGCAGAAATGTAAACATAAGCAAGAAGCGGAGAATATCCTGATCATGCACATTGCGCCAATACTGGAAAAAATCGTAAGGCGTGGTAATGGCAGGGTCAAGGAAGAGAGCGCCTTTTTCGGTCTTGCCCATTTTCTTTCCGTCAGCGGTGGTAACAAGCGGAAACGTAAGCCCAAAAACCTCAACGCCTTCTATTCGGCGCACAAGCTCCACACCCGCGACAATATTCCCCCACTGATCATCGCCGCCGATTTGCAAACGGCATTTGTGGCGGCGGTACAACTCCAAAAAGTCATAACTCTGTAAAAGCTGGTAATTAAATTCGATAAATGAAAGCCCCGTTTCCATTCTCATTTTGTAGGCTTCAAAACTAAGCATACGGTTAACGGAGAAAT
>Ga0268262_10004262_pt1 | contig 14859 bp, 9 predicted proteins | sample TergutNc150P3_FD_190354 | JGI IMG/M metagenome (GOLD analysis project Ga0268262, IMG submission 190354) | Nasutitermes corniger P3 segment gut microbial community from laboratory colony in Florida, USA - Nc150 P3 (SPAdes) (version 2) | ecosystem: Host-associated > Arthropoda: Insects > Digestive... | reverse complement strand
CCGTCCGTTAAGCTGGTCGGTTTTCAGTACGTTGATAAACGCTTCATTATCAATTTTTCTTATTGCGGGAATAAGGGTTTTTACCTGGCTGGCGGTTACTACAGAGTATAGCAGCGTCCTGCTTTTCTTTTCATAACTGCCAAACCCGTCAAAACAGGTAGCCCCATGATGGGTTTTTTCATTGATAACCGAGAAAATCAAGTCCGGCTTGTTGGTAATAATAAGAAGGGTTCTTTGCTGATAATTCCGGTAAAGAGTCTCCAGGGCCACCGTGGTGGTGAACTGGAAAATTACGGAGTACAAAGCCTTGTCCAGGCCGAAAAGGAATCCCGCAACCGCCAGCATAACGCAATTCCCTATAAAAATATAATTCCAGGCGTCCTTATGGTATCTTTCGGAAATGAAAATCGCGATAAAATCGGTGCCGCCGGATGTGGCGTCGGCATAAAGGCAGAGAGCGATGGCCAGCCCGTTGATAGCTCCGCCAAATACTGCCGAAAGCAGGGTATCGTGCAACTGAATTATTTCAATGAACATGGACGGCATCCAGTCGGCAAGCAAACCGGTAACAATAATGGCAAGCACGGAATACAGGGTAAATTTTTTTCCGACAAATTTAAAACAAACCGCCGCGGGCACCGCGTTTAAGATGTAAAATGGCACGCTGAAAGGCAGCCGGAAGTTTCCAAATCGCAGGCATATTTGCTGAAGCAGCAGGGAAAGCCCGGTAAACCCGCCGGGAATAAGAGCGCCGGCATGGACAAAGGTTTTTATATTAAATGCCATCAGCGCCCCGGCAAAAACCACCAAAAACAAGCGCCTCAATGTAAGCGAAAATTGATTATTCATGGAACTATTTTAATTAATTATTAAGACTTTGGCTATTATTTCAAAAAATAAAGTTCTGACATATTTTGATGTATTAAGTGATTGAAAAAAACACAATAACGGTTTACACTGTTTTTAAGGAGAATACAATGAAAAAATGGGTTTGTTCAGTTTGCGGATATGTTCATACAGGCGATCAACCTCCTGCTCAATGTCCTCAGTGCAAAGTTCCGGCGGAAAAGTTCAAAGAACAGGTTGAAAGCGGAGCCTTTGCCGCCGAACATATAGTCGGCGTCGCCAGGGGCACAGACGCGGACATTGTCAAAGATTTACAGGCGCACTTTAACGGCGAATGTTGTGAAGTGGGAATGTATCTGGCAATGGCGCGTGTTGCGGAGCGTGAAGGTTATCCTGAAATTTCAGAAGCCTACAAACGCTACGCCTACGAAGAAGCGGATCACGCCTCGCGCTTCGCGGAATTGCTGGGCGAAGTTATCACGGACAGCACGAAAAAAAATCTTGAACTGCGGATTGAAGCCGAATTTGGCGCCTGCGCCGGAAAGACCGATATCGCCAAAAGAGCAAAGGAAAAAGGTCTGGACGCCATTCACGATTCTGTCCATGAAATGGCGCGTGATGAAGCCCGCCATTGCGCCGGTTTTAAGGGTCTGCTCAAGCGGTATTTTTAACTTTGTTTCTGTAAATGGGTTAAGCAAACGCTGCGAAGTACTTGTATAAAAGATACTTCCACAATTTCATAACAACTGGCATAATCAACAGCATGAATCAATACCGGACGCATACCTGCGGGGAATTGCGGGAAGAACATACCGGACAGGACGTAAAACTGTCCGGTTGGATAGATACCATCCGCGACCACGGCGGCGTAACATTTCTTGATCTGCGGGATCAATACGGCGTTACTCAGATAGTTCTGCACAACGAAGATTTTGTAAAACAGATAAGCAAGGAAAGCGTTATCACGATTTCCGGTCCCGTAAAAAAGCGGGACGCGGAAACGGTCAATCCCAAAATCGCAACCGGAACCGTGGAAGTTCACGCCGAAACGCTGGCTATCCAGAGCAAGGCCGTCCGCGCTCTGCCGTTTGAAATAAACGAATCCAAAAATACCAGGGAAGATGTCCGCCTGAGTTATCGTTTTCTGGACTTGAGAAACCCCGCAGTGAAAAAAAATATTTTTCTGCGTTCAAAAGTAATCAGTTTTTTACGGGCAAAAATGGAAGAGCTCGGATTTACGGAATTTCATACGCCGATCCTCACCTCGTCTTCGCCGGAAGGGGCGCGGGATTACCTCGTTCCCAGCCGCAAGCACCGCGGCAAATTCTACGCGCTGCCGCAGGCGCCACAGATTTTCAAACAACTCCTCATGGTTTCCGGTTTCGACCGTTATTTTCAGATCGCCCCCTGTTTCCGCGACGAGGATTCCCGCGCCGACCGCTCTCCCGGAGAGTTTTATCAGCTTGATTTTGAAATGGCATTCGCGGGGCAGGAAGACGTGTTCCGTGTAGCGGAAACGGTCATGTACGGCGTTTTTACCGCTTTTTCCGATAAACCGGTAAGCCCCGCTCCTTTCATACAAATTCCCTACGCCGAAGCAATGCTCAAATACGGAACCGACAAGCCCGATCTCCGCAACCCCCTTGTCATCGTTGACCTTACCGGGTTTTTCGCGGACGTGAATTTCCAGCCCTTCAAAAATATTCCTGTCAGGGGAATAGTCGCACCCGGCGCGGCATTGCAGTCAAAGTCCTTCTTTGAAAAGATGCTGGCCTTCGCCACTGAAATCGGCATGAAGGGCCTCGGTTACATCTCTGTTATGGAAGACGGCAGCCTGAAAGGGCCGATAGTTAAATTCCTTTCCGCGGAAAAACAGGACGCGCTCAGAAAAGACCTCGGCCTTAAAATAAACGATACCCTGTTTTTTATCGCGGACGCGCCTGCCAAGGTAAACAATCTTGCGGGACAGATTCGCGCGGCCCTGGGCAATCAATTAAATATCATCAACCGGGACAGATTCGAGTTTTGTTTTATCGTGGACTTCCCCATGTACGGTCTCAATGAAGAGACCTCGGCTTCTAAAGAAGCCGGCGCGGTTGAATTTACCCACAACCCGTTTTCCATGCCGCAGGGCGGACTTGCGGCCCTGGAAACAAAAGCCCCCCTCGACATCCTTGCCTGGCAGTATGACATTGTGTGCAACGGCGTGGAACTTTCATCCGGCGCGGTTCGTAACCATCTGCCGGAGGTCATGGTAAAAGCCTTTGAACTGGCGGGATATACCCGAACCGATATTGAAAAGAAATTTCCCGCCCTGTACAACGCCTTCCACTACGGCGCGCCGCCCCACGCGGGCATGGCCCCCGGCATTGACCGGATTGTCATGCTGCTGGCGGGAGAAGAAAACATCCGCGAGGTAGTGTCTTTCCCCATGAACAGCGCCGCCCAGGACCTGCTCATGGGAGCCCCCTGCGAGGTTACGGAACAGCAGCTCCGCGAGGTACATATAAAGATACGGCAATCGAAATGAAGGAAGAGTGTGTCATTTTGACCCACTTTTTGTAGTGAAAAAAGGAAAAATTACCAAATTCCTGAAAAACCTCACTTTTTTTACTGCGGACTTGACATTTTTTTTATTTTTTTGTAGGATTTACCGGATAAACAAAGGCGTTTATCGGTAATGGGGTTTTCGCCATTTTACCGGTGAATGCCTTTGTTTTTATTCTTGACCACCTTTATTTAAGGAATTTATTTTATGGAGGTATACAAATGAAAGATATTCCGAATTTGTTTGGCAGCATGGTTTTTACTGAAACGGTCATGAAAGAGCGGCTTCCCAAGGATGTGTATAAAGCATTAAAAAAGACGATGTCGAAGGGGACGCATTTAGAGCTTGATATTGCCAATGTTGTCGCCAATGCAATGAAAAACTGGGCGGTTGAAAACGGCGCGACGCATTTTACCCATTGGTTCCAGCCCATGACCGGCACGACGGCGGAAAAGCACGACAGCTTTATTTCACCGACAAGCGACGGGAAAGTTATTATGGAATTTTCAGGGAAAGAGCTTGTCCGGGGAGAGCCGGACGCTTCCAGTTTCCCGTCCGGCGGTTTGCGGGCCACTTTTGAAGCGAGGGGCTACACCGTTTGGGATATAACTTCGTTTGCCTTTATTAAGGATGGAACCCTCTGTATTCCCACCGCGTTCTGTTCGTACTCAGGCGAAGCGCTTGACAAAAAGACTCCGCTGCTCCGTTCAATGGAAGCAATCGACAAACAGGCAATTCGTATACTCAGGCTTTTTGGTGACAAAACAGCGCAGCGCGTTCTGACAACGGTTGGTCCTGAGCAGGAATATTTCATTATCGACAAGGATATGTACTTAAAACGTCCTGATCTGATTTATACCGGCAGGACTCTGTTCGGCGCGCGGCCGCCCAAGGGACAGGAGCTTGAAGATCATTATTTCGGCGCTATTAAACCGCGTGTCTCCGCTTTTATGAAGGAACTTGATGAAGAGCTTTGGAAACTGGGCGTATACGCAAAGACCAAACACAATGAAGTAGCTCCCGCACAGCATGAGCTTGCGCCGATTTTTTCAACAACCAATATAGCCACCGACCACAACCAGTTGACTATGGAGTTGATGAAGAGCATCGCGAACAAGCACGGGCTTGCCTGCCTGCTGCACGAAAAACCGTTTGCCGGAGTTAACGGCAGCGGCAAACACAACAACTGGTCCATCTCCACCGACACGGGTATAAATTTGCTTGAGCCGGGCGATACGCCCAATGATAACGCGCAGTTCCTTTTATTCCTGGTCGCGGTTATCAAGGCGGTGGATGATTATCAGGACCTTCTGCGCGTTTCCGTCGCCAGCGCGGGGAATGATCACCGGCTTGGCGCGAACGAGGCACCTCCCGCCATCGTATCCATATTCCTGGGTGAAGAATTAACGGAAATTATTGAAGCCATTGAATCGGGCAAAGGTTATAAAAATAAAGAGAAACACGAAATGGAAATCGGCGTATCTGTCTTGCCGCATTTCCCCAAGGACACGACAGACCGTAACCGCACGTCTCCTTTTGCGTTTACCGGCAACAAGTTTGAATTTCGTATGGTCGGATCGTCATTCTCAATCGGCGGACCAAACATCGTATTGAACACCATTATCGCGGAAGTTCTGCGGCAGTTTGCGGATTCTCTTGAAGGATCGAAAAACTTTACCGGAGACCTCGCGGCACTGGTCAAGAAGACGGTCAACGAACACAAACGGATCATTTTTAACGGCAACAACTATGCCGAAGAGTGGGTAGTCGAAGCGCAGAGGCGCGGGCTGTCCAACCTGAAAACCACCGTTGAAGCGCTGCCTGAGTTTGTTTCCCAAAAGAGCATTGAACTGTTTACCAAACACCATGTTTTTACCGAATCGGAGATTCGCTCGCGGTATGAAATACTTATGGAGGGGTATTGCAAAACCATCCATATAGAGGCGCTTGCTATGGTGGATATGGTTAAGGGAGATATCTTCCCCGCCTGTATAAACTACCAGAACGATTTAACGAAGCTTCTTGAGCGAAAGAAAGCATTGGGTTATTTCGACTCTTCGCTGGAGGAAAATTTGATAAGTAATATTTCAAAACTATCCTCCAGCCTGCTCAAGAAATTATCGGATTTGGAAAATGCGCTATTGCAGACTAAAGAAGAGCGGGACATTGCATCCCAGGCGCGTTTTTATCGCGAAAAGATATTTGCCGCAATGGTGGAACTGAGGATTGACGTTGATGGACTTGAAACGCTGGTAGCAAGGAAACACTGGCCGTTCCCGACATACGGACAGATACTGTACAGCGTAATTTAACACACAAAGGCGTGTGTTTTTGAAAACACACGCTTTAAATTTTTTATTAGGAGGTTTTTATGGATGAGTTATTGTTTTCGTCAGCTGACACAATGTGGGTCCTCATAGCCGCGGCTCTCGTCTTCTTTATGCAGGCAGGCTTCGCTATGGTAGAGACGGGTTTTACGCGGGCAAAAAACGCCGGAAATATCATCATGAAAAATTTGATGGATTTCTGTATCGGCACCCCAACCTACTGGTTAATCGGGTTTGGGATCATGTTCGCAGGAAGCGGTCCGCTTATCGGCGGAATCGATTTTATGGTCAGGGGGAATTACGACAGCACCTTTCCCACGATGGCCTTCCTTATCTTTCAGACGGTGTTCTGCGCGACAGCGGCGACAATCGTCTCCGGAGCGATGGCGGAAAGGACAAAGTTTTCGGCTTACTGTCTGTACAGCTTCCTTATCAGCGCCGTAATTTATCCCATTTCCGGTCACTGGATATGGGGTGATGGCTGGCTTGCTCAGCTTGGTTTTCACGACTTTGCCGGCTCAACCGCGGTACACATGGTCGGCGGCATAGCGTCGCTGGTTGGCGCGGCAATTGTCGGCCCCCGTATCGGCAAGTATGCCACAACAAAAGACGGCAAAAAAGGCGAATCGCGGGCAATTCCCGGACACAGTCTGACACTGGGCGCGCTCGGCGTTTTCATTCTCTGGTTCGCCTGGTTCGGCTTTAACGGCGGTTCTACGGTCGCCATGACAAACCAGGAAGACATCGTGTCCGCCAGCAAAATATTTGTTACAACAAACCTGGCGGCGGCAACCGCGGCGGTTTTTACCATGTTTATTACCTGGATACGCTACAAGAAACCGGATGTGTCCATGACACTTAACGGCGCCCTTGCCGGTCTGGTGGCAATTACCGCGGGATGCGACGCTGTATCGCCATTCGGCGCGTTCTGCATCGGCATCGTGGCGGCGTTTGTGATCGTATTCGGCATTGAGTTTATAGACAAAGTATTAAAGATTGACGACCCTGTCGGAGCAATCGGCGTACACGGCCTTGCGGGAGCGGCGGGAACAATTCTTACCGGTATATTCGCTCTTGACGGCGGTTTGGCTTACGGCGGCGGATGGGAGATGGTCGGAATTCAGGCCCTCGGCGTTGTTGCGGTAGCAGCCTGGGTAGCGATAACCATGGGCATCATCTTTACGATAATCAAGAAAACAATCGGTCTGCGCGTTTCACCAGCCGAAGAAATTGCCGGTATGGATATTACGGAACACAACATTGAAAGCAGTTATGCCGACTTTATGGTATCTTCCGCCATTACAGATATTGAACCTTCCGGTAAGAGCGCAGGAGCGGTTCCGGCCAATGTTGCAATCCCCGTGGTAAACAACTCAAAGCCGGGCGCGAAGATGACAAAAATAACCATCATCACCAATCGGGATAAACTTACCGGACTTCACGCTGTTCTTGACAGTATCGGTATTACCGGCCTGACGGTTACCAATGTCATTGGTCATGGGATGCAAAAAGGACATACGGAATATTATCGCGGCGCTCCGGTAACCATGAAACTGCTTCCCAAGGTTCAGATTGATATAGTCGTATGCAAGATACCGCCGCAGACCGTAATAGACACGGTAAAGAAAGAATTGTATACAGGAAAAGTGGGCGATGGCAAAATATTCGTTACGGATATTGAAAATGTCATTAAAGTCCGCACGGGTGAGCAAGGTTACGACGCCTTGCAGGATAATGAATAAATAACAGAGTTGTTCGGAAACCGCGTACCAACGGTACTCCGAACAACTTCTCCATTAAAAATCAATTTTTCCGGGCTAAAGCAAACTTTAGCCCGGAAAAATGCTTTAAGATTTTACGGTTTACAAATACTGATGCGCCGTTTCTTCCCGCACTTGGGCATACAATTCAATGAAAGGTTTTGCCGTGCTGCCGGCGATTTTCTTTAACAGAACTTCTTCAACCTGAAAAAAGCCCGCCTCGTTGGACATATGTACATCAATGCGTATGGGCTTTTCCTTCCCCGCGTCAATGTGGACTTCCTCAATGGAATTTGCCGAATACTGATGAATGTGGCCGCCTTTTGTTGCCTGTCCCACCAGCGCAAGGGGGATACGCGCCCGGCCTTTGGTCATGTCGCAGCCGTCCGCTATCTGTACTACGCCCGCTTCCAGAGAATGAATGGTACGGGTGCCCATGTGACCGGCAATACCTTCCAAAGTAAGGGCGCGAACCATAACCTGTTTTTGTATATTTTCACGGTATACTTCCGTGAGGATCCGGTCAAGAATGGGTAAGGCAAGGTAAATACTGTGCAATTCATGGTCCTGCCGCCCAATGCCCATGCCCAGATCGTGCAGAATGGAGGCGCAGAGTACCGCTGTCACGCTGTCCTCAAAATCGCCGCATTCGTCTTTTTCCAGGCTTGTGGAGATTTTTGCTTCCCGCAGCAGACGGAGCATAATCAGGGCATTCATCGCAACAGTTCTCATGTGTACCGGCCCGTGATCGTTGTAGCCCAGCCTGACAATAGAAACGGTATTGGCGTATTCCTGGGCCGCCTGTAATTCTTCATCCTTCAGTAGCAGTTCCAGCGCTGCGACAGCCTTTCCCGAAAGCCCGAAAGCTCCGACTATTTCCGTTAATCTGTTATCCAGTGAAATTTCCCTTCCTGATCTCATATCTCCATTATACACAAAAAAATATTTCAGCATAGCCATTACCCAGTCCGATAATTAAAGATATGGGTAAGTGTTGTCTGCGCGCCGCGGCGCTTTGTGTCTACGCCTTTCTGCTGCCCTTTTTCCTGAATGCTCAGGATTTAAGCCTTTCCCAGGATGATCTGCGAATAGAGCTGAGGCCCGATGGCGGTTATCACCTTTTTATACGCTACAAACCTGATATTAGTTCGGTACTGATTACTGAATCTACCCAGGATCCGCAGTTTAAGACCGATAATTACGCTTACCGGTCGGCGGAAAAGAATCCCGTGAACGGGGACGAGATACGCCTTATCGACGGCTATCCCATATCAAAAGAAAGTGGTATATATTCCCTTGTTTCTTCAACTCCCGAAAAGCATCCTGTTCTGGGCTGGGCTTATCATATTTATATACCGCATATACTTTATTATGGTTACGAAGGAAGACGCTACGGTGAGGTACAGGTGGGAGATGGCACCTACCTGAACATACGGACTTTTTACTATGCCTATGCCGATTACCGGGGGCCTTTCAGGGATAATCCCTTTATGCTCCGGATTATGCAGGAACCGCCGCCCGCTGCAGCCACAGGTACCTACATGAAAGAAACCGTTGCCGCTTTTACCGGAATCGCCGGTAAGAATACTGTGTACTCAAGCGGCACTTCCGATCTGGTAAAGCAAATTGGGGATATTCTCAAAAAAGAAAAAGGCGAAGAACTTGACATTGTTATCTGTCTGGATACTACCGGTTCTATGCGGCCTCACATAGATTCTGTTCGATTGCAGCTGACACAAGCACTGCGGGAAATTATCGCCGAAACCCCTTCTTTCAGGATAGGCATGGTACTTTTCAAAGATTACCGCGAGGAGTACCTTAACCGGATAGTCCCTTTTACCGCTGATTTTGATGTATTTCAGAAAAACCTTAACGCTATCAAAATTGGCGGCGGCGGGGATATTCCCGAAGCAGTCTACGAAGCCCTTTATGCCGGCGCGGTCAACCTCCCCTGGGCGGCAGAATCCAAAATAATGATCCTCATCGGCGACGCGCCGCCGCATCCCCGCCCCCGCGGCACTATAAGCAGGCAGATGACGGAGGATGAATTGGCAAAGCGGGGAATAAAAATGTATGCAATAATTCTGCCGCAGTAAACTGAACTTGTTCGACCACCCGGTTGGTGGTCTCACAAGTCCTGCAAAATATCGGTCTAAAGTCCGATATTTCGTTTTTTTTAAGGAAGTTGTCCTGAAACTGAAGTTTCCGAACAACTCCTTTAAGTCTTACGTGAAAAGAACGAGCGTTTTTTTTCCTTTTCACTTATCCGTTCAAGAACCTTATTTGCCAGCAATTTAAACTGCTGAGGAAGCAGATCCCCATTGGGCATATTATAGCGCATCAGCAGGGTGTTAAACTCTGTTTTGGCTTGAGCGTATTTTTTCTGCTTATAATGAATAAAGGCAATTTCGTACTCTGCGGTACAAACCAGATCGATGTTGGTAGAATTCCGTTCAAGCAGAGCCCGATAGTATTGCAGGGCATAATTATAACGGTTCCCGTCTGAGGCTTCCTGCGCCCGTTGTATAATCTCCGAAGGACTGATGTCCTGGGATATATTCAGCGTACCGGTGGCACAGGCGAAAAAACACAATGCCGCTGCAAAGATCGGTAATTTACCGAATAAATTGTTCATGCAATTACTATAACGAAAAAACCATTTTTTGGGAAGAGGTATGTAACATAGAAAACAGATCAGGTTGAGCCAAAAAGGACGATGTTGATTGATTGTATGTGTTGAAATTATTTATAAATTGTGCTATCTTATCGAAGATAGCAGAGGTAAATAAGTTGGCTAATGCTGACCGGCTGTACGAAGGGCTTAATATAAATGAACGGTGTGGGCTTTATGCCAATGCCTTACATAAATCGCTCGAAATTTTTGTTTCCTATACCGAGAAAGAAGTTGACGATATACTGTCAAACGGTTTAAGGCCGGTTGCGGCTGCGGCGGGTTTGGATCGGATTATTGTATTCCGTATTTCTAATAGAGAAGCCATGCTCTGTGGAGAAAAATACCGTTGGGACAGAATTATAGGCGGAACTGCTCCGATTGACGATGTTCTGAGAGAATTGCCCGTGACTTCGGCAATCAGGCGCTGGGTTTCAATTGTCTCAGATGACGCATGCATAAGCCTCAGGCGCAGCGAGTTCAAAGAAGATGAAGCCGCATTTTTAAGTCCGCGCGGCGTTATGTCGATTTTGATTGTGCCGGTTTTTACGGAAGGTGAGTTTTGGGGCGTTGTCACTTGCCAAGACAATACCGAAGAACGTGATTTTGACGAGGATTGTGTCGCCATGCTGCGTTCAACCGCGCGTATATGCGTCAGTACGATTATCAGAGCGGAAAAAACCAAGAGCGCCAATCAGGCGGTGGAAACGCTCAGACGCCGCGAAGAGATGTCGGATATTTTAAACAGGGTTTCCGTTATCTTTTTATCTGAAGATGAGGAGAAAGTCGAAAATACGATGGCGGCAGGCGTGCGTCTGATTGCTGACATGGTTGAAATTGACAGGCTCATTCTTTGCCGCAATCACATAGCGGCCGACAGTTTGCATACGTCTGAAGTCTACCGTTGGGACAGAAGTTCCGGAGGCAGCACCGAAGTGAATGCCGTTTTCGTTGACATACCTTATGCGCGGTTGATACCGGACTGGGAAGAACATTTGTCCGGCGGAAATCATATAAACAGTCCGTCAAAACTGATGTCTGAAAACGCCGCCACCACGCTTCAATCGTGGGGAGTTCTGACAGCCGCCGTCATACCGATACATATCAACAATACTTTTTGGGGGTTCGCGCTTTTCGGCGATACCAGAAATGAACGTTATTTTGAAGATGATATTATTGAGATGCTGCGCTCGGCGGCATTTCTGTTTGCAAACGCTTTCATTCGCGCCGAAGTGGATTATGACGCGCTTACCGGTATTCATAACAGACGGTTCTTTGATGAGAGTATGAAGCGCATTATAAACTTCTTATCCCGCTCATGCGGTTTATTAAGCCTGCTGATGATCGATATTGATTTCTTTAAGCGATACAACGATACATACGGTCATGTAGAAGGCGATAAATGCCTTAAAATTGTCGCGCAGACGCTTTCCAGGAGCATAACAAGAGCGGATGATTTTGTTGTCAGATACGGAGGAGAAGAATTTGTCCTTGTCCTGCCCAATACCGATAAACGAGGCGCGCAATTGATCGCAAATAAACTGCTTGACAATATACGGAACTGCAATATACCGCATGAGCAGAACGATGCGGCACAATGCCTTACCATTTCCATCGGGGCTACAACCGGTAAGGTAGCGCATACACATCACGCTGATGATTTTGTAAAAAAGGCTGACGAACTGCTCTATAAATCAAAACAGAGCGGACGTAACAGATGTTCATTTGAGCAGCTTTGAGAAAGAATATTTATTAATCCCGCAAGCACCCGATGGGAATAATATAAACCCCGTCATCTCGTTGATAACCCAATTCTCCAGCGGTCAGAACCATAAGGAAAGACGGTTCTTTCATTTTATCAAGATTTATTTTGTCACGCAAAACTTTTAAATTGTCGGCAGCCTCTTGTATCTCTTTTGCGCCCATCTTAACTTCTACAGCGCCCCATTTCCCATTTTTCAGATGAATAATAGCATCGGCTTCCAGTCTGTTTTTGTCGCGGTAATGGAACACCTCGCCGTCAATAGTTTGAGCATACACACGCAGATCGCGAATACACAACGACTCAAACAATAAGCCAAAAGTATTAAAATCCTGTAACAGGCTCTCTGAATTAGCGCGGAGGACAGCGGTGGCAATGGATGGATCTACGAAGTGTCTTTTAGGAGTATTGCGCAAAGCAGTTTTGGAACGCATAACGGGATTCCACGCAGGCAGGTCTTCTATTACAAATATACGGCGCAGCGCGTTAATATAAGCGGAAATTGTTTTTTCAGAAATGGTTTGTTCATCTGCGGCAATATCCCGGTGAATTGTTGTAATACTTACCGTTGTAGACACATTACGCGCCAATGAACGCATTAAAGCGCGCAGACGCACGGGACTCTTTTCAATGCCATCAACACGAGACACATCAATATTAATTACCGCGTCCACATAATCATACACTTGCTTCAATGCGGTAGGTTCATTTTGTCCGACAGAAGCCGGCCATCCGCCCCGAATCAAAGCAAAAGCCAACCCCTCAATCGTTAAGGAAGAATAACTATCCACAGTAGCAGCCCCGTCAAAAAGGGATTTTAAGGAAACCATTCCATTCGATTCCAATGATTCAAACAAGGACATGGGGCGCATTATTATACGCGAAATGCGGCCGGTTCCTGTATGTTGAATAACATTGTCTTTAGGTACAGCGGGTCCACGGCGCGTACGCATGCCTAAAGTCGCGCTACATTCATTATCAACCGTGGATTCATTTGTGCGCCGTAACCTGTCGATTGACTCCGGTAACGCCTCTTGACGAGGCGCTAATGATTGGTTACCTGTCAAAATAAACTGACCGATTTCTCCGCGTTGATCCACCGCAAATCGAACCGCGTCCCAAAGAACCGGAGCTATCTGCCATTCGTCAATAAGCCGCGGAGTATCTCCTTTTAATAACAGGGAAGGCTTTATATCAGCCGCCTGTTGGTAGGAAGCAGAATGATCGGGGTCTTGCATATAAAGAGCGCTGGCGGCTCTTTCTTCGGCAGTTCTGGTTTTTCCGCACCATTTTGGCCCCTCAATAAGCACCGCCCCAGAGGCTTCCAACGCTGTCTCCAGGACTTTATCCGCTATACGGGGTAAGTACTTTTGTTTCATGGTCTATTTTGATTATCGTTACTACTTCCGGGTTTGTCAATGTTTTGCTTCTGTATTTGGCTGTATTTTGGTTCATGGTTTGGCTAATAACATAACGGTATTCCTATTCACTTGTTTATACTCTATATTAAATATACGGAAGATAAAGAACATGGTCACGCAAACCAACAATAACACAGCAAGCATCGGTTTCGAGCAGCAAATATGGGCGGCGGCGGACATTCTGCGCGGCAACATGGACGCAGCGGAATATAAGCACGTTGTTCTGGGACTTATTTTCCTCAAGTACATTTCGGACAAATTTGAGGAGCGTTACCGTGAACTTCAAGCCGATGACGACGATGTAGAAGATAAAGACGCTTATGCCGAAAAAAATGTGTTTTTTGTGCCGCCATCTGCACGTTGGAGTGTAATCTGCGAAGCTGCACATAAAGAAGAAATCGGTACAGTTATTGATGATGCTATGCGAGCGATTGAGAAAGAGAACAAACGACTGAAGGATATATTGCCAAAAAATTATGCTCGTGGTGAACTCGACAAACGCCGTCTTGGAAATGTTGTTGACTTGTTCACTAACATTCAGATGATAGAACATGGTACGGACAAAGACATACTGGGTCGTACTTATGAATACTGTCTTGCTAAGTTTGCCGAACAGGAAGGCAAACGTGCCGGAGAATTTTACACGCCGTCCTGTGTAGTACGAACGCTTGTCGAGGTGCTTCAACCGTTCAAAGGGCGTGTGTACGATCCATGCTGTGGGAGTGCCGGGATGTTTGTACAGAGTGCGGACTTTGTGCGTAATCATTCGGGTAATATCGGCAATCTCTCGGTTTATGGACAGGACGCCAACCCGACAACTCGCAAAATGGCGTTGATGAATCTTGCTATTCGTGGCATAGAAGCCGACCTTGGCGGATATAACGCCGATACGTTTCATAACGATTTACACCCAACACTGAAAGCAAATTTTATTCTAGCAAATCCCCCGTTCAATCTTTCTGACTGGAACGATGGCTCTCTAAATAATGATCCTCGGTGGAAGTATGGCTTACCGCCTTCAGGTAACGCCAACTTTGCGTGGCTTCAACACATGATTCATCACCTTGCACCAGATGGAAAAATAGGCATGGTGCTTGCCAACGGTTCACTATCATCTCAGAGTGGCGGTGAAGGTGACATACGGCGTAAGATTGTGGAGGATGATCTTGTTGAAGGTATTATCGCTATGCCTACACAGTTGTTTTACACTACGCAGATACCTGTTTCTCTTTGGTTTATAAATCGAAATAAAAAACAGAAAAGTAAGACGCTTTTTATTGATGCTCGCAAAATGGGGACGATGGTTAATCGCCGTTCACGTGAAATGACAACAGAAGACATAGCCAAAATTGCCGACACGTTCAAGGCATTCAATGACGGTACGCTTGAGGACGTAAAAGGTTTTTGCTCTGCCGTTAAAACAGAAGAAATCGCCAAACAAGATTTTATTCTTACTCCGGGGCGTTATGTCGGCATTGAAGAACAAGAGGACGACGGTGAACCCTTTGATGAAAAAATGACACG
>Ga0268262_10004261_pt1 | contig 14860 bp, 16 predicted proteins | sample TergutNc150P3_FD_190354 | JGI IMG/M metagenome (GOLD analysis project Ga0268262, IMG submission 190354) | Nasutitermes corniger P3 segment gut microbial community from laboratory colony in Florida, USA - Nc150 P3 (SPAdes) (version 2) | ecosystem: Host-associated > Arthropoda: Insects >... | reverse complement strand
AACGACTGACGTTTGTATGCGTTAGTATTGACGTTCGACAAATTGTTTGATATAGTGTCAATCATAAATTGCTGCGCTTTCATCCCCGTAGCGCCTGTGTACATCGACCTAATCATTTCGTCCTCCTTGTTCTTTTACAGAAAACTTGCAATATTTGTGCCAAATCGCAAATTCGGGTATAAACGACTATAATTATTTTGATTATTACAATTTCTCGGCAAATTTTATCTTCTGTTCACGAAAGAATTTCTTGTTAAAAACAGATAAAAAGCGAAAAATGTAATGTTAGCATAATTTCCTACGCAAATGCTCCTTCGCCGTTTTTAATTTTTTCTTGACAAATTATTTGAGAATTTATTATTTTGAAAAGAATTGCGAATAAGGAGAAAAAAAATGAACTTGAATAAAATTGATTTTGATGAATTATTAAAGTCAATAAATTTCAACGAGTATTTTGTAGAAGCAACATTTCAATTTAATTTAATGATGAAATTAGTAAATATTGTTGATGAAAGTAATATATTCCCAGAAAGAAATATTGAATATTATGGATTAGATTCAAAAAATTATACAAAAAAAATAATTGATATTGTTTTAGGAAATGAAAAAGGTTTTAATATTGCTATTGAATTAAAAATGCCAATGAATGGACAAGTTCCTGAACAAATGTATAGTTTTGTTAAAGATATTAGATTCTTGGAAGAATTAAAAGCAAGTAGAAAATTTAATAGGTGTTATTTATTAACAATAACAAATGATCATAATTTTTGGTCTGGTCAAATAAATAATGGTATCTATCCATATTTTAGAGAGAATAAAATACTTACTGGAAGAATTGAAAAGCCAACAGGCGGAAATAAAAAATTTTTTAAAATTTCAGGAAAGTATGAAATAAATTGGAAAATATATGATAATGATTTTAAATATTTTATTATAGAAATATAAATAATGAGCAAGAAAATTGAATAAAAAGAAAGAATTTTCTTTTGCTTAACTAGGATTGAACCTAAAATAATATTAAAAACAGATAAAAAGCGAAAAATGTAATGTTAGCATAATTTCCTATGTAAATGCTTCTTCGCCGTTTTTAATTTTTTCTTGACAAATTGTTTGAGAATTTATTATTTTGAAAAGAACTGCGAATAAGGAGAAAAAAAATGAAACGGATTTACAGAAGCAAAGACGGCAGAATAATTTGTGGAATTTGCGCGGGCGTCGCAAAAACTTTTGATTTAGACCCGTCAATCGTAAGAATCACAACTATCGTTTTAACGTTCGCCACCGGCGTTTTTCCCGTATTGATTGGATACGTAGTCGGAGCGTTCATAATTCCCGAAGAAGGCGATTTGTCTTAAACAGGTGAAAAAATGAAAAAAATCGAACTCGGAAAATCCGGGCTGCAAGTCCCCAATATTGCTGTGGGTTGTATGCGTATTTCGTCTATGCCTAAAAACGAACTAAGAGCGTTTTTGGATTGCGCTTTGGAAAACGGCGCGAATTTTTTTGACCACGCCGACATCTACGGCGACGAATCGGAAGGCGACAGCGAAACCGCTTTTGCCGAAGCGATAGGAATGAACAGCGCGATTCGTGAGAATTTGATAATTCAAAGCAAATGCGGAATCCGTGAAAAATCGTTCGATTTTTCCAAAGAACATATTCTGAAATCTGTGGACGCTTCGCTTAAACGCCTTAAAACCGATTATTTGGACATTCTACTGCTTCACCGTCCCGACGCTCTTTATGAGCCGGAAGAAATCGCCGAGTCATTTGATATTTTGCAAAATTCGGGAAAAGTGTGGCGTTTCGGCGTTTCAAATCAAAAGCCGATGCAGATTGAACTGTTGAAAAAATTTGTAAAACAAAAAATTGTCGCAAACCAACTGCAATTATCAATTACAAACGCAAATATGATAACGCACGGATTTTTCGTAAATATGGATACTCAACAAGCGCTTGCCCGCGACGAAAGCGTTTTGGATTACTGCCGTTTGAACGACATCACGATTCAGGCGTGGTCGCCGTTTCAATACGGATTTTTTGAAGGTGTGTTTATAGGAAGTAAAAAATATCCCAAATTGAATAAAAAACTTGACGAAATCGCAAAAAAATACGGCGTTTCTTCCACGACCATAGCGGCTGCTTGGATTTTGCGCCATCCGGCAAAAATTCAGATAGTCACGGGAACAACAAACGCAAGCCGTCTAAAAGAATGTATCGCGGCGAGCGAAATAGAAATAACCCGACAAGAATGGTACGACATACTTTTGTCGGCGGGAAATTATCTTCCTTAAAAGAAAAGCGGGACTTATACTCTTGTAGCGCCAGATTTGCGATATTTTTAACTATGCGATAATGGCGTTTAGTATATTCCCATAAAACTTACAAATAAAACGGTTAAAATAATGAAGCAACAACACTTAAATCATGCTGAACAAGTTAATTTAGGCAGTTATTACACTAAACCGGAATTAGTGCAGAAAGTTTATGATTTGTTGCGAAAGCATGTGCCGAATTTCAACGAATATACGATAATCGACAATTCTTGCGGATACGGTTCGTTTTTGGATTTTGATATTGTAAATAAGAAAATCGGCGCGGATATTGACGGTATAGCGTTAAAAAAAGTTAAATCCGACGCAATTTTAATAGAACACAACAGTTTATCAAAAATAAACAGATGCAACTATAACTTGTCGGATACCGAAAAAGTAATAATGGTAGGGAATCCGCCTTACAACGACACCACTTCAATAATAAGAAATAAGATAAAACACGTACAAAAAGAAACAAATACCATAAAAACACGGGACTTGGGAATGTCTTTTTTATTGTCGTATAATATGTTGAACGCCGATTTTATATGCGTTTTACATCCGCTTTCCTATCTGATAAAAAAAACAAATTTTAATACGTTAGACGAATTTACTAAAAATTACAAACTATTAGATTGTGAAATAATATCAAGTCAGGAATTTACAGATAAGGTAAGCAGTACGTTCTTCCCTATAGCGATTGCTTTGTATTGCAAAGGACGAATGACTTATGATTTTATAGAAAATTATAGTTTTAGTGCGGAAAGCAAAAAATTTATGTTAAAAGAATTGGTTTCGGTAGGTAATTTTATTTCAAAATATCCTAATCAGAAATTTGTTAACGAAAAAGACGCGATAGCGAAATTCTATACTATGCGCGACATTAACGCTCTTAAACGCAGTAAAACATTTGTGGAAGATATTACGTATAACACAATTTTTGTTCAGCAGGACAAATTAGATTATTATTGTTATGTTGACGTATTCAAAAAGTTTATTCCACGTATTCCGTATTATTTTGGTAATTGCGATGTTATGATAGATAACGATAAATTTCAAAATATAAAAGAGTGTTTTGTCCGTTACAGCGCGGAAACTAATATAACGTTAAAAAAATACAGCAGAGACGTTGAGAATTACAGAGAAAAAATAAACAGTTATTTTTTGGAACTATTAGGAGAGCATTATGTTTATTCAGAAAATCTTTAATATTTTTGGCACAAAAACGATAATTCCGATAATCGCCGCTCCGATTGAGGAAATTAGAACCGCTCCTGCGGCGACGTCTTTTGACTTGCCTACAAGCGGATGATATTTCGGCGAAACGCTGTCGCCCAAATGTTCTATCGCGGTGTTCAGCCCTTCGGCTACCCAAACCGAAACTATCGCCAAAACAAGCATCATCCATTCTACCGCGCTTACTTTTAGCAAAAATCCCAAAGCCGCCACAAAAAGAGTCATAGCAAAATGAATCCAAGCGTTATGCTGGGTTGTGATTATCAAAGATATTCCGTTTAGCGCATATTTAACGCTGTCTATTCGTTTTTTTATGAAAGTTAAAACAAGCATAATTCCCTCGTATTCTATACACGACAAGCCGAGTTTGGCTCAAATTTCATATAAATATACTATCTGCCGCAAAAGTCAAATGTTTTGTGGGAATATAAGAAAATGAAAAAACAAAAAAAAGAGCCGAAAATTTCGACTCTTTTTTGTTATCCATCCATCCAAAAATTCTAACGAATAAGCGCCAGCACGTTTTGAGATACCCCGTTCGCCTGCGCCAACATCGCCGTAGCCGATTGCATAAGTATCTGGTTTTTCGTGAAACTTGACGATTGCGCCGAGAAATCCGTATCGCGAATTTGGCTTTCCGCCGCCTGCTGGTTCGACGCAGACACGGTAAGGTTATTCACCGTCGTTTCCAAGCGGTTCACATAAGCACCTATATCCGCACGCATTTTACTTACGGCTTGAATAGCCGCATCGAGAGCGGTTATAGACGCCTGCGCCTGCGTCGCGCTGTCAATGTTTTTTGTCCCATCTTTCAGCAATATGTCTTTGTCCACTTCGTACTTTATCGCTATGCTGTCCACCCCTGTGTGACCGTTTGCGTCAACCCATACGTTGTCTCCGGTACCGGATGCGCCGGCTACAAAAATAGTTTGAGCGGTAGTGTCGGCGCCGGTAGAAAGCAATTTGATATTGTTGAAATTCGTCGCTTGCATAATTCGTGAGATTTCGTCTTGCAACTGCGAATATTCCTGATTCATATAGCCGCGTTCGGTGCTGCTGTAAGTAGCCGTCGAACTTTGAATCGCAAGTTCTCTTTGTCTCTGCAAAATGTTGTGAATTTCGTTTGCGGCACCTTCTGCGATATTCAGCGCGCTAATAGCGTCCATCGCGTTTCTTTTCGCCTGCTCCGTACCTCTGACCTGAGACCTTAAACCTTCCGAAATAGATAATCCGGCAGCGTCGTCGCTGGAACGGTTGACTCTTAAACCCGTCGATAACTTTTCAAGGTCTTTGCCCAACGCTCTGTTGTTGCTGAAAAGCGCGCCCTGAGAAACCATTGCCGGAATGTTGTGATTGATACGCATAATAAACCTCCATGTTTTGCCGTCTTCGCGGCGTTTTTAATTTTCGCGGCATCCCTCCGCATTCAGTTCTTCGGCGCAATGTATTTAGTACTTTAATTTTTTTTTCAGATTTTGTAAATTTTGTTAAAGATTTTCAAGAAAATTGCCGTTTTCTCATATTTTTTTTGTATAATCGATTAGTAATTCATAAGTTTTGAATATAAAATTTGTTTTTCGTAACCGACAAATATTATTTTCCCTTAAATTTATAGGAAATAAGGATATGAATCTATGGAAAATGAAAAATCAATAAACGACTGGTCGAACGAAGAAGACGAAATCGACTTGCGCGAACTGGTTCTGGTTCTTTTGAGAAATTGGAGAATCATTTTAATTTCCACAATAATTGTCGCCGTAGGAGTCGCAGTTTGGGCGGCGTTTTTACCAAATCAATACATTACAAACACCACCGCGGTAGCGGCGAGGTCTGCGAGCGGGACGGGACAGATGGCGGGGCTTGCCGCTCTTGCGGGAATAAACATTTCGTCCGGCGCAAGCGAGGTAAATTTGGTAAATTATGTAGATTTACTTATAGAAAACACTCCGTTTTGCGAAAAAATAGTCGAACGTGAGTGGGTTATCCAAAGATTGCAAACCAAAAAAGAAATTAAAGAAAGAGCGCCGATTGTTTATGATACCGTCACGCTTGCGCAGTTTTGGAAATTTGCAAAACCGGACACGACGATTCCGAATTGGGAATACAAATACAAAATGGCTAAAATAAATACCCTGCGGAATAAGAAGAAAAAGTTTATGTCCATTGAAAAAGACAAAACGAAAGGAACAATTGAAATAAAAACCAGATTTGAAAATCCGTCGCTTTCGTATTTGATTCACGAGGCGGTAATCGAACATCTTAAACAATACATAGAAAGCGATTATTTTAACCGCTACAAAGAAAAAAGAATTTTTGTCGCAGAACGTATGACGGAAGCGAAAGAAAATTTGAACAGGGCGGAGATGTATTTGGCAAGATTTAAAGAAAAAAATCTTATGGCGCAATCTCCGCTTATAATTCTTGAAGGAGACCGCTTGCAGCGCGAAGTTATGTTGCAGGCAGGCGTTTATGCCGAACTTGTAAAGCAGTTGGAACTTGCCAAAATCGACGAAAAAAAAGAAGCCACCGCGTTTGAGGTCATAAAAGAAGCGGACTTCCCGCTGGGACCGTCCGAGCCAAACCGAAAAATGCTGTATTTAATCGGTATCATTGGCGGTTTTTTTGTGGGGATTTTTGCCGTTTTTGCCAAAGAATGGGTTATGTCAATAATAAAACTTGCATAATTTTTTTGTTATGACCAACAATTCCAGACCGCATAATTTTGTCGTTTTAGATTACCTATTCGGCGCGCCCGCTTTTTATTTGGCGTGCGGACTTTTCTTCGGCGTAATACTTGGCGCGCATATGCAAATTTTTGATTTCAAATTGAACATCGCTACTATAATAACAATTATGACCGCTCTGTTTTTGACGAACAGATATTCAAAAACTCTTTCGTTGATAATCGCGGTATTTATCGGGATAATTTTCCAGAATTCGTGGGAAAAATCTATGGAAATCGGCGAAAAAATGTTTGCAGACGGCGCTAAAATCAAAATTTCGACGGAGTTTTATTCCCCGCCTAAATACAGAAGCGAAAAAAGGATGGAACAATCGGCGACAATAAGCGGCACGGATTACAGAATAGGTTTAATTTTGAACGGCGAACTAACCGACAGCGTCATTCTGCCGGGCGAAAAAGCGCAGATAATAGGCATTTTCAGAAATTACGACAAACAAAACATCGTCGCGCCTTGGGAATACGACAAGGTTTTTCAGGAAAAAATAAAAAATTCAATCGGCGAAATAGAAATTATAAGCATAACAAAGCGTTCCGCAATCCCGCTCGTTACCGCGCTTTATCGCCACATTAGAAAAAACTTCGCGCAAAGCCGCTACGAATCCCTTTACATATCGATATTTACCGGCGACCGCTCGTATTTAACGCCCTACATAAACGCATTCTTTCGCGAGAGCGGGCTGATACATTTTTTGGCGATTTCGGGGCTGCACATAGCGATTTTGATTGTCGCGTTTTCTACGATTGTTTATATTTTTCCGCTGCCAAAAATCGTACGCAACTGCGCGGTAGTAATTTTGGTTTTGCTTTTGCCTTTCGCCGTCGGATTTAATCCCGCGACCGTGCGTGCGGTGATTATGGGAACGCTGCTTCTCGTTTCGCCGCTCTTCAACAAAAAAAATTCCCTGTTCAATTCGCTTTTCTGCGCGATGTTTATAATCTTGTCGCTGTATCCGATGCATATATTCTTGATAGGATTTCAATATTCTTTTGTCGCGACGTTTGCGGTCATCGCGTTTGCAAAACTTTTCGGCGCATACGAACGTTCCGCACACTCTGCCGCGCCTGCTTTTTCAAAAATAATATCGTTTGCGGCGATGCCGATATTTTTGTTTTTAGCGACAACGCCGATACAGATTTACCATTTCGGGACAATCACGTGGTCTGCGCCTTTTGCCAATATGTTTTTGCTTCCGGTATTACAAATAATATGTCAAATCGCTCTGGTTTCGCTGTTTATTCCGCTGTCAGCCGCCCCGAATCTCCTGCTGACAATATCCGACGCCCTGCTCGGATTTCTTTTTGACGTAATAAACAAATACGTTATCTGGACGGGGCTTGCCGAAAACCGGACAGACATATCGCCGCTTGTTTTTGTCGTAATAATTATGACGGCAATAATCTTTTGCACGTTCAGAAAGCATAAAATAATTTACACAGTTTATTTGTATTTGTTTATAGCGACGTTTTCTCTGCTTTCGGATTTATTAAAAAAAGACGCGATATACACCGTTTCTTCGCGCAATTTTCGTATGAAACTGTTGGACGACGCACATCCCGTCGTTGTTATTTTGGGCGGCGCGCAAAGCGGCAATTATTACAAGCCCGCGTTTTTGCGCTGGGTGAGGACGCATACGGACGGCTACCCGTTCTGGACAGCGCCGTGCAAAGCGACGCTAATAAGCGACGGCAGTTATATCCCGTCGTCTTTCAGCAAAAATTTTAACCACACAATATTATCAAACGCAAGCGGCGAGATATATTTTGATTCACCGCAGGATACCGTAAAAACCTCCGCTATTTCTCCAAAAGAGAAAAGAAGAGGTAAAATGCCTTTTGCAAAAGAGTATGTTATACAAAAGAAGGGACGGCTTAAATAATTCATCTTTTTCGCGTCAAAAAAGAGAATTTTTTCGAGGAATTTTAACTTAATTTCCTAAATTTTTAATTCTTGCGAAGAAATGCCGCAAGAATTTCGTTATTCTTTTGATTTTGGAAAAGCGCACATATATTCTATAATATCTTTAAGCGATTTTTCCAATTCGATTTCGGGCATCCAGTTTGTCTGCGCTTTAAGTTTGGAATAATCGCCGACGATTATTTTGTTGTCGCTTGGACGAATCCGCGAAACGTCTGTTTCCGTTTCAATTTCGACTTCCAAGATTTTTGCAATTTGCGCTATGATTTGCGATAAGGGTTTTCCGTTTCCCGAACAAATATTGTAAATCTCGCCCGACGCTCCTTTTTTCAGAAGCAAATAATACGCTCTTGCTATGTCGCGCACGTCGGTAAAATCACGGACAATAGAAACATCGCCGGTTTTCAATTTTATTTTGTTTGATATTTTTTTCGCTTCGAGCGCCTGCTTTACAAACGACGAAATCACAAACGAGTCCTTTTGGTGTGGTCCGATATGGTTAAAAGAACGGGTAATTACAATGTCCGTTTTGTAGTAATCCGCATAACATTTCGACAGCATTTCCTGCGAAAGACGGGCTATAGCGTACGGACTTTTCGGGTTTGGGTCGGTCGTTTCTTTCAGCGGGATTTTATCTTGCGAAACGTCCCCGTAAATTTCGGAAGAGCCGACCGACAATATTCGGCATTTTATATTTTGCGAACGCACGATTTCCGCGATATTCAAAAAAATGTTCGTATTGTTCACAAACGCGTTCGACGGGTCGAGCCAACTGCTTCCCACGCTGCTGAACGCCGCCAGATGAACTATATAATCCGGCGAAAACGAAGAAATCGCTATTTTTAATTTGTCGATTTCCATAAGATTCAATTCAATGGCGTTAAAACGGACGTTTTTTAGATTACTTGCAAACTCCGAGTTTAATTTGTGCGCGGATATTCCAAGCACTTCGATGTTTTTATCGCCCAGCAAGTCAAGATACTCGACAAAATAAGGCGCGACAAATCCCGAAATTCCGGTTATGAGATATTTTTCCAAAACGTGTTTTCCTTTTTTTCCGTAAAATACTATTTTTGCGAATGCTTTTTTGAAAATTTGCATTTGCTAAAAATTATTTCTGTCATATTTAGAAAAACGGGAATTTTTTTGTATAATCGATTAGCAATTCCATTTTTTCAAATTATGCCCCCTTCCGTCAAGAAAAAAATAATATTTTCTGCAAACAAAATCAATATAAAGGAGAAGTTATGGAAAAATCGGCGAAAATATTTGTAGCAGGACATCGCGGAATGGTCGGCGGGGCTATTTTAAGAAAACTTAAAGAAACCGGATTTGCAAACATAATAGTAAAAACGCATAACGAATTGGACATCATAAATCAGCAATCTGTGGATAATCTTTTTGAAAAAGAAAAACCGCAATACGTGTTTTTGGCGGCGGCGAAAGTCGGCGGAATTTATGCCAATAACGTTTATCGTTACGATTTTATTTACCAAAATATTATGATTGCCGGCAACGTCATAGAAGCGGCGCGAAAGTTCGGCGTAAAAAAATTACTTAATTTGGGTTCGTCGTGCATTTATCCGAAATTCGCCGAACAGCCGATAAAAGAGGACTCGCTTCTGACGGGCGAATTGGAACAAACGAACGAGCCGTACGCTATCGCAAAAATCGCCGCCATTAAACTTTGTCAAAGCGCCAACCGTCAATACGGCACGGATTTTATTTCGGCTATGCCCACAAATTTATACGGAATAGGCGACAATTACCACAAAGAAAATTCGCACGTACTTCCGGCGTTGATACGCAGATTCCACGAAGCGAAAACGCAAAATCTCCCCGAAGTCGTCGTATGGGGAAGCGGAACGCCTTTGCGGGAATTTTTGTTTGCGGACGACCTTGCCGACGCCTGTATGTTTTTGATGGAAAATTATTCGGGCGACCGGCACGTAAACGTCGGTTCCGGCGAAGAAATCACTATAAAAGAACTTGCCGAAACGATAAAGCGCATTGTAGGATTTTCGGGAAATTTGGTTTGGGACAAATCCAAACCGGACGGAACTCCGCGCAAACTTATGGATTCTTCGTTTTTGCGCGGCTTGGGTTGGCAGCCGAAAATTGATTTTGAAGAAGGAATTAAAATCGCTTACGACGATTTTTTGAAAAGAGATTTGCAATGAGGATTCCGTTAAGAATATTTGTCGAAATTTTTCTCGAAGACAGCGATTTACAAATTTTTATTCTTCGCGGTAAATTATTTTATCGAATAAAAAAGGAGAAAGTATGAAATTTGTTATCGCCGTCGGCGACGGAATGGCGGACGAATACATAGACAGATTGGGCAAGAAATCGCCGTTAGAATATGCGGAAACTCCCAATCTCGACTTTGTGGCAAGCAGAGGAATATGCGGAATGGTCGATTTGATACCCAACGGATTTCCCCCCGGCTCGGATATAGGAAATATGTCGATTATGGGATACAACCCCAAAAAGTACCACACCGGACGCGCTCCTATCGAGGCGGCGAGTATCGGCATTAAACTTGCGGACGGCGAAACCGCTCTTCGATGTAATCTGGTCACTATAAGCGACGGAATTATGAACGATTACAGCGCGGGACACATAACGACCGAAAGCGCGAATAAAATTATAAAAGATTTGCAAAAACTCAACTGCGATAAATACAGATTTTACGCCGGAACTCAATACCGCCACATTCTGGTGGTTAAAAACATAAAGATAAAGGAAACGCTTACTCCCCCTCACGATATAAGCGCGACAGCCGTCGCGGATTTTGAGCCGAAAAACGAACTGCTTGCGGATATTCGTAAAAAAGCGCACGAAATTCTTGCAAATTGCGGCGAAAATAAAATCCGCGTCGCAAACGGAGAAAAACCCGCGACGGACATTTGGCTTTGGGGCGGGGGAACGGCGGCGAGGTATCCGTCTCTGCGCGACAGATATTCTATAACCGGCGCGGTGATTTCGGCGGTCGATTTGGTTAAGGGAATCGGAGTTTTAGCCGGAATGGAAGTCGTAAACGTCCCCGGCGCGACGGGATATTTGGGAACGAACTACGCGGGAAAAATATCTGCCTGCCGCGAAATGTTAAAGAAACACGATTTTGTTTATATCCACATAGAAGCGCCCGATGAAACCGCCCACGAAGGGAATTTGAACAAAAAAATTCAGGCGATTGAAGAATACGACAAGTTTATCGTCGGCGAGGTTATTAAAATGCTTGAAGAATACGAAGATTTAAGCGTAATGGTTCTTCCCGACCACCCCACGTACGTCCGCACGAAGACGCACGCGGAAGGTATGGTTCCGTTTGCGGTCTTCGGCAAAAACGTGCCTATCGGAGATTCAAGCGTTTATAGCGAAAGAAGCGCAAAACAGTCGGGAATCGTCATAAAAAGCGGCGAAGAATTGTTTGACAAATTTATCAGAGGCGGATTTTAAGATTGGGAAATCGGTTTTTTGAAAAATTATTCGTAGTTTTTTTTGACATAGTCGCCGTAAATGCGTCGTTTTTGATGGTCTTTTGGCTTCGTTACAAAAGCGGATTTTTTGCAAGCGCTTACGACGCGGAACTTCAGTTTTCGCCTTACGCCGCTCCCGCCGCGATAATGACGGTTTTTTGGATAATTTTCTATTTTTTTAACGGACTTTACCGCGACTGGTTTTCTGAATCCCGTTTGGACGAATTTCTTATCGTCGCCAAAACCATACTTTTGGGAACGGCGATAATTTTTTGCACCATTTCCAGCGAACAGATAATTGATTTCGTGGAAACCGGCAGAAAACACGATATTTTTTCGCAGACGCGCACCGTGACTTTATTCACATACTCGCTTTGTTTGCTTGCGACCGCCTCTTCATCGAGATTTCTGATGCATTCGTTTTACCAATATTTATACAAAAACGGAATCGCAAACCAAAAAATCGCGATAATCGGAGCGAACGATTCGGGAATGAGGATAGCGAAAGAAATGAACGATTTTCCACAAATGGGCTGCAAAATTGTAGGATTTATAGACGATGACGCGCAGAAAAAAACTTTCGGCGGCTACGAAATTCTGGGAAAAGTCGAAGATATTCCTCAAATATTAAAAAACAAACATATTTCGGGGCTGATAGTGTCGCATATCGCGAGTTCGGCGAAAGAAATCATAGACATTTTGAAATACTGCGGCGACGAAAATCTGACCGTTTATATGATACCTTCGCTTATGGACGTAATTTCAGGCAACCTTAAAACCCAGCAAATATTCGGAGTGCCGCTCGTCGTTCTTTTGCAACATCATCTTCCGCGCTGGCAGGCGGTAATCAAACGTATTTCGGATATAGCCGTAGCGATTTTTGTGCTTGTTCCGTTTATGCCGCTTTGGATAGTCGTGGCGGTTTTAATAAAAATCACTAGCAAAGGACCGGCGATTTTCGCGCAAGAGCGGATAGGAAAAAACGGAAAGCCGTTTATTCTTTACAAATTTCGTTCGATGTTTATCGATGCGGAAAAGCGCGGCGGACCGCAATGGGCGACCGAAAACGACCCGCGAATAACGCCGTTTGGGCGGTTTTTGCGAAAAGCGCGAATAGACGAAATTCCGCAGTTCTGGAACGTACTCAAAGGCGAGATGAGTTTGGTAGGTCCTCGCCCCGAAAGACAGTTTTTTATCGACAAACTTTCAAAAGAAATTCCCTGGTATATCAAACGTCTTAAAATGAAACCCGGAATTACCGGCTGGGCGCAAATCAAACACAAATACGACGAAACGATAGACGACGTACGGTTCAAGGTTATGTACGATTTGTATTATTTTGAAAACATGTCGCTTGTATTGGACTTAAAAATAATCATTCAAACGTTTTTGGTAGTTTTGACAGGTAAAGGCGCTAAATAAACCGACAATATTTTCAATTACCCCACCTCCTCCTCCGTTAGCCAATACAAACCATAAACTAACCCATCTATTTCTTTTTATAGAAAACGCCAATAATCTATACATATAAACTATTGGCGAATATGAACTAAAAAGCAGGAAGACAAGATAAGGAAGCCAAAAAAAGCCCCACAACTACCTGAAAAATATAGAACTTATTACTTATCTTGTCTTCTTTGAAAAAAAATCAATAATTTTGAACATTTTCACTACAATTTCTGCTATTTTTCGGCACTTACCTAAAAAATACATCAACAAACAACGCATAACTACCTGAATAAAACAAACTTAAACATCAAAAAACACTTAAAAAAGCGGTTTTTCAGCACTTTTTAATGCGTAAAAAATACTCGTTAAAAAGCCATTAAAAAAACACTAAAAAACCGCCGCTAAAAACAAGGTTATTTACGCCGCCGCCTCATCTCGTCTTGCGATAGACGCGACAAGAATTGCGGCGGCGCTTCTTATAGTCGGAGTCGATTATCAAACGGCGGCGAATATGCCGACGATAGACGCGCAAAAACTTATAGAGGAATGGATGGATTTGAAAAAACGTTAAACAAACAGGGCGGACAATATGATTAACGCGACAACGGCTATAAAAACAAAAGACAGAGCGCTTCCTGCGGGAATTACGATAATGCCGACCGGAAAGAGAAAGCACGCAAGTGCTCTTATTACTCCGAGATTTCCGTCAAATACGGATTCACATCCTTCGTGCGGGGTCATAGCGACGCTCCTTTCTATAATTATATATAAATATAATAAAATTTTGCGGGGGACGTTTGAAAAATGTCTAAAAATCTCGAAATAGCGATAAAAATCTTTGCCGACAGCGAACAGGCGATGGACGCGATTTCCAAAATGGAGACCGGAGTCGTCGGTTTGGCAAAAAATTTAACTAAACAAATACAGCATTTTCGGCGAGGGTATGGAAGTCAAAAACCAAGAACACGAATTTTTGATAAACACCGGAACAAAAAAGAGAGTTCTGAGCGTTGAAAACGTTTCGGATTTGGTTAAAAAAGAAAAAAGCGACTTTTTAGAGTCGCTGCAAAAAAATCGTATCACAAAAATAATTACGCTGGCTGTGGAATAAGCCGCAGTTTTCGCATTTGCTTAATTGCACGCTCTCCATACTCGTTAGTGAAGTCGTTGTTCATATAGTCGCCCAAACGTATAAAACTGTTTATTTCCATAGGATACCCTCTCATGCTATCGTGAAAATCTTCTGCAAAATATTCAAAAGTATAGTCGGCGGGAAACGGCTTTTTAGACGCAAGGAAATCATAAACGATTTTTGCGTTTTCTCTGTACCATTGCTTTTCTTGTTCTTTGGTCATATTTTACTCCTTTTATTTAACTATAAATATACTATAATTTTTGAGGGTTTGCAAGAGAAAATTAGAAATTATTACGTTTTACAAAAAAGAAGAAATAAAAAAGCGGGGCATAGACCCCGCACATGTCCGCACCACGTTTACATAGTCGCACGTTTCCGCACACTAAGAGTACGCAACTTGATATAAATATACTATAATTTTTGAGGAAATGCAAGGTTTTTTTTGCTTTTTTGTGAAATTTGCAGAAAATCACAAAAATCCCTATGGCGATAGCGGTTAACGGGTTGGGCGAAATTGTTACGTTTTACGGGAAGAAATAGAAAGCGGGACTTAACGCCCCGCACATGTCCGCCCAACTTTTACAT
>Ga0268262_10004260_pt1 | contig 14861 bp, 9 predicted proteins | sample TergutNc150P3_FD_190354 | JGI IMG/M metagenome (GOLD analysis project Ga0268262, IMG submission 190354) | Nasutitermes corniger P3 segment gut microbial community from laboratory colony in Florida, USA - Nc150 P3 (SPAdes) (version 2) | ecosystem: Host-associated > Arthropoda: Insects > Digestive... | reverse complement strand
TTTTTGAACGTAACTCCCCGGCGTTGTTCCAAATGACAGGTTTTCATGCCTGGGCATTGCGTTTACAGTCGCGCGCCAAACCGGTCTGGGCAGCGAAATCCCCACACCGACAGGAAATAGCAGGTGTCTATACGTTCAGAAAGACATATTAGGGTTTTTCGGAAGGGGAAAATCCGCATCTCACCGAGCAAAGTAGTCATGCCCACTTTAGTGGGGTGAAACGCAAAATATTCTCAAATGTAAACCCTTTTTGTTCGAATAACTCTTGGCTTGTCTGAAGCCGTTGCGCGAGGCCTTGCAAGGGCGCACGGTGTGCGAGAAAAATGACCAGGCCAAAGCCTGCGTAAATGAAGGCCACGACCGTCTAGTCTGCGGCAAGGGCTTGCGCGGCGGCTTCAAGCTTAGTTGGGTTTATTCGTATAAATTAAGGTTTACATCAACAGCCCAAGGCCGCCAGCATTATCGCCTTAATCGTATGCTTGCGGTTTTCCGCCTCGTCCCAGGCGCGGCTCTGGGGGCCGTCGATTACGTCCGCTGTAACTTCTTCGCCCTTTACGGCGGGAAGGCAGTGGAGGAATATCACGTCCTTCTGTCCGGTTTTGTTCATCAGGGCCTGATTCACCTGGTAGGGGCGCAAGAGCTTTTCCCGTTCCGCTTTTTTATCTTCTTCGCCCATGGAAGTCCACACGTCGGTGTAGAGCGCGTCCGCTCCTTCGACTTCGTCAAGGTTATCGGTAATTTTTATTTTTGCTCCCGATGCCGCGGATAGGGGGGCGCACTTGTTGATGAGGGCCCAGTCAGGGTTAAGGGATGCGGGGGTGATGATCGTAAAATTGACGCCCAACTTGGAACAGATCACCAGGAGGGAGCGGGCCACATTGTTTCTGCCGTCTCCGACAAAGCAGAGCTTTTTCCCTTTGGAAGACCCAAAACTTTCTTCCAGGGTCATAATGTCCGCCAAAACCTGGGTTGGGTGATAATCGTCGGTTAGCCCGCTGATGACCGGAACGCCGGAATACTTTGCCAGAGTCTCGACCGTGGACTGCTTAAAGCCCCTGAACTCAATTATGCTGAACATCCTTCCAAGTACGCGGGCGGTATCCTCAAGTGATTCCTTGGCTCCCAGTTGTATGTCTAGGGTGGAAAGAAACACGGGGTGTCCCCCCTCTTCGCCAAAGGCGGTCTCAAAGGAGCATCTTGTGCGGGTAGAGCGTTTCTCGAAAAGCATGGCAAGAGTCTTGCCGGTGAAACGCTGTTTGACTTCTCCCCGGCGGCTTTCGGCCTTTACAGTTTTAGAAAGTTCAAGCAGATAGCGGATGTCATCGGCCTCAAAATCCAGCCAGGTAAGAAGCGATCTGCCTTTTAGTTGTTCGCCAGCCATAGAATCTCCTTAAAGCAAAAAAATGTTCATATAAAGTATATTTTTGCTGCATAAAAATAGCAAGTAAATCACGAAAGGGGATGGCGCGGATCTGTCCAAAACAGATGGGGGAACCCGGACTACGCAGCCCCCCATAGCCTAAAGAGAAAAACAAGTTAAAAATAATAGCTTATCTACACTTTAGGCTCTGGGCTTTTATTCCACTTTAAGGGCGAGCATTTCTTCCCTGGTCTGCTCCGCCGGAGAATCCCATAATGTTTTGGCAGCCCCGCGCCATCCCCTTTCCTGTCTTATTGCGATTATTAGCAATACATCAGAGCAAATGCTGTTGCCTTATGACGGTGAATGCTAGGCAGAGTGGGTGCTGGGCGGCTGGCGGAAACATTTGGAATTCCCCGCCGTAGCAAACGGGTGAGAAATGGTTAGCCATAAAGTGTAAGAATGCCTGACCACTCATATAGTACGAGATATTGTTTATCAAAATGGTCTTTATGAATTGAGTGGTCAGGCGGTTGCGGAGGCGGATTCTACAAGCGTTTCCGCCAGCCGCCTAACGCCCACTCTGACTGATTTTTACTGTCGTTAATTGCTATTGGACTGATGAATACATTGACAATACCTATACATTTGTATAGTATTTTTAGTAATGGAAAGGGCAATCGCGCATCTAAACATCGTGGGATTTCGGGCGGCAGTAGCGGCGCTGGAGGATAAAAGGCTCCTTGACCGCCCCTATGCCATTGCAGGGGGGAAGGGAGGGCGCGCTGTGGTTTGGGATGTTTCCCGCGCGGCGCTGGAAGGGGGCGTGAAACCCGGCATGGCTTTGGCGGCGGCGGAACGGCTTGTCAGGGATCTGGCGGTTGTACCTCCCAATCCGGCGGCCTGTCAGAAGGTAAATGGTCTTCTTGAAACTGTGATAGCGCGGTATGCCCCTGTCTGGCAGAATGACGGCGGCGGGAACCTTTACCTTGACATAACCGGCACAAAGAAGCTGTTCGGGCCGCCGGCGGATTGTACCTGGCGCGTGTCAAAGGAGATAAGCGGGGTAATAGGGCTTGAAATGGCGGCGGCGGCGGCGGCTAACAAGCTGACCTGCAAGGTGGCAAGCCGCGTGATCCGGCCAGTGGGCTTTTTGGATATTAATCCCGGGGACGAAGCGGCTTTCTTGGCAAATAAAAAGCTCGCCTTTTTGCCGGGTATGGGGCCGCTCCTTATGCGGACGGCGGCAGTTGCCGGCTTTAGGGAAATCGGGGAACTTGCGGCCCTTAGCAAAGGAGAGGCTGTTTCCCTTTTTGGGAAAAGGGGCCTTTTGCTAAGGGATTACGCCCTTGGCATTGACGATTCGCCTGTGGAGGGCGGCTCTGGAAAGCGCCGGATAAAACAAAAAGCGGATTTTCCCGAGAACGTTATAGATGAAGAAATAATAAGGGGGGCTTTGGCTTCGCTTGTAGAAAACGGAGGGCTTCAAATGCGGAGGGACAAGTTGGGCGCCCGCGCGGTTTGTCTGGCGCTTGTTTACAGTGACGGCGTGGCTCTGAGCGGCAGGGAAAGAAGCAAGCGGCTGTTGGTTTTGGAGAAGGACATTTTAGCGGCGGTAGAACGGGTTTACCGGAAAACCGCAGACAGGCGTGTCAGGATTAGCTCGATCTGCCTTTCATTGGAGGATCTGTCCCCGTCGGGATATGAAGCGGATCTGTTCAGCTTTGAAAACGAGGCAAAGGAATGGCGCTTGCAAAGGGCCATAGATCTTATTCATGACCGCTACGGAAACGGGGCGGTTACGCGGGGGATAGTTTTTAGGAACTACGGCTTTGGGTTTTAGTTTTAGAGTAATGCTCTTCTTTTATATAAAGAGGAGTGTCATTGTAAAAAAAAGTATTGTCCCTAATAGCGTAGGAAACAGAATCGCCAATGAGAATTCGGTTTTCGCTGATTTTGTAGGGACGAAGTTTAGTATTGGTTTGGGAGCTATAAATGCAATACTTTTCATCAATAATCTCAATACTGCTTTTGTTGTCTAAGACGCTTTCAACAGAAACCCAATTAGTACCGACAAGATTTTTCGGGATTATGTCATTTTGTTTTGATGCTTTCACTTTCTCCCCCTAATGTGTGGCTATACAGAATATACAAAAATCAGGAGCAGGAGACCACAAATAAGGAATATAAATTTATGAAAATTCGTCTTGGCTTTTGTTCGGCTTATACCTTGCTCTTTGGGGTACATAAGCCTGGAGAATTTCTGAACAAAGCGGCTTTACTCGGAGTCGATACGGCATCAATTTGTGATTTGAATAATTTGTATGGAGTACATTCTTTTCTTGAGGAAGCGAAAGAAAAGGGAATAAGGCCGATCATCGGAACAGCTTTAACAAAGAACAGCGGGAAGAAACCAATCTATTGCTTTGTAGAAAAGCGGGCGGGGTTTGGGCGGCTTTGTGAAATGCTTACGGAACGGAACAAAGATAAAGAGCGTTTTGATCCCCTTCCGCTCCTGAGTGAAAATTCAGGCGGCCTGGTTCTGGCATCCTCCGATGAAGCGGCTTTGACCAGCCTTTCGGGGCGGGTAAAACGCCTGTACGCGGCAATAACTACAACCGATGTTGGGGCGGCGGGCTTTGGCCGGAAACTCAACATACCGCTTGCCTTTATCGACGATTCGATTTTTCTTGAGCCGGAGGATTTTGCCGTTCACTGCGTGTTACGCGCTATCGCCCTTCTTAAGACAACAGGCAATTTGGCCCAGGCCGACACGGCGGAACAAGGCCGGATTTTGCGGTCAGGCAAAGAACTTAACCGGCTTTTGATGTCATGGCCGGAAGCGGCAAAGGGAAGCGCCGAAATCGCGGAAATCTGCCAATTCAACACGCTGTTTGACGGTTGTATATTTCCGGCCTACGGGGAAAATCCCGGCGCGGAATTGCGAAAGCGGGTTTACGCTGGCGCCCGCCTGCGTTACAAAACGCTGGATGAAATAACGACCAAGCGCGTTGAATATGAGTTGAGCATTATAGAGAACGCTGGTTTCTCGCCGTATTTTCTCCGCATGGACGACATCGTGAAAATGGCCAGGAACATCAATGGCGCCGACAGAACTTGCGGACGGGGTTCGGGGGCGGCTTCCATCGTTTCATATTCCCTTGGAATTACCAATGTTGATCCAATAAGGCACAACCTCTATTTTGAACGCTTTCTTAACCCCGCTAGAACTGATCCGCCGGATATTGACGTTGACTTTGCCTGGGACGAGCGGGACGATCTGATTAAGGCGGTAATAGAGAAATTCGGCCCTGAATACTGCGCGAGGGTGGCCAATCACAATTTTTTCCGCCCCCGTTCGGCTTTGCGCGAAACAGCGAAGGCTTACGGCTTTTCTGACGGGGAGATTTCCAGGCATGAAAGGCGGCTCTTCGACCTGCGCGAAAATGTTGATGAAGCGGATCCCCTGTGGAAAGAAGTGTACAAAATCGCCGCGCGTATAGAAGGGCTTCCACGCGGGCTTGGAATGCACTGCGGGGGCCTTGTAATCACACCGGAACCGATCAGCCGCTTTGCGCCCGTCGAAAAATCCGCCGAGGGTTTTCCCCTTCTCGTCTGGGAGAAAGAAGGGGCCGAGGCCGCCGGATTTGTAAAAATTGATCTCTTGGGAAACAGATCGCTTGCGGTTATTCGCGACGCGGTAGTAAATATCAAGGAACAAATATCAGAGGGCTATTCAGAAAGCGATATTGAGGAAAAGTTGAGGCGGGCGGTTGATGACCGGGAAACGATAGAGGCCCTCTCACGCGGCGACAGCATGGGGGTCTTTTACATAGAAAGCCCCGCGATGAGACAACTCCAAAAGAAAACGGGAGTCGGGGACTTTGAGCATATTGTGATTCATTCTTCGATTATCCGTCCGGCGGCCAACAGGTTTATCTCTGAATATGTGCGGCGGCTGAAGGGCGGAAAGTGGGAGCCGCTCCATCCGCGTCTTGAAGGCATACTTGGCGAAAGTTACGGAATCCTCTGCTATCAGGAGGATGTCAGCAAAAGCGCCATTGCCCTCGCTGGTTTTAACGAGGTAGACGCCGACAGACTGAGGAAGCTTATCGCGAAAAAAGCGGGCGGCGCGAAACTGGGAAGCTATGAAAAGCGGTTTTTTGAGGGCTGCCGCGAAAACGGAGTGCGGGAAGATGTAATTCAAAAAGTCTGGGCCATGATGCTGAGCTTTGACGGCTATAGCTTTTGCAAGCCCCACAGCGCATCGTACGCGATGGTGTCTTTTCAGTCGGCGTATCTGCGGGTGCATCACCCGGCGGAGTTCATGGCCGCTGTTTTAAGCAACCAGGGCGGCTATTACCGCCCGCACGCCTATATAGCGGAAATCCGGCGCATGCGGCTTTTTACGCTTGGACCCGATGTTAACCTTTCCCGCTGGAAGTATTACGGCTCCGGCAGGGATGTGGTTATCGGCCTCATGGCAATCAAGGGGCTGTCCGCTTCCGGGGCGAAGGCCGTCGTGGAAGAGCGGGAGCGGGGCGGGGACTTTGCTTCGCTGGAGCATTTTTCAAGGAGGGTAAGCCTTAACAGGGATGATATTGTCGCCCTTTGCCCAGCGGGGGTTTTCGACAGCATTTCAGGCGGCCTTCCACGGCATTTGCAGGCCCGGCGCTTGTTGAGCGCGGGGAGCAGGGAAGGTGGAGCTGGGAACGGCGAATTGTTTTCAGCGGATGACGCGCCTGTCTATGGCATAAAGAAGCCTGTCATTGCTCCGAGTGTAAAAAGCGCGCCTAAAACAGAAAATGACCTTTGGGAAGAATACATGGCTTTGGGATTTTTGCGGAACAACCACCCGTTGGCGTTATGGAAAGACGAGGTAATGGCTGTCACGCGCCGCGTTAAGGCTTCGCGTCTCGCCGGTTATGTCGGGCAAAATGTTAAAATGATCGGCTGGCCTGTTACTCAAAAAGAAGTCTGGACTAAAGACGGGCTGGCCATGAATTTTTTAACTTTGGAAGACGAGACCGGCATATACGAAACGGTGATTTTTCCATACGTGTACGACAGGTACGGCAAACTGCTTTTTGACCAAAAGCCTTTATTGGTTTACGGGCGGGTAACAAATGACGAGGGAGCTATATCGGTAGAAATAAGCAGGCTTTTTCAGTATAGTATTAAATGAACGCCGATGCATCTTCTATTGGAGCAATATGCCGGGACGTAAATTTTTATTGGGCGAAAACAAAAAAACCTCAAAGATAAGTTTTCTTCTGCTTCTGGCTCTTGTCATGGCGGTCTTAAATGCCTGTGCTCCGAAAACAGAACGGCAGGAGTATATAACAATAGGGGTGCTTTTGCCGCTTACCGGCGAAGATTCGGACGAAGGCCTCCGGGCGCTTAACGGTTTGCAAATGGCCAAGGAAGAGATCAACGAAAACGGCGGGATATTGGGGAAAAAGCTTGATTTTTTTGTTTTGAATGACAAAGGGAACGAGGAATATATCGTTCATCAGTATAACGCGTTGAAAGAAAAAGGCGTTGCTGCCATCATCGGCTCAAGTTATTCAGACGTAACGCTCGTGCTCGCGAAAGCGTCAGAGAAAGACGGCCTGCCGATTATTTCGCCTACCGCTTCAAACCCGGAAGTTACAAAGGGCCGTCCGAATGTTTTCAGGGCAATTTTTATCGACGATTACCAGGCCGAAGCGATGGCGAAGTTCGCCCGCGTCTCGCTTAAAGCGGAAACAGCGGTAGTTTTGTGTGACAGGAAAAACGCCGGTTTTAAATATATAGCCGAAGTCTTTGCTAAATCATTTACCGATCGCGGCGGACAGATAACGGCGCTTGACTACTTCTCCACAGAAAATGATTTTCCTGTTCTATTGCAAAGATACGCTTCCAGCCCTCCCGATGTTATTTTCTGTCCTGAAAGCTGCCTTCCTGCGGCGGCTCTGGTTAACACCGCGTACGAGGTCGGTTTTCGCAATACGCGTATATTGGGGTCTGACGCGTGGGACGGGATTTTGGCTTATGTTTATCCTCCGGAAGCGATGGACAGTGTTTACTATTCAGCGCCTTTTTCGTTCGACGATAAAGACGCGAATGTGAGCGATTTTGTTAGAAATTACTTTAGCTATTTTTCCCAAATGCCTCTGTCCGGTTCCGCCGCCGCCTACACCTGCGTATACTTATTGTCACAGGCAATTGGTAAAGCGGGAAGTACAGACAAGAACGATATTATTTCCGCCATCAAGGCAAATGAATTTGACATGATAACAGGCCGTATGAAATATGACGAGAACAACAACCCGCATGTAAACGTGTACGTCATTCAGATAAAAGGCGGTGAATATTCCACCTATGAAAAGATAAGTTTGTAACAGAGGCGGCAATGGTTCGGAAATTCGGGATTAGAACAAGGCTGTTAATTTCGTTTTTTATCATGGCTTTTTTTACGCTTGTTGTAGGACTGACGGGCTTTGCGTGGCTTACCGCTATAGGAAATTCGTCGGTTAAAGCTGTACACAATGTTACTATATTAAACGAGATATTCGATTGTAACACGGCAATTAATTCCGGAGTATACAACATGGTGTTTGTCAGCGATATCGCGATTTCGAGATATGTTGTGCAGACAACAAGGGGACATGCGGAAAAATTGCTGAAGTGCCTGAACGAATATCTGGAATATCAGGATCAATTCATCAATATCTTTACGCCCGGCGAAATGCAAGATATGGCGAATTTACTTGAGATATACCAAGAAACCTATCTTCCTTTGTTGTATGAAGTTTTTGGTTTGGTAGGACAGGGCCGCCGCGAAGAGGCGCTCTCAATTTATGTGAACCGCATTTCCGCCATTTATAATGTGTTTAACTACTATCTTAACATAGGGTTTAACAAGAATCTGCAATATTCTGAAACCACCACCGCAAAGAACAACGAGAACGCGGCTTTAAGCGCGCAATTAATGCTGGATGTTGTGATTATATCGCTGATGGTATCCGTTATGCTCGCGTTTGCGGTTACAAAGTCAATAGCGGACCCGCTCGTTGAGTTGGGAGAGGCGGCGGAGAAAGCGGCAAACGGCGAACGCGATGTCAAGTTTGAACAATCCGACAGCAATGATGAAATAGCGCTTTTGTCGCTAAGGCTTCAGGAAACCCTGCAACGTCTGAGCCAGGTTCAGCAATTAAAGCTTGAGGCCATAGAAGCCCAGCATGAGAAAGAAAAAGCGGAAGCGCTGGCGCGTTCCAAAGGCGACTTTCTGGCGAAGATGAGCCACGAGATACGCACGCCCATGAACGCCATAATAGGCATGTCGGAACTTGCCTTGCGCGAAAATTTGCCGCAATCGGGGCGCGAGCATGTCCTTACCATCAGGCAGGCGGGTAAAAACCTTCTGTCAATCATCAACGACATTCTGGATTTCTCAAAAATCGAGAGCGGAAAGCTGGAAATCGTCCCGGCGGAATACCTGTTTTCATCGCTAATAAATGACGTAGTCAGCATTATCAGAACAAGGGTCGTTGATTCGGAAATTTTGTTTGTTGTCAACGTAGACTGCAACATACCGAACGAGCTTTTTGGGGACGAGATAAGGATCCGCCAGGCATTGCTTAACATATTGAGCAACGCGGTCAAATATACGGAAAAAGGCTTTGTATCTCTTGCTGTTACAGGAGAAGCGAGTGAAGGCATGGTTGGCCTAACCATAGAGGTTACTGACAGCGGGAGAGGCATTAAGGAAGAAGACCTCAGGAAATTGTTCCAGGATTTTGTCCAAATTGATTTGGACAGCAACAGGGGCATTGAAGGCACAGGGCTGGGGCTTGCCATAACGCGAAGCGTCATAAACGCGATGGGCGGGAAAATTTCCGTCAGCTCGGAATTTGGCAAGGGCAGTACGTTTACCGTCAAGTTGCCCCAGAAGACACGCGGCGGTAAAAAGCTCTGCTTTGTCGAAGAGCCCAATACCAAAGGCGTGCTCCTGTACGAACAGCGCGAAATATATTCTTCTTCCATCCTTCGCTCCATGGAAAACCTTGGCGTAAAATGCGCGCAAGCTAACAGCGATTCTGAGTTTGCTGAAAAACTGCAAGGCCAGCTCTGGCCGTTTGTGTTTGTTTCATCCGGCCTGCTTGAGAAAGCTGCGAGTATAATCGAAAGAAGCGGATCGGACGCTAAAGTCGTGGCTCTCGCGAAATTTGGCGAGACGCTTGCCGGCAAGGTGTTGGATGTCCTTGCCATGCCGGTTTATTCAATACCGATTGCCAATGTATTGAACGGCGCCGCTACGGATTCCGCTTTCAGCTCAAACAGGGAAGCCGTGGTCAGGTTTATAGCGCCTGACGCAAAGGTGCTTGTCGTTGACGATATTAACACGAATTTAAAAGTAGCCGAGGGCTTAATGCAGCCCTACAAAATGCAGGTTGAATTGTGCGGCAGCGGCTTTAAGGCAATAGAGGCGGTAAAGCATAAGAGCTACGATTTGGTGTTCATGGATCACATGATGCCGGAAATGGACGGTATGGAGACAACGTCGGCCATTCGGGCGATGGAAGGCGAGCGGTTTAAAACCATGCCGATTGTCGCGTTAACAGCCAATGTAATTTCAGGCATGAGGGAATTGTTTATTGACAAGGGCTTTAGCGATTTGCTTGCCAAGCCCATAGACATTTTAAAACTTGATGAAATTCTTGATCGTTGGATACCAAAAGAAAAGAGGGAAAAGGGAATAGTGAATGGGGATCGTTATTCGAACTACGATTCACAGGTCTCCAGTCTCCAGTCCATGCCCCCTATCCCCGGTGTAGATGTACAGCATGGCCTGAGGATGACTGGCGGCACGCTTAAGGGTTACCGCCTTGTTTTATCCATATTCGTTGAAGATGTAAAAGACAGGCTGCCCTGGTTGCAAAATGTGCCGGAAGCGGATGTCTTGCTTACATTCGCCACCCAGGTTCACGCCCTGAAAAGCGCGTCCTCCGCTTTAGGCGCGGCGGAAGTATCCGCGCAGGCCGCCGCCCTTGAGTCAGCTGCCAAAACCGGGGATTTTGATTTTATACAGAAAGAACTGCCTGCTTTCTATAAACGCCTGGTTGAATTGGAAAAAAATATCCGCGCTGTACTGAAAGACGCTGAGTCGCCGGATGCCCCGCATGAATCGCCTGAATTGCCGTACGCTATCCCTGCCGGGTTGCTGAAAGAACTGGAAGCGGCCCTAAGCTCGCAAGACATCTCCGGCATTGACAGTATTCTGGCCGGACTTGCCGGAAAGCCGCTGGCTTTAAAAGCCAAAAAAATCCTGGAACAAATTTCCGACGCTGTGCTGATGGCGGAATTCGAAGAGGCCGCGGCGGCTATTGAACGTCTACGGGACTTTTATCGGAGTTAAGCCCTGGTTAGCAGCGCCAGCGCTTCTCCCACGTACATCCGGTGGTAGTCTTTTTTTGGATAATTGTCCGCGATTGATTGATCAAGAAAGCGCGCCGGATCAATGTCCTGCGCGTAAATCTTCCGGCACACGATAATCTCGGACGCTTCCCGAAAAGCGATTGCGCCTGAAATCCTGCCGCCCGCTATTTCGCCGCCAAAGACAATGGGAGTCAGTCCGGTCTCAGCGGCCTTGTCGTAATCCCTGCCGGATTTTTCACCGCAAAAGGTAAGCGCCTTGTGGTACTTTTCTTCAAAAAAAGAAAGGGTAAACAGCGGGTTGTCATCGACAAAGGCGCGGGTGCGGCGGCTTGGCCGGATAAAAATAAAAGCCGCGTCTTTGTTCCAGAGTTCGCCAAGAGCGCCCCATGAGGCGGTCATGGTGTTCCAGTTGTCCGGCCCCACGGCGGCGTTGCCCGCGGTGATCAGCATCCACTCGTTGTTTATGCGCTGTACCGGCGAGCCGTGAAGATACCTGACGCTTTTTTCAACCCATCCGGCAGACGCCGGAATAACTGCTTTTTGTTCCATAGTGCGGCCATTATACACGATTGATTTTTGTCATCCAAGCGGTGTTAAATAATCATCATATATAGATGAAGTATAGATGAAGCGAATTATATTAAAAGCCCATGAGGAGCGGCGCATACTGTCGGGGCATCCCTGGGTTTACGATAACGAGATTGCCAGAGTTATTGATGCCCAGGCGAAACCCGCCGTTCTGGAACCGGGCGAATTGGCGGAGGTTGAAAGTTCGCGCAAGGAATACCTTGGCCGCGCTTTTGTAAACCCCAACTCAAAAATTACTGCCCGAATCTACAGCCCTTCCAAAGAAGGCGTGGACAAGGGTTTTTTCAAGCGCAGGATCAGGAGGGCCATACTTGCCCGTTCTTCCTATGATTTACAGCGGGAATCGGCCAGACTTGTTTTTGCCGAGGCGGATTTTCTGCCCGGACTCATCATCGACCGTTTTGTGGGCTGGCCTTTGGATGCTTCAATCGATGCCGTAAAGGAGCGTCCCCTCAGCTTCGAGAACGCCTCGGCCTTGGGTCCTCCCGCTTCATGGCTTTCAGTACAGTTTTTGGCTTTTGGAATGGACGCGAGGCGGGAGCTTATCCTTGACGCCCTTGAAGAAGTTTTGTCCGCGCTCTTACTGCCAGGTCTGGAAGCCCTCGGCGCTCCTACAGGCATTATCGAAAAATCAGGCGCAAAGGTCAGGGAACTGGAGGGCCTTCCCCTGCGCGAGGGCCTGGTTCGTGGAAATTTTCCGCCTTCGGGAATAGTCATTTTTGAGAACGGTCTACCCTTCGCGGTGCATCTGGAAGAGGGGCAAAAAACGGGGCACTTTCTGGATCAGAGGGATAATCGCCGTTTGGCGGCTGACTGCCTTTCCGGGCTTTCGCAGGGGGAAAGAGGGGACGGCGGCCCCAGAGTCCTCGACGCGTTTTCCTACACCGGCTGTTTCGGAATTCACGCCGCCAGGGCCGGGGCCGGATCCGTTGTCTGCGTGGATGTCTCCGCCGCCGCCCTGGAAACCATCAAGACAAACGCCGCCCTCAACGGTGTGAGCGACAGGATCAAAACTGTGGAAGCCAATGTCTTTGATTTTCTTAGAGCGGCGGAACGCAGAAAAGAACGTTTCGATTTAGTGATTCTGGATCCCCCGGCTTTCGCGAAAACCAGGCCGTCCCTGGAGGACGCGATCCGTGGCTACAAGGAAATTAACCTCCGGGCAATTTCGCTGCTATCAAAAAAGGGCGGCGTCCTTGTTACTTCTTCCTGCAGTCAGGCGATGGACGAGGCCAATTTAAGAAGGATGGTCACAGAAGCGGCGGCTGACGCGGGAAGGCGGCTTGTCGAAATAGACTTTCGCAGGCAGTCGGCGGATCACCCAATCCTGGTGGGCTACGATGAATCTTTCTATCTTAAGTGCGGGTTTTACAGGGCGCAGGCGCTGTAGCGCTAGTTTTGCTTCTTTAACGCTTTTTTCGCCAAACTCCCACCGCCATAGGAATTGTGCCCTCAAGCGGAATAACCTCGCAGTTTTCAAAGCCAATACCGCAAAGGAATGAGGCGTATTCAGATAATGCCAGTTCCCGTTTAGGCGCGAACCCAAACAGCCTGAATATGCTCAGCATTAATTTAGCGCGGCCTTTCAGACCTTTTGTAAAGCTTATAGGCATAATTACCATACTGCTTGCTACCCGCCGTAGTTCTGCCGCCGCCTTTTCAGGCTCGTCAATCAGGTGAAGCACCTGTCCGGCGATTACAACATCAAACGCGCCGTCCGGCTTGTTTATGCTAAAGATATTGGCATTGCTAAAGTCAATGTTTTTCACATCGTGTTTCCGCGCCTTCTTTCGGGCAACAGCCAGCATTTTTAAGGACATATCTGTACAAAGAACGTTTTTAACTTTGTCTGCTATCCCCAAAGAAATTGAGCCTGTTCCGGCGGCAACTTCCAACACAGACGCGCTGGCCGGTATCGCGTCCCGCACCGTTTTTATCATAGCGTTATACGCTATAGCGTTTCTTCGTTCCGCGAAATCGTAAAACGGAGCGCAGAAATCCCAAAATGTCATCTCGCCCTCATAATCCTCATGGCGTTCAGTACCGCAATAAGCGATACCCCCACATCGGCAAAAACCGCTTCCCACATGGTGGCAATACCAAAAGCGCCTAGCGCGAGAAAAGCGATTTTTACACCTAACGCGAAAACAATGTTCTGCCCCACGATTTTTTTTGTAAACCGGGCGATATCAATAGCGTCACAAAGTTTTGAAGGCTCATCGGTCATTAGAACAACATCGGCGGCTTCGATAGCGGCGTCGGAACCGAGGCCGCCCATTGCCACGCCTATATCCGCCATCGATAGAACTGGCGCGTCATTTATACCATCTCCCACAAAGGCAAGTTTGCCTTTTGCGCTTTTTTTGCCGTTGAGGATTTCCACTTTCTCAACTTTTTCATGGGGCAGCAGGCCGCCATACACTTCGTCAAGTTTCAATTCGGCGGCGACAGCCTCGGCAATGTGCGTATTATCCCCGGTAAGCATTACCGTTTTTCGCACGCCCTTCGCTTTCAGCGCGGATATAGCGTTACGGCTATCCGGTTTAATTTCATCGGAAATAACAACACAGCCCGCGAATAACCCGTCAGACGGCGCGTTGTTTAACAACGCGACATAGACTTTTGTTCCAACGCTTTGCGATTCCTGAAAGCCAATGCCCGCTTTTGCCATGAGCTTCTGGTTTCCCGCCAGAATAGTTCTGCCGTTCAGATTAACGCTTACGCCGTGTCCGGCGATTTCCGTATAATCGGAAAGTATGTCACGTTCAACCGACTTACCGTATTCTTTCATGACGGACAAGGCGATAGGGTGATTGGAATAACTCTCGGCGTTTGCCGCCAGTTCAAGCAAAGAATCCCTGTTAAAACCACTGGCGGGTTCTACCGCGGTAACCTTAAACACGCCTTTGGTCAATGTTCCTGTTTTATCAAACACCACCGTTTCAATGTTGTTAAAAGCCTCAAGGTAATTACCGCCTTTTACCAAAACGCCCTTCCTTGCCGCTCTGCCTATACCGGCGAAAAAGCCCATCGGGATTGATAGCACAAGGGCGCAGGGGCATGAAATAACAAGAAAGACAAGAGCGCGGTTTATCCAGTCCCGCCACGCGCTGGCTGTGGGCGTTCCGAAAATCAGAGGCGGCAGAACGGCGATCAACACCGCAAGGATAACAACAACAGGCGTGTAGTACCGCGCAAATGTGGTGATAAAGTTTTCGGTTTTCGCTTTTTTGCTTGAGGCGTTTTCAACAAGGTTGATAATTTTTGAAACAGTTGACTCGCCGAAAATTTTGGTAACTTCTATTGTCAGCATCCCGCTCTGATTAACGCTGCCGGACAATACCATATCCCCGGTTTCCGCTTTGCGAGGAACGGATTCCCCGGTCAACGCCGAAGTGTCAAGCATGGAAATACCCTCAACGACAATGCCGTCCAGGGGAATTTTTTCTCCCGGCTTGACAATAATAACATCGCCAACATTTATCGTATCAGG
>Ga0268262_10004259_pt1 | contig 14865 bp, 13 predicted proteins | sample TergutNc150P3_FD_190354 | JGI IMG/M metagenome (GOLD analysis project Ga0268262, IMG submission 190354) | Nasutitermes corniger P3 segment gut microbial community from laboratory colony in Florida, USA - Nc150 P3 (SPAdes) (version 2) | ecosystem: Host-associated > Arthropoda: Insects >... | reverse complement strand
AGGCCAGCTTGAACCACTTAAAACCCACCCATGGGGAGCCTTTTGACCACACCCCCTGGAACAAATTGTAGTCCTTGAAGGCGATAACGATGTTGGTCATGGGAATGTACCGGAAAATGATAAAAAAAGCCATCGGAAGCACCAACATCGCGTAGAGCATCCAGGAACGGCTTAAATAACTGGAACCTCTCCGCCTGGCTGTGCTTATATTTGCCATTCTCTCCTCCTGTCAAGCATACCGCGTATTATACCCAAATTTTACTACTGGTAATAATATACAGTTATTTTATCGAAAATTCACTGAAAGTCAACCCTAAATTCACGATACATTACTGCTGGTATTGAGCCAGGCAAAGCTCGTAATACCTTCCGCGTTGTGCCATAAGCTCTTCGTGCGTGCCGCTTTCAACTATTTGGCCGTCGTTGACGAACATTATCTGGGTACAGTTCCGTATCGTGGAAAGCCTGTGGGCTATGATAAATGAAGTACGCCCCTTCATCAAGGTTTGGATACCCTGCTGGACAAGCTGTTCCGTGCCGGTATCGATACTGCTTGTGGCTTCGTCAAGGATAAGGATGCGCGGGTTGGAAATGAGGGTGCGCGTAAAGGCCAAAAGCTGCCTTTCACCCGCGGATATGCCGCTTCCGCGCTCAGTGATAGGCGTGTTATACCCCTGGGGCAGTTTTTCTATAAACTGATTGGCCCCAATCAGGCTCGCGGCAGAGCGGATTTCCTCGTCTGTGGCGTCCAGTTTCCCGTAGCGTATATTGTCTGCGATAGTCCCTGTAAACAAAAAGCTGTCCTGAAGCATTATCCCCATCTGACTGCGAAGGGAGTGCATGGTAACCTTCATTATGTCCTGGCCGTCTATAATAACCTGTCCTTCCTCAATGTTATAAAAACGCGAAAGCAGGTTTACGATAGTGGTTTTTCCTGCTCCTGTAGGCCCTACAATGGCTATGCTCTCTCCCGGATGCCCCTCAAAACTGACATTGTTCAGCACCTTGCGGACGCCGTCATAACTGAAACTGACGTTTTTAAACTCGACGTGTCCGCGCACAAACGGAAACTCCACCGCGTTGGGAATGTCCTGAATCGTTACAGGTTCCGCGATTGTATCGAAAATCCGGTCAAGGTATGACATCGCGGTTATAAACGTATTGTAGATATTGGCAAGGTTTATAATCGGCTGCCAGAAGCGCCAGGCGTAGTTTCCCATAACCAGCAGCATTCCGAAACTCGCCATCGGGTTCATCCAGAAAACGCCCATGATGTACACGAACGACCAGACCAGCTGGCTGATAGATTCTGTGGAAAACCATACGGTGTTGGAAATATAAATCGCCTTCATCCAGACACTGTTGCGCTCATTCGCGAGTTCGTTGACTATATCAAGATTTTTTTCCTGTCTGTCAAAAGCCTGCGTTACCCTTACCCCGTCTATGGATTCCTGCACATAGGCGTTTATATTCGAGTTCTTGTTTGAAACAGCCTGCCAGGCTCTGCGTTGAGCCGGTTTAATTGTCCAGATGAACAGCGCCAGCAGGGGAAGGCCGATGACCGTGACTGTCGCGAGATGGGGATCAACCTTGTACATAAAGAATATGATGAAGAAAATGTTTAAAACCTCTATTACAAAGTTGATGATCCCGTTGGAAAGCGCGTCCGATACGCTGTTTACGTAGGGAACTACGCGCACGAATATTTTTCCGTGCGGGCGGGAATCAAAGAAGCTAAAAGACAGCTTCTGTAAATGTGAGAACAAATCCTGGCGTATGTCGTGGATAATGCCCGCGCCCGCCTTCGCGACAAGTATGTTCCGCACGGCGCTTAACGCGACGCTAACGATAATTGACGCCATAAGGTAAGCGCCCATTAAAAGAAGCTGGTGGATGTCTTTGTTTGGGACGGCTTCGTCCAGCGCTTTCTTAACAAAAAGCGGGCCTATAAGGCCGGAGATCGAAGCGCAGACGCTGAATATTAACGCAAGCCTCAAATGGCCCTTTGCTTTTACAATATAACCAAGGACGCGCTTTACGTTAAAAAGGCTTACCTTTTCGTCAAGGTATTCGTCCATGTCATAGCGGTTCTGTTCTTTTGCGGTTTTTTGTTCTCGTTTTTTACTGAAGAAGGCCATTATTTTCCCTCCAGGGCGTCAAGGCCGGCGTTGTATTGAAGAGACCAGATATGATGATAAAAGCCGCGCATGGCAAGCAATTCTTCGTGAGTCCCCCTTTCGATGATTCGTCCCTTGTCCATGACAAGTATTAAATCCGCCTTTCTAAACGAGGATATTCTCTGCGCGATGATTATCTTTGTGCAGGAGAACTCCAGTTTCTCCAGTTGTTCCTGGATGTACTGTTCAGTCTCGCTGTCCACCGAGGACGTAGTGTCGTCCAGCACAAGAACCGCCGGTTCTATGGCAAGCGCCCTTGCCAGCGCGATCCTCTGCCTCTGTCCGCCTGAAATCCCCACCCCGCGCTCTCCTACCAATGTGTTATAGCCGTCCGACATTTCATTGATGAAACTATCCGCGTCCGCCTGCACGGCGCGTTTTTTGACGCGTGTATCATCTAAATCCGGTCTGCCGTAGGCTATGTTCCCTTTTACAGAGTCGGAAAACAAAAACACGTCCTGCATCGCGAGCCCAATATGCCGTCTTAGCGATGACAGGGTGTAGCGCCTGACATCCTCGCCGTCCAAAAGAACCGCGCCGTAGTCCGGCTCGTAAAAGCGCATTAGAAGATTAACCAGCGAGGTTTTTCCCGATCCCGTGCTGCCAAGTATGCCGATCGTGGAACCCGGTTCCGCGGTAAAATTGATATCTTCAAGGATGGTATTGCCATTTATGGTAAGTTTTATATCCCTAAACTCTAATTTCCCCGCCGGTCTTTGGGTTAGCCGCATTGAGCCTGACATATCGCTTATTCCTTTGGGCGATTCAACCACTTCGCGGATCATCTGTCCGGCTGAGGTGTAGCGCTCAAGATCGGCAAGAAGCGGGCCAAGCATCTGCATAGGCATGGACAGCGCCCATGTAAGCGAGGAAAACGCCATGTATTCGCCCGGCGTCATCCATTCCCTTATTAGAAAGTAACCGCCGGCTACAAGCATTATTACTGTAAGAAGTTGGCTTGATGTATCAAGAAACGGCTGGTATCTTGCGGTTATCAGCGCGTTTTCGCAGCTAATGTCGCGAAATTCGGCGTTTTGCTTTTCAACTTTTTCTTTTTCGTATTCTTCGCGCGCGAAAGCTTTTACAACGCGGTTGCCGTCAATGTTTTCCGTTACGGAAGTGCCAAGGTCTGTAAGTTTCCGCCGCAGCAATAAAAAACGCGGCCTGATTTTTTTTACAAATCTGCGGCTTATAAATAGAATAAACGGAGTAATAGCGACGATGCAAAGGGCGAGCTTCCAGTTTAGGAACAGGTAAAAAATAAAAGTCGCGGCAAACAAGGCGATCGCGCCGATGAATTGGTATGAAACCCACGAGACAGTGTGCCGCAGGCGATCAAGGTCCTGGGTCATTCTTGTCATTAGGTTTCCGGTGGGGAAGCGGTTCAAAAATTTATAGTCCTGCCATTGAACTGTCTGGTACATATCGCGGCGAAGGCGGGTCATTACGTCGGTACTCGCGATCTCCATACATATTATCTGAAGGTAGTTAAGTCCAAGGCGGGTAAGCTGGACTATCATCATTATTATAAGAATTTTTATTAGCGGGCTTGTATTGCCCCCGACGATAACTACGTCAATTATTTGTCTGCCCAGCATGGCGTTAATAATGCGTATGCTTGATGTAACAACTGTAAGAAAAAGCCCGGTCATAAAGACGGCTCTTTTTCCTTTCATGTAATTCCAGACCCAGATAACTTGTTCCATGATTTATTAGCGTACCAATAGCAAGTAAATCAGTAAAGGGGACGGCGCGGGTTTGTTCAAGACAGATGGGAATTTTATCAAATATTCTCTCACAAAGGACACGAAGACACGAAGGGAAGACGAGGAATATGCAAAATACGCCCTATCCTTTGTGCCTTGGTGTTCTTTGTGAGAGCTAGTTATGGATTAGTTCTTAATATGTTGATACTGTCCCTCTTCCAAAAAAATAAAATTTATGATATAAAAACCTGCGTTTACTGCGACACTAGCTCATCCGGATAGAGCAACAGCCTTCTAAGCTGTAGGTGGGCCGTTCGAGTCGGCCGTGTCGCGAAACATGACAGATAATTCATCCGTGGGCTTTTCCCGCAAGACTGTTTTTTTGGAAGCCTTTAAATATTCTGTTCCCGTACTGCTTGGCTATGTGACCCTTGGCATTGCTTTTGGTTTGGTTGCTGCCGGGGCGGGTTATCCCTGGTGGCTTGCCTTTTTAATGAGCGTGTGGATGTATGCCGGGGCGGGACAGTTTTTCGCAATTGGGCTTTTTGCCGCGGGGGCAACCATTTTTGAAGCCTGCCTTATACAGCTCGTGCTTAATATCCGGCACGCGGCGTACAGCTTTTCCATGCTAAATAAATTTTCCGGCCCTTTTAAGCCCTACCTTATTTTTTCACTGAGCGATGAAACCTTCGCTCTTTTTTCATCTATGCCCGCGTTGCCGGAAGAGAAGAGGCTTCTTTTTATGGCATATGTCGCCGTCATGGATCAGATTTACTGGGTGAGCGGTACGCTTTTGGGCGCGCTGGCGGGAGCGCTTATCCCCTTTGACATGAAGGGGATAAGTTTTGCCCTGACCGCCCTTTTTGTGGTTCTGATGATGGAGCAAATAAAAAGGATAAAAAGACCCGGCGTGTTTATTGTCTCCGCCGCCGCCGCCCTGTTGGGCGTATCCTTTTTGCCGGGTACGATTTCCCTCTTGGCCGCCCTTGCCCTGGCGCTGGTTCTTTCGGCCATCGTTGAACGAAATTGGCTAAGGAGTGAAGACCATGAATAGCGTTACTGAAGCCCTGGGCATGGTTTTCGCGATGGGGGCGGTGATCTTTTTTTGCCGCGCCTTTCCTTTTCTGTTTTTCTCGCGTAACAGAGGCGCTGAGGGTAAAGGCGGCGTAAAGCGCCTCATTGATTTCGCGGAAAAAATTATTCCTCCTGTGGCAATGACCGTACTGAGTTTCAACATCCTGGGCGCTGGATTCATAGCGGATGTAAGGGACGGTTTTTTTATGCTTGGCGCTTCGGTAGTTACAGCCGCTTTACACCTCTGGAAACGGAATTTTCTGATCAGTATTCTTGGGGGAACCGCGCTCTACATGATTCTTTGCAGATTGTAGTAATCAGGCAACAGCATTTACTGATTTTGCGCCAATATCAAGAAAACCTATAAAGGGGACAGCGCGGGTCTACCTTCGGTTCTGTAGGTCCAAAACAGATGAGGGAACCCGGACTACGCAACCCCCTGACCTCCTAGCATTCTGGACAATAAATAAGAGTGCTAAAACGAGACTAAGTGGTCAGGCTTTTATTCCACGCTGTTGCCTGATGACAGTAAATGCCAACCGGAGTGGGCGCTGCGGGCTGGCGGAAACATTTGGAATTCCCCGGCTAGGAAGACGAGGGAGAAAATGCTTGCCTATAAAGTGGAATAGAAACCCAGTACTTAAAATGAAAAGATTGCTTTTTGGTCTTTTGTGTATTTTTTTAAGTACTGGGCGGCTTCATAGCCGGATTCTACAAGCGTTTCCGCCAGCCCGCAGCGCCCACTCTGGTTGGTTTACACTGTCAGTAAATACTACTACCCGGACTTTATAGTAGACCTTGTAATTCAACATTATGATGTTATTATTAAGTTATGAGCAAGAAATTTGATCCTGCCGCTTTATCCGAGTTTGCCCGCTATTACGGTTTTCATTATGACCGCATTGACTCCGCGGCTCTGGTTGAAGATGTGCTTTACGAAATGGAGAGGGGCTTGAACGGGTTGCCGTCAAGTCTTCCCATGATCCCCGCCTATATTAGCCCGGTGTCTAAAATCACGCCGGGAAAGCTTGTCATTGCTCTGGACGCCGGAGGCACAAATCTCCGTTCCGCGCTCGTGGAATTTGACGGGAACGGCAAGGCGATAGTTAAGGAAAGCCTGAAGGCTCCCATGCCAGGTACCACCGGGCCTATAAGCGCGATTTCTTTTTTTGACGGGATTGCCGCAGTTACGGCGCCGCTTATTGAGAAAGCCGGTAAAGTCGAAGGGATTGGCTTTTGTTTTTCCTATGCAATGGAAATAACCAAGGAAACAGACGGGATTCTCCTTGCCTTTAGCAAGGAGGTTGACGCTCCTGAAGTGATTGGTAAGGCGATGGGAGCCGAGTTAAGGGAGGCTTTGATCCGGCGAAATGTTAAGCCGCCGGAGAAAATAGTTCTTCTTAACGACACCGTAGCGACTTTGCTTTCCGGTTTTTCTGAATTGCCGTCCCACGGCGGGCTCCGGCGGGGCGAAGACAAATACGGCGTAGAGATTGGGCCGGTTGTGGGTTTTATTTTGGGAACGGGCTTTAATACCGCCTACCCGGAAAGCCGCATACCGAAAATTAACTTTGATTCCGCCGCGCGTCCGCAAATTGTGGTCTGCGAATCCGGCAATTTTGCCCATCGCTATACCGGCTTTCTTGACAGCGAATACGACAAGACTACCAAATCTCCCGGCGCTTATACCTTGGAGAAAGCTTCTTCCGGCGCTTACCTTGGGCCGCTTACGTTCCATGTTATCTCCCGTGCCATCAGGGACGGCCTCTTTGGTTTCAAAAAAGCGGACGAATTCCTCTCCTGGCCGACACTGCAGACAAAAGACTTAAACGCGTTTATGCACGAACCTCTTGCCCGCTCCGGCCCGATTGGGGAACTATTTGGCCCGGACGAAAGAGACGCCCTGACGAGCTTTGTGTACCTCACCTCGATTGTAACCGAGCGCGGTGCTGTCTTTTCGGCGGCAGTGCTTGCCGCTGCAATCGAGAAAGCCGGAGCTGGTTTCGACCCCTTTGTGCCTGTGCGTGTCGCTGTTGAGGGAACGACTTACATGATTTACAAGGGAATGAGAAGCGCTCTGGAATCCAATCTCCACGTTTTGCTTAACAGGGACAAGCCGCGCTCTTATGCAATAGCCCCGGTGGAACAGGCGTCTCTTTTGGGCGCGGCGGTCGCGGCTCTTTCGGCCAATAGCGGGTAGTGTATAGCTTTATTAAGTATTTATTAACCACGAACCACTCTAACCACCACGAACTACAGCTCAGATATCAAATTGCGGTTCGTGAGGTTCGTGGTGAAGAAATTTAGCCATCTGTATTTGAACACAATATTTCCGCTATATTTTCATGCTTAAACTCGACTTCCAGCAATGCCTGTTTAATGCTCTCTGTTTCGTCGCGGTAGTTAATCAAAAGTTGCGGCGCGGAGGATACGAATATTTTTTTCCACCATCCTTTCTCCTCAATTAATTTCGCGGAGACGATCTTTTCTTTTGGAATAAAAAAAGTTTTTTCCTTTGGCGCGTCATAATTGGTAGAATTAGCCAGGGCATCAAGCCAGCTTGTTTGCGGAAAATGATGAAAGCGGAATCCCCCTGAGGTGGAGATGATGAGTCCCCAGATGGAGTTCCATCCCTGGCTGTCAAATTCTTCCCAGCCGGACACATAGCGTCCAAGGGCGCGGGCCAGGACTTTTTCTCCGGTTTGTTCTTCGTACTCCCGCCAGAAATCGTCGGGCGTTTTTTGGTTTTTTTTGAGCGACATTTGCTTTATCATAGGCTCCTTTATTTATCCACTTTACATTCTTCCAGCTCTTTCAGCCTTTCGTCCTCAAGCTTAATCGACAGATTTTTTTCGTGGGTGGGCAGTACAAGCCCCTTTGGGCCGCCTTTAACGCGGCGCAGGTTTTTTGCCTGGGTGTAGAAAAGATCCCCGCCGCCGTTTTTTCTGCCCTTGGAATAAAAGATGGCAAGGTTGCCGGCGTCAAGCAAGATGTCAAGGGGAATGCTTTTTCCCGGGCGATTCTTAATGAACACGTAAGAGCCGACGTAGTCCCTTGCGTGAAGCCAAAGGTCACTGCCCTTGATGTGTTTTCGTAAAAGGGCGTCGTTTTCCGCCGCGTCCCGGCCAACGATGATAAGCCAGTCTTTGCGGCGAAAGGACAGTCCGGGGCGCTTTAGGTCGTCCTGCCGCGCGGGGGAGGTCAATTTTCCCTTGACAAGTGAGGTTCTTAGAAGCTTGTTAAGAACCAGCGGATTGGTCTCGGCAAGCAGGGACTTTAAAGTTTCCTCAAGGCGCGAAAGTTCTCTCTCGCCTTCAACAATTTGATTCCGCACTTCCGCAAGGCCGCTTTTGGCTTTTCTGTACTGCTCATAGTAATCTTCCGCGCAAGATGAAGGTTTCTTATGCGGGTCGATTTTTATTCTTACCGTATTCGCGTTTTCACCATCTCCATTGAAGTCTCTATCGAAGCCTTTTACTTCAAGCCATTCATCGCCTGGCTTAACCAGGCTTATGTTCGATAGAATTATGTCGCCGTATTCCTTGAATCTTTCCGCCCTGGAAAAATCTTCTTTTTTTTCTTTGAGTTTTTCCTGCGAGGCGATTAACCTGTCAATGCTTGCCTCTATTTTCCGTTTGGCCTCTTCGCGCAGGGAGTCAAGCGAGAGAGCGCCGCCCTCCTGGCGGTAAAAGGCGTCGATTTTTTGGTTGAACGAAGCGCCTGGCGGCAGGCAGGCAAGCAAATCCTCAGGAAAGGAGCGAATCTGAAACTCTTTGCCGCTTTTTTTATCAACGCCGAAAGAGGGCTCCGGCCTGTAAAAGCCGCCTGATACTTCTCCTTTTTTCGGCAGGCGCCGCATAGCGTCAAGCACCTTCCCTTCCGCGTCCGTAACGATCACATTGGCGGCGTTTGACCAAAGCCGGATATAAATGAAAAAGCGTTCCTCGAAGCGTTCATCGTCTTCATCTGAATTGCGCCTAACGGTAATCCGCACTATTCTGTCATTTCCAAGCTGGCTGGCTTCCTCAATACGGCCGTTTATTATTCTGGAATTTAAAAACTCCGCGAAGCGCAGCGGTTTGGCGCTTTTGGGTACAGAATCAAAGGTTTCATGAAGCCTGCACGCGAGCGGGCTGATTGAGACAAGCAGGGTCTTTGCCCCGCCTTTGCCGTAGAGCTTAAGGCACAGGACATCGAAGGCGCTTTGAACAGCCTTTTGGATTTGCGCGCCGGGCAAATCGATTTCTTCGAGGATGAGGTTTATTTCTTTCCAGTTAAGGGACATGAGTGTATTATAGCATAAGGACGTATACCATTAATTAATAAAAACATTAATTAATTTTCCTTCCCAAAACAGAGGTGTTTCCAATCTAAAAATATACGCGATTGTTGTTGCTATGTCATAAATAATCGCGTTTTGTGAAATCTTCATGCCTTTTTTAATATTGTCTCCAAAAATAATAAGAGGGATTTCTCTTTCCAAAGACGTATTGCCTCCATGTCCTTTGCCTACTCCCCCATGATCAGAAGAAAGGATTATCACAGAATTATCCCAAATCCCGGAATCCTTTATGGTTTGAATTATTCGCGCAAGAAGTCCGTCAAGTTTATTTAGTTCTTCATAATACGCGCGAGTATTATGACCCGCGCTGTGTCCTACACCGTCTGGTTCATCAATTATTATAAAACATAAATTCGGTTTTTCAGTACTAATATAATCCGTAATGACAGACACATCTTTTGAAAGATTGCTTATATGTTGTTTTTTATCTAATATATTATCGGGACACAAAACTCCATTTACATTCCATTCATAAAAAAACGCTACTTTACATTGCGGTCTCTGTTTCTTCAGCAGAGTTAATATTGAGGGAAAAAGTCCATAGATATCAACAATTTTTGAATTAACTTTCGATGGATCATTTGTTTTATAACCGGTAATATTGGGACCTGCTCCCATAAACATTGAAGACCAGTTTGGAAGGCTTATTGAAGGCATAACATTTAAGGCTTGTGAGGTATAACAACCATTATTCATCAATTCAGTTACTGTGGGCATATTAAAATTTTCATTGCCAACACTATAACCACCCCATCCATCAAGTCCTATTAAAAAAACATGAGTTTTGTCAACTTTAGTGTCATCAGGAAGTTCCTTATAGTAATAAATCTCTTTTTCAATCCCGCCGTTATTGTTGCAAGACATATATATTAATGAAAAAGCCAACATTATTTTAAAGATGTTATTTATCAATTTGTCTCCAGGCTAAAGGCCCCCAAGGTCGCGTTTCCTGTGCCTTTGTAAACAAAGTACAACGCCTGTATTCCGTCAGGTATTGTGATCGCCGATGAAAATTCTTTCCAGATATTGCTGGATACGACTTCTATTTTGCCAAGGGGATCGGCGTCCCATTTTATTTTCACCTCGAAGACGCCGCGGCTGTACCCGCGTATCTTTACTTTTACGGTGGTTACTCCCTTGCAGTCAAAGTACTTAAAGCCAACGCCGCTGTTGTCCAGTATGTTCGCGATAAAGCCGGTTTCCTCGTCGCCGTCTCTTCCGTCCTGGGTGATGTAGGGCAATTCAGGGTTGCGACACGGCCAGTATGGCTTGGAGGGCGAATCCGCGGGCGCTTTCTCTTCTACGCGGAAGACGTTACACGCAATGTAAGCGGGATACTCGCCCTTGCCGGGAAGGGGGCCGCCGTTGGGGCCGCACGATGTCATCTCAACCTGGCGGATGGAGCCGTCTGCTTTTATTTCGATGGGTTCAAGGCAGGCCTGGCGGCTAAACTCGTTCCCGTTTGTGTGCCTGTGGTAGAAGATATACCACTTCCCCGCTATTTCCGCGATGCTCCCGTGGTTGTTGTTGCCGCAGTACATTTGTTTTTCGGCGGGCTTGTAAGAGTCGATATGCAAATCGGCGTTGCTTACAATAACTCCGCCGTAGGAAAAACCGGAAAGCGGATTTTTGCTTGTCGCGTAACACAGCTCGTTCAGGGCAATGGAAGAATAGATAAAATAATAGGTGTCGTCCTTTTTACGGATAGAAGACGCCTCAAAAAACTCATGCCCCTCAAACCTTGTGCCTTCACTTGCGTTAACGCCGGGAATGATTTGAAAGGGCCCGTCCTGTATAGTCAACATATCAGGCCCCAAGACTACTGCTGACGAATGAGACCGGATATCTCCTGCTGTTTTGACTCTTGGGCATAACCCGGTATAAAGGTATGTCTTCTCGCCTTCTGTAAAAACGCCGGGATCAAACTGAGGGATGTCTCCTTCTTTTCTGCCGAGCATAGTTCCGTCCGCGTAATGCACATATCCCAGGAACTCATATTTCCCTGCCGGTTTGTCGCAGACCGCGACGGAGACGACGTTCACTTTATCAAGGACATAGTAAAGATAGTACTTGCCGTCAGGGCCTTGAGTTACGTCGGGCGCGTAAAGGTTCATGGCTCCGTCTTTGTTGAAGGGGTCATCCGTTTTTAAATAGATGACCCCCTCATAACGCCATTCTGTTAAATCGTTTACGTCCGCCGACCAGCAGACGTAATCGTTCATGCAGTAAACATAGCCGTTAAATTTATCATGAGAGCCGTACACATAGACCCTGCCGCCGAATACTTTTGGCTCTCCGTCCGGTACATATTCCCATGAGGGAAGATATGGATTAAACCCCTGTTTCTTCATATAGCGTGGAATGTTTTTGTTAAGCGAGGCCTTTCAGAACCGCCTTAAAGAGTTCGCCTTTGATATCGCTTCCCAATACGCTGTCCAGAGCTTTAATGGTCGTTCCTCCGCCAAGGGAAACTCCGAATTTGCTGCTTAATGTCTTACCCAATTCAGAAGCCATACTGGTTGTTTCTTTTTTGTCCTTGGTTGACTTTACCAAAGTGGAAGCCAGGGTCGCGATAGATCCAAGAGCCGACGCTGTACCGGCGTTACCGACAATCGTCGCCGCAAGGCCTTCGATGCCGCCAGAGGCTTTTGTTGTTGTCTGCGCTTTGCCAACAGAAAGCAAAGAACCGGCAAGACTAGCCAGATTTCCCAGATTGGAATTGTTAAGCAGCCCCGATTTTGCCGCAAGACTAGCCACGTTGCCCAATACTCCGGCAGCCCCGCCGGATTTACCCAACAAAGCCGGAAGAATCGCCGCCAAATCCAAACCTGGAACCGTTCCGTCCTTGGCTACTTTTTCGCCCGCCAGCCCGGCTGTCGCCGCCGCTATACCCGATAAAATATTCAATGCCGATGAAGCCATAATTACCTCCAAAGCAAGTATAATCCGTACAATAGAAATTTACAATTTCCTTCCGGCAGGGTTTCAGAAGAAGTTCGATAAGGGATATATTATGATATGCGCCATGGTTTCTTTATTTTGATTATTTTCATATGTCCCGGACTTTTCTCCCAAACGGCAACTGTTGCTGATAGCGCTCTTTACAGCAAGCAGGCCGCCGAAATTGCCGCTTCGATGAGCGACAGCGTTCTGGCGGCGCAGGTGCTTCTTGCAGGTATTGACGGAAAAACCAGATTGACGGCGGCAATGCGTAGCATTCTGGAAAGGGTTCCGGCAGGTGGGGTTTTGCTTTTCAGCTACAACCTGGATACGCCCAAAGAGGACGTGAAGAAACTGCTCGCGGAAACAACTTCCCTTGTTAAAGCCGGCGCGGGTATCGCGCCTTTTGTGGCGGTGGATCACGAAGGCGGCGTGGTGCACCGCTTTGGCCCAGGTGTGGAAAGACTGCCTTCGGCGTTTTCTTTTTGGGAGCTTGCCCAAAAGGACGGCAGGGAAGCTTCACTTGCAAGGGCGGAGACCCTGTACCGTCGTTCCGCTCAGGAAATCCGGGAGCTTGGGATTACGATGGTTTTGGGGCCTGTGGCTGAAACCCTCGACAACGAGAACCGGAGATTTTTGGAAACCCGCTCTTACGGAAGCGACCACGATTTTACCGCGGCGGCGGCCTCGGCGTTTATAAAGAGCATGAACGCGTCAGGAATTGCCAGCGCGGTTAAGCATTTTCCTGGCAACGGCGCCGCCGATCCCCACGATAAAAGCGCCGCCATTGGGGCCAGCAAGGCAGTCCTGGATGAAATGGTCAGGCCTTTTGCCGCTTTGATCCGCGGCCTTAGCCCCCCCGCGATAATGCTCTCCCATGTGATGGTTCCGGCTTTGGACAGCCAAAAAAACGCGAGCCTTTCAAGCAAAGTGATTAAAGACTGGTTGCGCGGGGAATTGGGCTTTAGGGGAATTGTACTGGCCGATGATTTTTCAATGGGCGCTGTAGCGGCCAGAGGCCTTAGCCCCGGAGCCGCCGCGGTGGAAGCGCTCAATGCCGGAGTGGATATGATCATTGTCTGGCCGAAGGACGTGATCGCCGTTCACTCTTCAATTCTGAGCGCCTTAAGAGAGCGGCGCGTTTCGCGGGAAAGGCTTGTGGAAGCCGCTAGCCGTGTCATTACCGAAAAGCTCCGTTATGGTATTTCCAAATGATATATTTATATGATTTATCATAATACAATTTATTGTAATGACGCCTGCGTAGTAATCAATAAAATTCCCGGGGAATCTTCGGAAAATATCCTGTCGGAAATTTTCCGATCAGAAAATATCAGGCTTGATAATGAAGACGATAAATTTCTGGAGCCCGCGCACAGGCTGGATGTGCCGGTGTCAGGCTGTCTGCTCCTTGCGAAAACGCCATCAGCCGCCGCCTTTCTTGGGGCCGCCTTTGCCCGCCGCGACAGCCGCATAGAAAAAAAATACTGGGCAATTATCGAAAAGCCCGAAACAGAAAACGCCCTGCCGGAAAGGGGCGAGCTTGTCCACTGGCTTGGAGTGAACAGCAAAACGAATAAGGCTTTTGCCCTTCCTGTTGATACAGCGGGTGGGACTTCACCTACAAGCAAGCATAAGGGGCTTAAAAAAGCGATACTCCGTTACAGAATTGCGGGCCAGGGGGATCATTACCTGTTTCTGGAAATTGAGCTTGTTACGGGCAGGCATCACCAGATACGCGCTCAGCTCGCCGCCCTGGGTCTTCATATCAAGGGGGACTTAAAATACGGAGCGCGGCGCAGTGAAAAATCAGGGGGCATCAGGCTTCACGCGTATTCACTGGCCTTTCCCAATCCCCTGAACCCCAGCGAGATAATACGCGTAAAAGCCCAGCCGCCCGTTATGGATTCGCTCTGGACTGTGTTTTCAGAGGCGGTGGGGCGAAATATTTCCTGAAAAACCAAAGCAATTTCCATCTCCGTGCAGTATAAGTATAGAGAAATGTATATTTCTCTGATATACTTTAGATATGGAAGGAGAAGGAAAAATGGGTTTGGTTTATGAGGAAATTACTTTGAAGAACAATTTTGATGTGATGAAATGCGACGATGGGCTTATCAAGGAAAGCGAAATCCGGCAGATCACGGTGCAGGCATTGGTGGACACCGGGGCGAGTACGTTGGTTATCAATGAGGAAATTCGGGAAAAATTGGGCCTTAAGATAATAGGGAAACGCTATGCAACGCTTGCGAATTCAAAACAAGAAATGTGCAAAAAAACCGGAGCGGTTGAAATAATATGGAAGGATCGCAGTAGTACTATACCCGCCCTGGTCGTGCCCGGAAACGGCAAGGTGCTTTTGGGGGCCATTCCCCTTGAAGATATGGACTTAATCGTAGACCCATCGAGGCAGGTTTTAGTCCACGCTCACGGCGATGAAATATTGACTTATATCATGTGCGCCTGATTAATCATTGCTTTCTCAGAAAATCAAGCAAGGGCTTTTTCCAGTCTTCGCTTTTTTCCCCTTCGTCAAGGAAACGTCGATACAACGTGAGAATGTATTCCCTGATTTCGTCCCCGTCTTCCTTGCTCAAGCTTTCTCCTTCCCTAAAAATTTCTGACG
>Ga0268262_10004257_pt1 | contig 14868 bp, 16 predicted proteins | sample TergutNc150P3_FD_190354 | JGI IMG/M metagenome (GOLD analysis project Ga0268262, IMG submission 190354) | Nasutitermes corniger P3 segment gut microbial community from laboratory colony in Florida, USA - Nc150 P3 (SPAdes) (version 2) | ecosystem: Host-associated > Arthropoda: Insects >... | reverse complement strand
CATGAGCGTGTAGGCGGCTCAATTTCCAAAACTAGCACCAATTACCTAACAAAAAAGAAACAGAGCATATTGAACGGCAAAGAAACGTGGAGTAAAATAACAGACAAAGACCCAGTATTACTGGACTGCCGTAAACTGGGATACGGCTTGGAGGTAGCACAGTAACTGGTGGAATTTACTATATTATCTAAAAGTTTAGGGAATATTTTTTACCTACATTCCAGTCGCCCTAAAACAAATAAGGATACAAAGGGGATTGTATGGAAAAAAGAGAGCTAACAGCAGCAGACGTCTGGGCGATGTTCGCCGAGTCCGACCGCAAAATTGCAGAGGGGCATCGCCTTTTAGACGAAAAACTCGCCGAGAACGACCGAAAACTCGCCGAGAGTAACCGCGCTCTCAACGAAAAACTCGCCGAGAACGACCGCAAGCTCACCGAGAGTAACCGCGCTCTCAACGAAAAACTCGCCGAGAACGACCGCAAGCTCACCGAGAAATTCAAAGAGCTTGGGATTGAGAGACGAGAGAACGACCGCAAGCTCACCGAGAGTAACCGCGCTCTCAACGAAAAACTCGCCGAGAACGACCGCAAGCTCACCGAGAAATTCGAAGCACTTGGGATTAAGGTCAAAGACATAAATTCCAATGTAGTGGGCATTGGCCACAGCAATGGCGAATATGCAGAAGAGTACTTTTACAATTCCTTGAAAAAGAAAATGGAATTCGCCGGAGTGCATTTTGACGATATTAGCACAGATTTCAAACTTCTGAGAAAAACACCTGATGGCAAAAGAGTTGAAGACCAGTTTGACATAGTTATGCTCAACGGCGAAGCAGCGGCTATAATAGAGATTAAATACAAGGCGAGAAAAGATGACCCAAAGCAAATTGTGAACCAGAAAGTTTCCAATTTCAGGTTTTTGTTCCCCGACTACGCCAAACTCAAAATTTATCTGGGCTTGGCCGCTTTTTCTTTTGAGGAAAGCATAGAACAAGAAGCCAAGGAACTCGGCATAGGGTTGCTTAAGCAAGTGGGCGAAACCATTGAATACGAAACTCAATGGGTGAGGGCGTATTAGCCAATACACTTGACAGGCATTCAACTTTTTTCTATCTTTGCTTCCAAAATGGAGAAAACCCTATGAAAAAGCATTGTACGGGCAGGGTCAGCCTGCCCACCATCGCGGCAGCCCTTGGGCTTGCCCTTACCCTCACCTTCACCGCTTGCGAAGAAAAGGAGAAAAAGCAAGACGGCACAACCGCCAGCGAACCAGCAGAAAAAGCAAGCGGAAGCACTCTAACCGACCCACGCGACAACAAAACCTACAAAACCGTCAAAATCGGCGAGCAGGTTTGGATGGCGGAGAATTTGAGCTATGAGGCGGAAGGCTCAAAGTGCTATGACGACAAACCTGACAACTGCAAAAAATACGGACGGCTTTACAACTGGAAAACGGCAAATGAAGTCTGCCCTAATGGTTGGCATTTGCCTAGCCAAGAGGAATGGGGAACGCTTACAGATTTTTTTGGCGGTTGGAGAGTTGCTGGGAAAAAGATAAAAGCAAAAAGCGGCTGGAACAAAAACGGCAACGGCACAGACGACTTTGGCTTTGCGGCTTTGCCGGGCGGTCACCACGATGGCACTTTCACCAATGTAGGCAACTTTGGCTACTGGTGGACTGCTAGTGAGGGAGAGGGTTCTGCCGAACTCACAACCGCCGTTTACTTCGTTATGTATATGAGCGACGACAGCGAGGAATTCGCCGATAACCTCTACGATTATGGCGATTTGAACAGCGTCCGTTGCATACAAAACTAAGGAGCAAACCCAATGCTAACCAACCGCACCCCAGTATGGGCGTTTCGCAAACGCCCTATCTAAATGCAATAATCTGTTCTTTAGGAAGCTTAGTAATGCGAGCCACAAGCGCAGGCTCAAGCCCATTTTTAAGCATAGACTTAGCGGTTTGCAAAATACCTTTTTTCACACCCCTAATCTCGCCCCTAGCCTCGGCTTTCTCCTCCGCATAAGCAAGTATCGCTTTCTGGTCGTGTCTGTTCATCATAGCTGCCTCATACTGCTTGAGTTCTCTCTCCGTAAAATTAGAAATTCTTGCCACCTCGAAAATCTGCAAAAGCTCCTTCTCTTTGAAGTTCTTGGGAACACCTTTGAGCTTGTGTCCGTTTTTGAGAGAAAAAAGAATCTTATCCATAATCGTTTCGCATTCGCTCTCTTTCTTCTTGAATCTAGGCAAAATTACATAGATCATTTGCAGAATATCGTAGCTGATTTCAGGGTGCTTATCGTTCCTAAGGGACAAATGCTGGGTTACCTCCGTGCAGCCTTCCAAAGTCAAGCTCAAACTCCAAGAAGCTGATGGAATAGAGCTTAGGGATATTGAAGAGTTAATTGCCATTTTTGGGATATAAAAACGAGCTTAAAGCCGATAACTGTGGGGGTTTTCTAGCATAGTTTTACTTTTAGGAGTAAAATTATATGGAAAACTGCTATAAATTTAAGTGTGAAACTTGCAGAAACCCAATGGTGAAGGCTGGCTCCGCAGGAGCGAATGAGGCTCTGGCCGAATGAGTAATTTTTTTCGCAGGCGGGTAGCTTTTTCGGGAAAAAACGCCAGAAAGAGCTATTTTTCTACCTTCCTGCTATGGAACAAAAAGAAAACAAAGGCGAAATCGTGCTGTATCAGCCTAATGAGGTGCTGAAAATAGAAGCTCGATTGGAAAACGAGAACGTTTGGCTTACCCAAGAGCAAATCGCAACATTGTTTGGCGTAGACAGAACGGTAGTTTCCAAGCACTTAAAGAACATTTTGCAGTCGGGCGAATTGCATGAAAACAGCATATGTGCAATTTTTGCACATATGGGCAATGACGGAAAACAACTATACAGAACAAAGTTTTACAATTTGGATGCCATTCTCTCTGTAGGCTATAGGGTAAATTCCGCTAACGCAACGAAATTTAGGATTTGGGCTAGCGGCATCCTCAAAGATTATCTGCTTCGTGGACACGCCATAAACCAAAGGTTTGAGAATCTGGAAAATCGGGTTAGCGAAACAGAAAGGAAAATTGGCTTTTTCATCAATTCATCCTTGCCTCCGGTAGAAGGTATCTTCTATGACGGACAGATTTTTGATGCCTATAATTTTACTTGCGGCTTGATAAAATCCGCTAAGAAATCTATCGTCCTCATTGATAATTACATTGACGAAAGCGTTTTGCTATTGCTCTCAAAACGGAAAGCCAAAGTATCGGCAAGGATCTACACAGCACGGATTTCACGGCAATTGCAGTTGGACATTCAAAAACACGCCTCCCAATATCCGCCAATCGCGGTAGATGAATTTTCAAAATCGCACGATAGATTCCTGCTGATTGACGATGACACATATCACATAGGGGCATCGCTGAAAGACTTGGGGAAAAAGTGGTTTGCCTTTTCCAAAATGCAGGTAAAAGCAAGCGACTTGCTGAAAAATATAGTTTAAGGTTCCCCAACGCATTGCGCCCAGGTCAGCCGTTTCCCAACACAGTAATTTGCGATTGCATCTATCCGTTGCAACGTTTGATATTTGCAGTGACCTTCATTCAGTCGAAATACGCTTTCTGCAATGTACTTGGACAGGTGTTCAACTGAGAACCGATGGTAGATTCCATAGAAGCCACGCTTCAGCAATGACCACATCGATTCTACGCTATTCGTTGACGCTTTTCCGTTGACCCAGCTTTTGGCACTATGATTGCAACTTCTGTGTTTGTAACCCTGCCTATTTATGCCTATATATTGCTTTCCTTCATCACTACTTAAAATGGTACCTTTCCGGACGTGCTTGTTTATCTCCCGCTGTATGGTTTCCCGTTCCACGTTTGAGACAACCAAAGCCTTCCGCCTGCCACCATTCTCAACCATACCTAAAATAATAGATTTGCCAACGGGTCCGCTGCCTTCAATTTTCTTGTCAACGTGTCTGTTCTTGTTCCTGCCGCCCACGTATGTCTCATCGTTCTGAACTATCTTTCCAAGACCACCGAGCAGATGGTTGAAATTACCGCTGTCAAGGGCATGGCGGATGCGGTGATGGAGGAACCATGCACTTTTTTGGCAAATGCCCAGTTTTTTCGAAAGTTCTAGACCGGATATTCCCTTTCTCGCAGTCACAACATAATATGATGCTAACAACCATTTTCGCTTTCCGCCACACTTCCATACACCCGCTTGGATGGATCCGCAATGGGGGCATCTCGGTTTATTGCCCCAGATAATTTTTTCCCAATATAGCCTCGCTTTTCGTTCAGTCGAGAATTTGGCACGAAACTCATCTTCCGACATCGCGGTGTTCTTCACATATGTTTTCTTTCCTAGCTTTTTCATAGCCACCCCTATTCTTTTATATGTCTCTCATTTATTGCTTGTTTGGATCGCTATGGAATAAGCTGAGTCTAATTTTGTGGTATGAAAAATCCTTTGTACTTTATATGTTACATATATTGAGGAGAAGGGTGTGGGTACACATCGCTATAATTCCCGAATTTTTCTATATTTATTATCTATACGAAACTAAATGGGTGAGGGCGTATTAGCACTATGAGCGATTTGCGAAAAAATTTACTCGCCGAAGCTAAAAGGATTGTGATAAAAATCGGCTCCAAAGTGCTTGTGGACGAAAGTAGCAAAGGAGTCAATTCTGCATTCATAAAAAAATTAGCGCAATCCGTAGCTGCCTTGCAAAACGCAGGCAAGGAAATTGCAATTGTGAGCAGCGGCGCAGTCGGCACAGGGATGACAAAACTCGGCTACCCAAAAAAGCCGGAAAACATCGCGGATAAACAGGTATGCGCAGCGATTGGGCAAATAGATTTGATGCACGCATACAGAAACGCTTTTGAAAAGGAAAATATAATCGTAGGTCAAATTCTCCTCTCCGCCGAGGATTTCAGAGACCGCAACCGCTACAAAAATTTGCAAAACGTTATGAACTCCGCATTGAAGCACAAAGTTATCCCAATAATAAACGAAAACGATTCAGTCGCAATCGCAGAGATAAAAGTTGGAGACAACGATAAACTCTCAAGCGACGTGGCTCTGTTCTGGAACGCGGATTTGCTCTTGCTCTTCACAGACGAAGACGGGCTTTTTGATTCCAATCCCAAAAAAAATCCAAATGCAAGGCTTCTGAAATTTGTGCCAGAAATCACAAAAGACGTTATGAATTTGGCTGGCAAATCGGGCGATGCAGGCTCTGCGGTTAGCACAGGCGGTATGGCCAGCAAATTGGAAGCGGTTAAAGCGGTGACTTTCTCCGGGTGCAATGCTTTTTTGGCAAACGGGACCAAGGTTTTACCTCACGAAATTCTATTTGAAAACGCAACGGGCACATTGTTTTTGGGCAATGCAAAAAAACTCGGCAGCCGCAGAAAATGGCTCTCTTTTGTAAGCACCCCCAAAGGCTCAATAACAATAGATGATGGCGGAGTAAATGCGATAAGAGAAAAAAATGCAAGCGTTTTGCCAGTTGGCATAGCAAGCATCAGCGGGCATTTCAATGTAAAAGACCTGATAGATGTCCAAGACTTAAACGGAAACAAAGTGGCAAGGGGCATAAGCCGTTTTGATAGCGAAAATCTGCACAAAATAGCTAGGCTCAAAAACCAAAAAGAAGCCATCCACAAAAATGACCTTGTGGTATTTTAAGCGGGAAGGGCGAGATTCGAACTCGCGGTGGGTTTAAAGCCCACACGTCCTTAGCAGGGACGCACCTTCAGCCAACTCGGTCACCTTCCCAGAGAATGTGAATATAGTAAATTATTGCCGATTATTGGCAAATTATCCTCTCTTTCCTATGTTTTTTATGAATTTTAGAAAAATAGGGCTTGAATTTTATTGATAAAATTGTTATATTTAATATTAGAAAGCGGAGGTATTATGGCAGCGGAATTAGAAACCAAAATGGAGAAAGCAATAGAAGCCACGCACCGCGAATTTGCAAGGCTCAGAACCGGGCAAGCTTCGCCAGCTATGTTAAACGATGTAAAAGTGGAATACTACGGCACTCCAACCCCTATATCCCAGCTTGCCACGGTAAAAGTCCCCGAACCTAGAATGCTCTTGGTAACCCCTTGGGAAAAGCAATTCGTTGACCCTATATGCAAAGCCATTTTAGCCGCAAATTTGGGCTTAAACCCCTCAAAAGAAGGCGATAGCGTTCGCATCGCAATGCCAATTCTAACCACTGAACGCAGGCAAGAGCTTGTAAAAATGGCAAAAAAGCACGCGGAAGATGGCCGCACAGCTATAAGAAATTTACGCCGCGAAGCAAACGATGCCGTTAAAAAGAACAAGGAATTGCCCGAAGATGAATCTAAAAAGCAGATGGAAAATATACAGAAAATAACGGATAAGTATATAGAAGTAATTGATACAGCACTATCAGAAAAAGAAGCTGATATTTTGAAGGTTTGAGTATGGATAAAGGGAAACAACTAGAAGAAGATGTAAAAATTTATCTTGGAAGAGCAAAAAAGGCTTTTGAATCCGCTCAAAAAAAAATAAAAGAAGCGGCTTCGCGCGGAGATTTAGAGCTTGATTTATCCTATATGGAACTCTGCGAACTTCCGCAAGAACTTTTTTCGCTAAAAAATCTCGTAAAGCTGATTTTGGATGATAATAAAATAACCTGCATCCCGGAAGAAATAATCAACCTCAAAAATTTAAGCCATTTATCCATTAAAGGCAATGGCCTTATGTATTTGCCTAAAAACCTCGGCAAGTTAAAAAAATTGGAAAGGCTTTATCTAGGCTATAACACAATATCCGAACTTCCCGACTCTATATGCGCTTTGCAAAACCTAAAAAAACTCAACGTTGCCGGCAATCTGCTAACCAGCCTGCCGCAAAGCATAGGAAAGCTGAAATCCCTTGAAAAACTCAGTTTGCACGACAATATGATTAAATCCCTGCCCAAATCCATTGGGGATTTCAAAAAACTCAAGAAACTTTTTTTGGATAATAATAATCTGGAATCAGCTCCTGCTGCTTTGGCAAAAATGCGTTATTTGGAGGAATTGGTGCTTTCCGGGAACGAATTGAAGAGCATTCCAAAGGAATTTTCGGGCTTCAAAAAACTTCACGAGCTTATTTTAGACGAAAATCAGATAAAAATCTTGCCAGCCAGCCTATCTAAATGCGCATCTTTGCGCCTAGTATGCCTTTTTGGAAACCCCGTTATGAGCATCCCAAAAGAACTTACCGAGAAAGCCACCTTGACAATTGATAGAGATTAAAACAAAATTTAGAATGCTATACTCTTCCAAAATTCGCGAAGAAGAACTTAAAAACAAAGTGGCAGCGGACTTTTTCGCAAAATACGATTGCACAGACATAATCAAAGATATAGACTTCGCTGTAAAAACCAAGTATGAATATCTGCTGTGGGCAGAGGCTAAAGCCGCTCCAAGCGACATTCTGCTTATGCTCACGCAATTGGTGCTGACCATAGGTAAAGCCCGCACATTCAACAAGGTTCTGCCACCAAAATTTCTGGGTTGCTTTGACTGCGAAAAGATAGCCTTCATTCCCTACGCCGACATACAGGATATTTTCCACCAGAACGATTTCAACTGGAAAGCTGCCCCATCCAACCGCGAGAGCAAAGAGTTCAAGCAGATTTATGAAAAAATAAAGCGAGTTCTAACAGGTGAAAGAACCTACATTTTCAAATTCAGCGATGAGAGCAACCTTAAATTGTTTATACTCAGAAATTTCCTCATCGGGAAAAACGATGTTTCCAAAATCAGGATAGACAAGAACAATTTTATAAGCGTTTATGCAAAGTGGCTGGAAGCAGTGAAGCCCACGATAGCGGTTAATTGGGATGCAGCGAAGAAAAAGGGGATTCTCAGCGGACATTTTTACATTGCGGATTTGATAAGCAATAAAAACACATCGCTAAAAGAAAATCTGATGGTTGTTCTGCGTGCAACTCGCTATGAGATGAACCGCCATAAAGATGAATTCGGCGCTTTCTCTTCCAGTGAAGTCCATTTCAACGACAAGCAACGTGCTCACGCTGCATTCTGGGCAATCTATGAGCGCCCACCCAAAGAGGATTATTGGGATTATATCATTGAACGCCAAGACCTGCTTGTGCCGCAGGATGTACGGGAACGCAAGGGCAGTTTCTTCACGCCTCAGATTTGGGTTGAGCTTTCGCAAAAATACCTTGCGGATGTTCTTGGCGAAAATTGGCAGGAGGAATACTATGTATGGGACTGCGCGGCAGGAACAGGCAATCTCTTGGCTGGATTGACAAACAAGTACAATATCTGGGCATCAACGCTTGACAAAGCCGATGTGGATGTTATGCACGATAGGATAGAAAACGGGGCGAATTTATTGAAAGAGCATTGTTTTCAATTTGATTTTTTGAATGACGATTTTGAGCAGTTGCCACAGGGACTGCGGAAAATTATTGACGACCCAAAGAAACGCAAGAAACTTGTTGTCTATATAAACCCACCTTATGCGGAAGATACAACTAAAACAACCATTACCAAAACAGGAAAAAATAAAGGAAAAGTTGCCCAAAATAAAATTCACGACCAATATGCGAATATGCTTGGAAAAGCAAACCACGAACTTTTTGCGCAGTTTTTGGCAAGAATTTATAATGAAGTACAACGTTGCAAAATTGCAAATTTTGCAACGTTGAAAGCGCTGTGCGCTTTCAACTTTGCAGGTTTTAGAGAGATGTTTCTGGCAAAGCTGGAAAGATTATTTATTGTTCCTGCCGATTCTTTTGATAATGTAAAAGGGCAATTCCCAATTGGCTTTCATATATGGGATACAGATAAAAAAGAAAAATTTGAAGAAATTGTAGCGGATGTTTTTGATAAAGATGGTATTAATATATGCACAAAAAAACTTTTTATAGATGATAACATCAAATCGATGAACAAATGGCTTAAAGTATTTGAAGATAAAAAAAATGAGGTTATCGGATTAATGGTAAGTTGCCCGTCTGACTTTCAGCACAATAATCAAGTTGCCATATTATCAAAAGAACAAGCGAGATATTGTTATTCTATTACAAAGCAAAACATAATACCATTCTGCATTTATTTCTCTGTTCGCCATTGCATTCCTGCCGATTGGTCTAACGACCGCGACCAGTTCCTTTACCCAAATGATGGCTGGAAAGCAGATGAAGAATTCCAAAGCGATTGCCTAGCTTATGCTCTTTTCCACGGGCAAAACAACATTTCCAGCAAACACGGCATAAACCATTGGATTCCGTTTATAGAATGGGATGTGGATGCCCGCGATAAATTTGACAGCCATTTCATAACCGATTTCATCGCAGGCCCTAAGTACTTCGTTGTCGCTGAACCAGACATATTTTACAATGCCAGCCCTGGCGGAGGCGGCAGCGGCAGCACAGGAAAAACTTTGCATAATAAGAAAACGGAACTTAAATTTTCAAAAACCGCAAGAAATGTTTTCAAAACAGGAAAAGAATTGTGGAAATACTACCACGCACAGCCAAAATGCAACGCAAATGCAAGTTTATACGACATTCGCGAGCATTTCCAAGGCAGGAACGCTCAGGGCAAAATGAACAACAAGAGCGACGATGAGAAGTATAATGAGTTGCTCGGCGATTTGCGAGAAAAATTGAAAGTTTTGGCTAGGAAAATAGAACCAAAAGTATATGAATACGGGTTTTTGAAAGCATAACGCCTCAAGCCCTAAAACTTGACAAACCCCCTTAAAATTTCTATATTTGTCTGATATTGCGAATAAGCCTTATCAATGCGCTGGAGCAAAAGTTGTCGCTTTTGGAAAGCGATGAGCCGATTTTGTTCAGAGAGCTTGGGTTGAAAGGTTGTTTGAATTGCGATTTTGCCGTTAAAAAAGAAAAAGGCGGCTTTACCGTTAAGGGAATTGCAAGCGGTTCGCAGGAGTTTGCGTGTTCCAGAACTCTGGAGTTATTTGAGCGGCGTTTTGAAGTGGAAATGGACGCTCTGGTGCTTCAGGAGCAAGGTTTAACGCAACAGGAAGAGGATGACGGAAGTGAAGATTTTTTCAAAATCAGAATTCCCGCCAACCAAAAAGAAGTTGATTTAACCGAAACCGTGCGGCAGTTGGTTATACTCCAAGAACCCATGATTCCGGTAAAGGAAGTTTAATAGGAGAAAAAATGGCTGTTCCTAAAAGAAAAACATCAACCGCGCGCCGTGACAAACGCCGCCACAATTCCTACAAGCTGGAAGTCCCGGCAATGGCAAAGTGCGAGCAGTGCGGTGCAATAAAACGCCCACACAGAGTCTGTGAAAAATGCGGCTATTATAACGGTGTTAAACGCATTAAGGTAGAAGAAGGTGCCTAGTTTGAAGATAGCATTAGATGCTATGGGCGGCGATTTCGCTCCTGAGCAGATTGTTAAAGGCGCGGTTCTAGCCGCAAACAATCCAGAGCGAGACTTTGAAATTCTGCTATGTGGCCCAGAGGCTACAATCAAAGAGGAATTAAAAAAGAACGGTTATTCCGGCGATGCCATAACCGTTATAGATGCTCCAGACATCGTGGCAATGGACGAATCTCCTACGCAGGCTCTAAAAACAAAACCCAAATCCGGGTTGGTGACTTGCGTTGCCTTGCAAAAACAAGGGCTTGCGCAAGCGAGCGTCAGTGCCGGAAATTCAGGTGCTATGATGGCTGCCTGCCTTATGGTTTTAGGCCGCGCGGCAGATGTTGCAAGGCCAGCAATTGCCTGTGCCGTCCCAACTGCAAAACGCCAAGCCATTCTCTTGGATTGCGGCGCAAATGTGGATGAAAAGGCCTCCGTTCTCGTTGACTTTGCCCTTTGCGGCAGCGTTTATGCAGAAGCCGTTATGGGCTATCAAAACCCAACGGTCGGTTTGATAAACATGGGAGAAGAAGAAAAAAAAGGCACTGAGGTTTTGCAAGAGACCCATCAACTCTTAAAGAAAGCTCCGCTTAATTTTATAGGCAATGTAGAGGGCAGGGATTTTATCAAAGGTCACGCAGATGTTGCGGTTGCGCCTGGTTACACCGGCAATGTTATATTGAAACTTATGGAAGGTTTCTACGAGCTTACGCACGATGTGTTCGGCGAAGTGAAAACCGAAAAAGCAAATGAATTTGAACGGCTCTGGGATTATAGAAACCACGGCGGTGGCTTGCTTCTTGGTCTCAATGGCGTAGGCATAATAACCCACGGCAGAGCGGACTCAATAGCTATCAGCCATTCGCTTTTCACCGCTTATAAATTTGCAAAAGCCGATGTTCCTGCCAAAATTGCAAAAAAATTATCCGCCATCAAACAAAATTCAGAATCGGCATGAACGCAATCATAAAATCCATCGGAGTGCATCTCCCGGAGTTCATCGCCACAAACGATGTACTTAAAGAAGAGCACGGTTTGGACACAACCGATGAGTGGATAAAAAGCCACAGCGGAATAGCGGAACGCCGCATTGTGAAAGATGCCAATTTGCTAACCTCCGATATAGGTTACTTTGCAGCGAAGAACGCCATTGAAAAAGCAGGGGTTTCACCGAGCGAAATAGATGGAATAATAGCCGGCACAATGACTCCAGATAAACAATTCCCTGCCATTGCCTGTTACATACAAGCCAAACTGGGTTGCACGAATGCATTTGCATTTGATATAACCGCAGCCTGTGGCTTTATTCCTCCGGCACTTAACACCGCAGCTCTTATGATTCGCTCTGGGCAGGCAAAAAATATCTTGGTTATAGGGGCGGAAATTTGCTCAAGAATTATGGACTGGAGCGACCGCAACACGTGTATTCTCTTTGGAGACGGCGCGGCGGCAATATTGCTCTCCGCAAGCGAAGAGAAAAACAGGGGATTTGTAAGCGTAGCTCTTGCCGCAGACGGAAATTTAGCGAACATACTTTATTTGAATACGCTTGGGGCAGAGGCTTCTTTTTTGAGAATGGAAGGGACTGCCGTGTATAAGCTCGCTGTGTCTGAGCTGGAAACAATAACAAAAAAAGCATTGGAAAACGCAGGGCTTTCCGTTGCAGATATAGATTTATTTGTACCTCACCAAGCAAATGTCCGCATAATAAAATCCGTTGGCAAAAGGCTGGGGCTTGCGGAGGAAAAGGTTATGGCAAATGTGGAGAAATACGGAAACACCTCCTCTGCCTCTATCCCCATTGCGCTTTACGAAGCACAGCAACAAGGTCTTCTAAAACCAGGTATGCTCATAGCGATGCCTGCCATTGGTGGCGGCATGAATTGGGGTTGCGTTTTGTTCAGGTGGTAGAGTTAACCGCTTGTTTTTTTTTCTGCATCGTAAGATAATTGCTTCTCTTGAAATCATTTCTATGGTCCAGGCAAAAACGCGGATAGATGTATTGCTTGGGGAACATTTTAACTGTGAAAATGTTTTCGCAACTTTCCAAACAGCACTTAAACTGAACTTCAACAGCTTCGCTATAACCGTGCCTGAAAAACATATTGCGCATCTCAAGATTGTCCAAAGTCTTTTTTGGTTTTTGCCTAGCTTTTATGTCTCTGTGCAACTCGCAATATTTGGCTATAGGATGCCCCCAAAACTCACGACCGCAACCAGCCTCTTGGCATTTTTTCAGCTTTACGCGCTTTTTCTTTTTGTACTTGGGTAATTGCATAGAGGGAATATAGTAAATGCTGATTAACTTACAACCTCAATTTTACTCAATCAGCATTCCCCCCTTGAATGGAGTTTTTTTACAAAAATCTCCATTCGTCCCCCCGTTTTTTCCGCCCGCAGGGCTAACGGGGGGAACGCCACAGCGAAATTCAGAGTTAATCAGTGGCTACTATAGTAAATGCTGATTAACTTACAACCTCAATTTTACTCAATCAGCATTCCCCCCTTGAATGGAGTTTTTTTTACAAAAATCTCCATTCGTCCCCCCGTTTTTTCCGCCCGCAGGGCTAACGGGGGGAACGCCACAGCGAAATTCAGAGTTAATCAGTGGCTACTATAGTAAAAAATAAAATTTATTTATCGGTTTCGGCTGCCGCACGTTTTTTTGCTTTGCTTCTTGCTGTTTCTCTAATGAGATGAATGTTTTTCAAGCGAACCATACTCTGCCTTTTGCCTTTTTCATCGTAAATTATTATACCCTGATCGTCAATGGTGCTTATAAATGCCTGAAGCGCGGAACGCAGGTTATATATGTCGTCCACTATTTCCCTTTTGTCTATGAGAGCTATGGTAACAGGATTGTTTTCAAACTGGATTAAAATGTCGTTTAAATTTTCTATAGCGCTTTTTATTTTAAAAATTATATTTTCAACAGCCTTTATGCCGTCTTGTGCCTGAATTCTTATGGTATCCATAGAATTGCCTATCTTAATGCTCGCATCAGATACTTCATCTGCATAATAGTTAATTTTATCTAAAGCTCCAAGGGTTTGTTTTTCAACAGAACTTACAACGCTGGTCAAAGTAGTTATAAATTCCTCACACTCTTCCATAACTTCTTCATATTTTTTTTGCAAAGAAGTATTGTTTTCATCGCCAATATGCAAAACGTGGATGAGTTCCATAAGCAAATCAATATTTTTCTTCGCTATATCAGTCATATATAAAATTTCTGCCAAGCCGGACTCAAAGTCTCCGTCAAAGATATAACCAGTTGGCGCAACCTCTCCATTTTTTCCAGGCTCAACGGAAATGCTGCGGCTACCCATAATATTTGGGCTAACATTTTTGAATTTGGTATCTTTGCGAAAAATACGCGGTTCATCCAGTACAATTTTAACTAAAGCTTTTTCATCTGCCCTTGTAATGGAGGCAACGTGCCCTACTTCAAACCCTCTTATAGTTACAATATCTTGGGGCTGCAAAGCACCCATCTCGTTGAATCGCACAAGTATTAAGTTGCTTGCATCGTTTTCGCTTCTCCACACTGCAAAACACACATATATAATTAATAACAAAGCTACCGCTATTGTTACGCTGCCTATTGCTTTATATCTAAACATTTTTTGCCGATGGAGTTTTCCTTTTGGCTAGAAGCACAGCGCTCACCATTGCGGAAAGCAGAATAAAACCCGTGATTTCAAAAAGGATAAAATATCCGCCACTTACTCCAGCAAGTTCGTCTTTTCTGGAGCTGATATCAAACAAATGCTCGGAGACCGCAGCAACGCTTCCATTTATAGCTGTCATATCCTCTTGCAGATCCACATTGCAATATACCGCAAGCAAAAGCAATGCTCCTGAAAAAACAGCCAAAATAGAGCATATACCCAGCCTATCCATTCTGGGCAGCCTTGTATCCTTTGCTCCATTGAGCACCATAATCACAAACACAATCAGCATCATAATTGCGCCTGCATAAACCAGAATCTGCAAAACGCCCAAAAACGTGCTGTGGACAAGGGTGTAGATACCTGCCAGCGAAAGCATATTGAGCACAAGGGCCATTGCGCCGTTTATGGGGTGCTTTGAAATCAGCAAAGCGGATGCGCTGACTAAACAAATCGCCGCAAATAGAAAAAAACAAATTGTCGCGAACATATAAGGGGAATATAGAAAATTCATTCCCAAAGGCAGTTCACAGGCAAAGCCCATAATTTATCCCCAAACGGGACGGCTTCCTCTCCAGTGTAAAGCACTATGCCTTTTTTGAAATTATCGCCTATTGTATCGCGACATAGCTCAAGATTACCAAAATCTTTGGCGCTTAAAGAAGAATCCAGTTTAACTTCAATCGCCACCGCTTCGCCAGCGTCATTCTCTATAACAAAATCCGTTTCTTTGCCCTCCCCTCTTACAGGGTTAAAATGCGATACATAAAATT
>Ga0268262_10004256_pt1 | contig 14871 bp, 10 predicted proteins | sample TergutNc150P3_FD_190354 | JGI IMG/M metagenome (GOLD analysis project Ga0268262, IMG submission 190354) | Nasutitermes corniger P3 segment gut microbial community from laboratory colony in Florida, USA - Nc150 P3 (SPAdes) (version 2) | ecosystem: Host-associated > Arthropoda: Insects >... | reverse complement strand
TGCTGAACCTGTTCCTGAGTTTGTTTCTAAACCTAACATGAAGCCGTTGCGCTTCGGTTCCTATGGTTAGATTTTCTATCGTGAGGCATCAACCTTTTTCGGTTTGATTTTTACGTGAGGCACTACGTGTATCGCAAAGTGAATGTGTTAATTGGTTTATACGTTTTTCAAGATTTTTTCACCTTTCGGTAAAGCAAGATCACACCAATTAGGCAGATAACACAAGTACCGCTATTCCCCCAAATAATCCGACAATCTGCGGTAACATTGATTTAAAATGTGTTTTTTTTCTGCGTCGATGTTATCTCCAAGTTCGTCAATCAATGTTTCAAGGCTTGATAAACTTTCGTTCAGGCTCGTATGAAAACCGCGTGAAGCTCTGAACCAGTAATTTCCCGCGCCGTCCGTAAAAAGACCGAGAAATCCCATGTCTTTTGATCCTTTCTTCCATACTACAGGCCTTACAATACTGTCGATATGCTCCAGAAGCGCGGCAGAGTTGTCAAGAGAATTGAATGTTTTCTTTACCGGTAATTTACGTGAAAATGCGTTTGCCACATCCAAAGCCGGCGCAAGCGAGAGGATAAGCTCGAGTTTTTCTCCCGCAAGCAAATTGTACTGGTTGTTTACCGTTATTTTTCCTCTTAATCCCCTGTAAACTGTTTCAGATGTATCTTCCCCCGGAAGAGAAAGTTTTTCCCAGGGGAGTATGACTGTTTTCTTTCCTTTGATTGTAACAATCTCAAATATTTCACCGCCGATTTTTATGTTATTTGTAAAATCTCTTGTTTTCTTTTGTTTTATTTGTTTTGCGCCTGATGTTTCTCCGTATTCAATAAACAGGCCCGGGCGAATCCGATCCAACACTGTTCGTGAAAGCGGAGAAACAGACATCGCGTACATTCTGGAAGTACGGACAATTTCTCCGGCGACAATAAACGAAGGGTCCGCGCGGAACATTACCGATCCCGGATGAATAATAATTTTATCCGCCGTTAAACTGCTGTAAGAACTGTTTTTTCCTCTTCCTTCGCGCGCACAGACAAATTGAATCATTCCGCGCCCGATACAGCACAAATAATCTTCAATTTCCGCGCCGGCAAGCGGCTGCGCCCTGTAATGCACCGGAATTTTCATGGAAGCGAGAATTTCCTCAAGCTGCGCGGCTACATTCACAATTTCCGCCATCGCGCGCTCATCAAGGTAATTTTTTTCGCAGAATTTATTTTTATTTGCCGAATCGCAGTAAGATTTAAAAAGTTTTAAATAAGAAACAAAATCTCCGTTATCATCACGGAAACGGTGATGAGCCTGACGCGCGTCTGTTTCTTCTCCCGGCGGCAGAATATACGGGCTTTGTGTTGATAAAAATGCGGCGGCGATGATTGTTTCACGGATAACATCAGGATAACGCAGTATCGCTTCCACAATAATGCGCGATTGACGCGGCGCAAGCGGAAATTCCGTCATTAATCTGCCGATATTTGACAAACTGCGGTCTTTTTCCAGCGCTTCAAGCAGATTCAATGTTTCAATTCCGCCGATTAATCCTGTTTTTTCAGGCGCGGCAATAAATTCGAAATCTTCAAAATTTGTAATGCCAAGGTCTGCCATGCGCAGAATTACTTCCGATAAATCGGTGCGGAAAATTTCTTCCACAGTAAATAACGGCCTGTTTTCAAAGTCTTTGCGCGTATATAAACGATAACATGTTCCTTCCTGAGTGCGTCCCGCGCGTCCTTTGCGCTGATTTGCCGACGCTTTTGAAATTTGTGATTCTATCAGGCTGGAAGTAAATGTTTTCGGATTATACCAGTTAAGTTTTGCCAAACCTGAATCTATTACCGCGGTGATTCCGTCAATTGTTACCGATGTTTCCGCGATATTTGTGGAGATAACGGCTTTTGTTTTTCCTTTCGGAGCGTTTTCAAAAACTCTTTCCTGTTCTTCCTTGCCGAGTCTTCCGTACAGAGGAACAAGATGCAAATATTTTCCGGCGGAGCTGAACGTTAAACGATTCATGCACTCCTTGATCATTTTTTCGCCGGAAAGAAAAATTAAAATATCTCCGTGACGTTTTTCACTTATAAAACGTGTAGTAATTGTTTCAATTTTTGTTAAAATCGCCTCTTCCGCGCTCTCATTTTGCTTAAATGAGGCGTTTACAGCAGGCGGATCATAGATCAATGTTACAGGAAAAACCTGCGCGTCTATTTTTACAATAGGACATTCACCGAAATATTCCGAGAATACTTCCGCGTTTATTGTCGCGGAAGAGATAATTACTTTAAAATCACGCCGGCTTTCCAGAATTCTTTTTAATAAACCAAGAATAAAATCAATATTTAGGCTTCTTTCATGAGCTTCATCTACTACAATAAGGCTGTATTTTGACAGCCACGGATCAAGTTTCATCTCCTGCAGAAGGATTCCGTCCGTTAATATTTTAATTTTTGTTTCATGGCTGGTACAATCCGCAAACCGCATTTTGTAACCGATGAGTCCGGGGATTGAAGTTTCTGTCTGACGCGCGATGAATTCGCTTACAGATACTGCGGCGATTCTTCTCGGCTGTGTTACTCCGATGATGCCGCGCTTTGCATATCCGGCTTCGTAAAGTATTACAGGAAGCTGCGTAGTCTTTCCTGAACCGGTAGGACTCTCTACAACAAGCGCTTGATTATTTTCAAGCGCCGATAAAATTTTTTGTTGATTCTTATAGACAGGAAGGTCAAGATAGTTCATAATATTATATTATCAACTTGATTATTAAAATCCAAGTTGGTATATTGAAATTGTAAGAGAATATTATTTGAGAATCTTTAGGGAGGTTTTTAATGGCTAATCAAAAAAATGTATACTTCTTCGGTCAAGGTAAAGCTGAAGGGGATGCAAAAATGAAAGATGTGTTGGGAGGCAAAGGAGCAAATCTTGCGGAAATGACTAATTTAAAAATTCCGGTTCCGCCGGGATTTACAATTTCTACGAGCGTATGCGCCGCTTATTATGAAAATAAAAATAAGTATCCTTCCGGAATAAAAGAAGAAGTGGAAGCGGGATTAAAAAAACTTGAATCCGTTATGAAAAAGAAACTCGGCGATCCTGATGATCCGCTTTTGGTTTCTGTTCGTTCCGGCGCGGCTGTATCAATGCCAGGCATGATGGATACAATCCTTAATCTTGGAATCAGCGATAAAGCTGTTAAAGGGCTTGCCGCTAAAACAGGCAATGCGCGTTTTGCGTGGGACGCATACCGCCGTTTTATTCAAATGTACGGCGATGTTGTTATGGGCGTGGAGCATGATCACTTTGAGGAAGCCATCGCCAAAATTAAAAAAAGTAAAAATGTAGAGCTTGATACCGATCTTTCTGCTGCCGATCTTGAAAAACTTGTCGGTGAATACAAACAAATCGTTAAAAAAAGTACAGGTAAAGAATTCCCTCAAAATCCTCTTGATCAGCTTTGGGGAGCTATTAATGCGGTTTTCGGTTCATGGATGAACGAAAGAGCGATTAAATACCGGCAGATTAACGGTATAAAAAGTTTAAAAGGTACCGCTGTAAACGTTCAATCAATGGTATTCGGCAATTTCGGCGAAGATTCCGGAACAGGCGTATGTTTCAGCCGCGATCCAAGCACCGGAGTGAATGAATTCTACGGTGAGTACCTTATGAATGCGCAGGGGGAAGACGTTGTAGCCGGTATCAGGACTCCTGAAAGAATTTCCACTCTGGAAAAAAAGAATCCTGTTATCTATAAACAACTTGTTTCAATCAAGAATCGTCTTGAGAAGCATTTTAAAGATATGCAGGATTTGGAATTTACCGTTCAGCAGGGCGTGCTTTTCCTCCTGCAGACACGTAACGGTAAACGCGCGGGCACTGCTGCCGTTAAATGCGCGGTTGATATGGTAGCCGAAGGCTTAATTGATAAAAATACGGCAATTATGCGCGTAACTCCGGGTCACCTTGATCAATTGTTACACCCGATGATCGATGCAAACGCGCTTAAACAGGCAAAACACCTTACAAAAGGGCTTAACGCTTCTCCGGGAGCCGCTGCCGGTAAGATCGTTTTCAGCGCAAAAGATGCCGAAAGCTGGCATGCGAGGGGTGAAAGGGTTCTTTTGGTGCGAAAAGATACATCTCCCGAAGATATCGGCGGAATGGTTGTTTCACAGGGCATTCTTACTTCTACAGGCGGTATGACAAGCCATGCGGCCGTTGTCGCGCGCGGCATGGGAACACCCTGCGTTGCCGGCGCGAAAGGCGTTTCTGTCCGTGATAACGGCGTTGAAATCGGCGGCAAAATGTTCAAAGAGGGCGATTGGATTACAATTGACGGTTCTTCAGGAGAAGTATACGACGGTAAATTACCTCTTGTCGCCGCGGCGATTTCCAAAGATATGAATATATTCCTTGGCTGGTGCGATGAAGTGCGCAATAAGGCTGTACGAGGCAAGATAAAAGGGTTTGGCGTAAGAACAAACGCTGATCAGCCGGAAGACGCGAAACGCGCGTTTGAATTCGGCGCTCAGGGCGTAGGTCTCTGCCGTACAGAACATATGTTCTTTGATAAAGAAAAACTTATTCATTTCCGCTCAATGATTGTTGCGGATAATGAAGAAGACAGAAAAGTACAGTTAAAGAAGATTCTTCCTTTGCAGCAAAAAGATTTTTACGGAATTTTCAAAGCAATGGAAGGACGTCCGGTTACAATCAGGCTTCTTGATCCGCCGCTGCATGAATTTGTCCCGCATACAACAGAAGAAGTAAACGAACTTGCCGATTTCTTAAAGATGGATCACGCAAAACTCCAGGCAAAGATCAGCACTCTTGTAGAGAGCAACCCGATGCTTGGGCATCGCGGCTGCCGTTTGGCTGTAACTTTCCCGGAAATTTACGATATGCAGGTGGAAGCAATCGCCCTTGCCGCTGTAGAATGCATAAAACAGAAGATTCCGGTTCATCCCGAAATTATGATCCCGATTGTTGTTACCGCGAGAGAGCTCAAGTTATTGCGTCCCAACGCGGAGAAAGTGCTTGAAAAAATATTTAAAGCGGCCGGAGTTACAGTTCCGGTAACAATAGGAACGATGATCGAAGTGCCGCGCGCCGCGATTCGTTCCGCTCATATTTCAAAATACGCTGACTTCTTCAGTTTTGGAACAAACGATTTAACGCAAATGACTTTCGCTTTCAGCCGTGACGATGTCGCGTCATTCCTGCCTGTTTATCTGGAAAAAAATGTTTTGGATGTTGATCCGTTCAAGACGATTGATGAAGAAGGCGTAGGCGGATTGATACAATACGCGATCAAAGAAGGAAGATCAGTAAAGCCGGATCTCAAGATGGGGATATGCGGCGAACACGGCGGAGATCCTGCAACTATTGACTTTTGTTATAGGGCAGGGTTAAGCTATGTATCTTGTTCACCGTTCCGGGTACCGTTAGCGCGTCTTGCAGGCGCACAAGCGGTTATAAATAATACCGGAAAGAACATAATGGGAGGGGAAACAGCGAAGACTGATAAACCCGCCACTGCCAAGGTGAAAGGCAGTAAAAAACCTGTTAAGGGGGATAAAAAGATGGCAGTAACATCTGCAAAGAAGCCTGCGGCGAAGAAAACAGTAGGAAGAAAACCTGCTGCGAAGAAAACCGTTGCAAAGAAAACCGCTGCAAAAAAACCTGCTGCGAAGAAAACCGCCGCAAAAAAACCTGCTGCGAAGAAAACAGCTGCAAAAAAACCTGCTGCGAAAAAAGTAGGGAGAAAACCTGCTGCAAAGAAAACAGCTGCAAAGAAGACCGCTGCGAAGAAACCGGCGGCCAAAAAAACCGCTCTTTAAGAAAAAGGTTTTTTGGTAAAACAAAAATGTTTCTTTTTTAAAGGACCTGATCACGGAAATTTTCCGTTGATTAGGTCTTTTTTTTTATTTTTGATTATGGTAAAATACTCACATTAATGAAAAAACACAGCCTGAAAAGGAAAATAATATGGCCGTCAGTCATTATTCTTTCTTTTCTTGTTATATTTTCCACTGCTTATTATTTAAATGAATTTTCCGGTTTTGCGTCTTCCGTTACAGGCGATAATATTGCCGTAACGGCGAAACATCTTAATAATTTTCTTATAGATTGTGAACACAACTCTACTTCGGCGGCAGTTTCCGTATCCCGCTTCCCGCAGGTAATAAAAGCCATAAAAGAGAGAGATACATCCGAATTAATCAGTATTTTAACGCCTTTAATCGATTTATATCGTATAACATATTTCACAATAATAGACGCTGATGGAATTGCTCTTGCAAGAACGTACGAACCTTCGCGTTTCGGAGATCATGTTTCGTATGTACAGAATGTCAGAGACGCTTTTGACGGTAAGGTGTCCATGTATTATGAGTCCGGCCCGACAATTAAAATTGCCATACATACAGGCGCGCCGATATATGATGAAAACGGCAGACTTATCGGCGCCGTTTCCGCAGGCGTGCGGCTTGATGAATATGAAGCTCTTGACAGGCTTAAAGACCTTTTTAACGCTGATTTTTCTGTTTTTCTCGGCAGAACCAGAATTGCCACAACATTAATAAGGGATAGACAAAGAATTATCAACGAACCGGTGAATCACGATATTCTTGACGCCGTAATAAACGGGAAGAGGAGTTATTTTTGCAGTACTGTTGTAGCAGGCGAAACTTTCAGTTCGTACTGGCATCCTTTAATTAATTCGGCAAACGAAGTATTTGCAATTCTGACTGTAGGCATTTCAAATGCCGAATTGAGACGTTTAACAAAAGGTCTTGTTATAAGCAGTATCTTTATAGGGTTGATAGGGCTTTCTGTTTCAATAATAGTGCTTTTATATATCATTACAAAAATTACAAAACCTATAAAGGAGCTTGTTCTTCTTGTTTCCGATGTTACGCAGGGTAATATAAATGTCGAGTTTGACAGAAAAAATGTATCTAATGATGAAATAGGTTCTTTAATTTCGGATGTTTATCTCCTTATAGACGCTTTTAAACAGATAAAAACTTTTGAAATACAGCTGCGCGAAGCTGTACAGAACGCCGAAGCCGCTTCCATCGCCAAATCCGCGTTTCTTGCAAATATGAATCACGAGATACGGACTCCGCTGAACAGTATCATCGGTTTTAATGAGCTGGCAATGGATGACAATATTCCGGAGAAGACAAGGGATTATCTTGAGAAAATACAAATAAATGCCGAATGGCTTCTGCAGATAATCAGCGATGTACTGGATATTTCAAAAATTGAATCCGGAAAACTTGAGTTGGAGCGTATTCCTTTTGATTTGCATGACATCTTCTCTCATTGCCGGACTGTAATTTCCCCGAAAGCGATGGAAAAAGGAATAAACCTGCATTTTTACGCCGAACCTTCAGTCGGGAAAAAACTTGTCGGCGATCCGACAAGACTGCGTCAGATAATAACCAATCTTTTGTCCAATGCCGTCAAATTTACAAATACCGGTTCAATAAAGCTTACATCGTCTATTGAACATTCAACTGATAAATCTGTAACAATATTTTTCGAGGTTAAAGATACCGGTATCGGTATGACGGTGGAACAAATATCAAAAATATCTGAACCTTTTATACAGGGCGATTCAAGCACGACACGGAAATACGGAGGTACGGGGCTTGGGCTTTCCATAACAAAGAGTTTGATTGAGCTGATGGGCGGAAAGTTAAATATAGACAGTACTCCCGGAGTAGGCAGTAAATTCGGCTTTTCCGTTACTTTTAATACAGTGGATATTCCTTTGGAAGAGCCATGTAATAATGATACAGGTAAAAAACTGGAAAAACCGTCTTTTAAAGGCGAAGTTCTTGTATGTGAAGATAATCCCATGAACCAGCTTGTAATAAAAGAGTCGCTTGCAAAAGTGGGTTTAAACGCGGTAATAGCGGAGAACGGCCTAGAAGGGGTAAATACTGTACGCGGCCGTATTAAAGAAGGCGGCAAGCCGTTTGATTTGATCTTTATGGATATTCAGATGCCTGTAATGGACGGGCTGGAAGCCGCGTCGGAAATTGAAAAATTAAAAACCGGAACCCCGATTATAGCCATGACAGCCAATATTATGTCCGAAGAAATGGAAATTTTTAAAACCAACGGAATGCCGGACTATATCAGCAAGCCTTTTACATCCCAGGAATTGTGGCGGTGCTTAATGAAATATCTTACGCCAAAAAGCCCTCCTTTAGAGGAAAAGAACACGCAAATCGGCGAAATCGATCCTGATCTGGAATTTAAAAAAGTTCTGCGGCGGCACTTTTTGAAGAATAACGGGAATTTATTCAAAGAAATAACCAACGCCCTTGAGTCTAATGACATAAAACTGGCGCACAGGATTTCTCATACATTAAAAGGCAATGCCGGACAGCTTGGAAATACCGCCTTGCAAAAGGCGGCCGCCGCCGTGGAATTGAATCTCAAGGAAGGCGAGAATCGTGTAACGGAAGAACAGTTAAAGAGCCTTGAAAATGAGTTATCCCTGTTTATGGATGAACTGTCTTCCGGTTTTGAAGAAGCGGAAAACCGGATGCCGCATCAGGAAGGGGCGGAACCTGAACCGGAAAAGGTACGGGAACTGTTTGAAAAATTGGAGTCCCTGTTTGCGGCGGGAAATCCTGAATGCAGGAATTATTTCGATGACTTGCGCCTGATACCCGGCACTGAGGCGTTAATACATCAAATGGATGATTTCAGGTTTGAAGCCGCAATTTCGACAATTAAGGAATTAAAAGAAAATATACTAAAATAGCATAAAAGAATTGATTAAATATTTAGAGTCTGTCCATAATGTAGGCGTATTACAGACTCGTTTTGTGGGGTAAATAGATGAAGCTGAAAGATAATAATTTACTTATAAAGATGAAGAAAAAAGATAAAAATATATCAATACATTTTAGAATTTTCGCCGTAACTGTCAGCATTGCGATATTTATAAATATTACCGCGCTTTCCACAGGAGCTATTTTTCTGGTGCACAGCGTTAAAAACGCGATAAATAACAATATACTGCTAAACGAAATCGCGATAATGGATATTCCCAGCGGAATTTTGTTAATCGGTATAATAACATTCGCTTTAAGTTTGATAGCGGCTGTTGTCGCCTCCATTATGCTTGGAGTTCCCTATAAAGAAGTAGACCGCCTTCGCAGGGCTGCGGAAATCGCTTCGGTGTCAAAGTCTACGTTTCTTGCCAACATGAGCCATGAGATAAGGACGCCGATGAACAGCATTTTAGGGTTTACCGAGCTTGCGCTTGACAATGAAGTTACGCATAAAACAAGGGATTATCTGACAAAGATACAGACAAACGCGGAATGGCTTTTGCAGATAATCAATGATATTCTGGATATTTCAAAAATTGAGTCCGGAAAAATGGAGCTTGAAAATATTCCCTTTGACATACATGAATTGTTTACCAGCTGCCGTACATTGGTAATACCGAAAGCTGTAGAGAAGGGCATTATGCTTCATTTTTACGCGGAACCAAGCGTCGGCAAAAGGCTGCTCGGCGATCCTACAAGGCTGCGCCAGGTTTTTGTCAATCTGCTGTCAAATGCGATAAAATTTACGCATACCGGCATGGTTAAACTTCTGTCGGAAATAATAGAAATGCGCGATGACAAGGCGACAATCTATTTTGAGATAAAAGACAGCGGCATCGGAATGACGCCTGAACAGATAGCCAGGGTATTTGATCCTTTTTCACAGGCGGAATCCGGCACTACGCGCAAATACGGCGGTACGGGGCTTGGTTTGTCAATTTCCAAGAATATTGTGGAAATGATGGGCGGCAAACTTTTAGTTGAAAGCACTCCCGGAATAGGCAGTAAATTCTCCTTCTCGCTTACATTTAACACAATTGATGTAACGGAAGAACAAAGGTTTGAGAAAAAGATTATTTTAAGCGAGCTGGAGAAACCTCTGTTTGAGGGTGAAATTCTTCTGTGTGAGGACAATATTATGAATCAACAGGTTATATGCGAACAGCTTGCCAGGGTTGGGCTGAAAACCGTTGTCGCTGAGAACGGAAAAATAGGCGTGGACTTATTTATGGACCGCATAAAAAAGAATGAAAAACAGTTTGATTTGGTCTTTATGGATATGCATATGCCCGTAATGGACGGTCTGGAGGCCTCCGCGAAAATCAATGAGCTTAAAACAGGCGTCCCCGTTGTGGCTATGACGGCTAACATTATGGCCAACGATATGGAAATTTACAAGACGAGCGGCATGAATGACTGCGTGGGGAAGCCTTTTACATCCCAGGAGCTTTGGAGCTGCCTGATGAAATATTTTACGCCTGTAATCAGGGATGAATCGCAGAAAAACGTTCAGGCGGAATCCGACAGCGAATTCCAAAAGTCTCTTCAATTGTATTTTGTCAGGAGCAACCGGAATAAATACAATGAGATAGTCAAAGCGCTGGAAGCTCACGATATTAAACTTGCCCACAGGCTTGCGCATACATTAAAGGGAAATGCCGGTCAGATTGGGAAAATTATTCTGCAAAAAGCGGCGGAAGATGTCGAACACCAGCTTAAGGACGGCACTAACCTTGTTTCAAGCGAACAGCTGAAAACTCTGGATTATGAGCTTATGCTGGTAATTAACGAATTGTCTTCCATTCTTAAGGATTCGGAGCGCGAGTCAAATGAATATGAGCCTTCCGTTCTTGATCCTGAAAAAATGCGGAATTTATTTTATGAACTGGAGTCTTTGCTTAGGGCGGGTAATCCTGACTGCAATAGATTTGCCGGAGAACTTCGTTTAATTCCCGGCAGCGGGAAACTTATACAGCAAATGGAAGATTTTGATTTTTCCGACGCTCTTTTAACTATTACCGAATTAAGAGAAAGGATGGATATTAAATAATGGACGAGAAAAAGAAAAATTCACTGCTTATCGTTGATGACGAAAACGCGAACCTTAAAGTGTTAACGCATATTCTCGGAGCCGATTATACCATTTTAACCGCGTCAAACGGGGTAAACGCTATTGAGAAAGCAAAAGATTATAAACCTGATCTTATTCTGCTGGATATCCTGATGCCGGAAATGGACGGATTTCAAACTCTTTATGAAATAAAAAAAATTGAAGAGATTCGCAGGATTCCGGTCATTTTTATTACTGGGCTTGACAGCGATAAAGATGAGGAAAAAGGGCTGGCTCTTGATGCGGCGGATTATATCATCAAACCGTTCAATGCGGCGATTGTTAAATTAAGGGTTCGCAACCAAATTCAAATTGCAAATCATCTTAATACAATTGAACGCCTTAGAATGGTGGATCAGCTTACGGATATTCCCAACAGGCGCAGTTTTGAAGGACAGCTTAAAACAGAATGGGAAAAGGCAATAAAAGAAAAGAAGCCGATCGGTTTATTGATAATGGGCGTTGATAAATTTAAAGATATTAACGACACATACGGATATAAACATGGGGATTTTGTACTGCACACGGTTGTGAAGTTTTTTACGCGGAATTTAAGATATCCTGTTGATTTTACAGCGCGCTGGAGCGGAGATGAATTTGTCATATTACTGCCTGATACAAAGATTGAAAATGTTATGGAAATTGCGGGGAAATTGCGTTCAGATATTGAAAATGCTGAAATTAACTGCGATCCGGGCTTTTCCGTAAAAATTACCGTAAGCATAGGCGTAAATTCCGTAATACCTGACAGTAAAAGCTCGCTTGACGCCTTTATTTCCAATACCGGTAAGGCGCTTTACGCCGCAAAAAATGCCGGCAGAAACATGGTAATGCAGGCGGTTGTATAATAGAGTTGTATTTTCGTGTCTAAACCCGTTCTTTTAAATGCCGATAATTGAGAAGGATAGAGCAGAGTTGTTCAGCCAGAAACTGTTTTTAGGACTGAACAATTTCCTTGAAAATTTCTCAATTCCGGAGGTTTTGTTTGATCAGGGGATGGTATACCGCGGCCAGCGGCATGAGAGCGCAGCAATGGCGGCTTGACGCTGTAGCGAATAATCTGGCAAATGTTGATACGGACGGCTACAAAAAGGAAACGGCGGCTTTTAAGTCTTTTCCGGAATTATTAATCAGAAGACAGGATGATGACGGAGTTTACCTGCATCCCTTTGGTTCAAGCGATGCCGCGCCCATCATCGGAAAAATGGGAATGGGCGTTGAGCTTAATGAGCTTTATACTGTTTTTACACAGGGCGCGTTAAAAGAAACCACCAGCGATTTTGACATTGCCCTTGACGGCAAAGGCTTTTTATCGGTAGCTACCCCCTGGGGAGAACGCTATACAAGAAACGGTTCATTTATACTCGGCAAAGAAGGTTTTCTTGAAACAAAAGAAGGCTATCCCGTTCTCGGCGAGAACGGCCCTATCAGGGTAAAAGCGAATAATTTCCAGATCGACAAAGAGGGCAGGGTGTGGATTAACGCCGCCTATCCTGACGAGCCTGATGTTATGGTAGGAAGAGAAACAAATCTTTGGGAAGACCCGGTTCTGCTTGATACGCTGAAAGTTGTTGATTTTGAACTTGACCGTTATCTGAAAAAACAGGGCTCCAGTCTTTATATGGAAAGCGATTATTCAGGTCCGGCGGTTGTAATGCAGGAAGGTGAGCGTCCCAGAGTTTTCCAGGGTTTTCTTGAAGCCGCCAATGTTGATCCCGTTGTGGAGATGGTTCAAATGATCGAGGTAAACCGTTCTTACGAGGCAAATCAAAAAGTGATCCAGACAGAGGACGCGGCGCTCGGTACATTGCTCAATCAAGTATCTAAATTCGGTTAAAAAGAGGTAAATTATGGTCAGGAGTTTATGGACAGGCGCATCAGGCATGATAGGCCAACAGGCAAATATTGATACGATTTCTAATAACCTTGCGAACGTTAATACGCACGGTTATAAATTACAGCGGGCGGATTTTGAAGACCTTATCTATCAGACCGTAAAAGTGGCGGGCACTCCCGCTACGGAAGACACTGTGACTCCGGTCGGTATACAAATGGGGCACGGCGTTAAACTTGCCGATACAAAGAGGGTTTTTACCCAGGGAGCGCTGCAAAATACCGGCGTAGCTACGGACATTGCAATTACAGGCGAAGGTTTTTTCAAAATACAGATGTACGACGGCAGTATGGCGTATACCCGCAACGGAAATTTCCAGATTGATTCGGACGGACGCTTGGTTACAAGCAACGGTTACTGGTTTATTCCCGATATAATAATGCCTGAACTGTTTCTCCCTGATTCCGTAAACGTTACAAAAGACGGAAGAGTCAGCGTGAAAGTCCCTATGGATAGGGATGTGGTGGAAGTCCCCGTCGGAAGGATTGAACTTTACCGCTTCCCGAATCCGGTCGGTCTTACCGCGATAGGCGAGAATCTGTTTAAAACCAGTCAGGCTTCCGGAGAGGCTATCGCGGGATTGCCAGGTTATGAGGGCATGGGCACTCTTCAACATAAATTCCTTGAGATGTCAAATGTTCAGATAGTACAGGAAATGGTCAATCTTATTGTCGCGCAGCGCGCATACGAATTTAATTCGCGCACCATTCAGACAAGCGACAATATGCTTGGAACCGCAACCACATTAAAGAGGTAACGTTAAATGGAAGTAGCTTCTGTCGGCTCGGCATATATGGATAATTACCGCCTGTCTTCTGATTCAAGAGTTCACACTCCGGAAAACTTTGCGGATATTCTTAACAGGACAAAGGCAGATCAAAACGTAAACCCGGATACCCGTTCTGCAAAAGCTCCGATTGATAAAAATGACAAATTGTACCAGCTCTGTCTTGAGCTTGAAACCTTTTTGATGAAAAATCTGTTAACCAGCATGAGAAATACGGTGCAAAAATCCGGCTTTATTGATAACAGTTTCGCCGGTAAAATGTACGAAGATATGCTCTACGATGAATACGCGAAAGATTTTACCAAAAACGCGAACTTCGGACTGGCGGAGCAGGCATACCGGCAGTTAACGAATACGCGGTAAAAAGCGCCGTCTGAATTGACGGCGCTGCTTAAAGCTGCGTTCATCGACATATTGTCGGGTTACACTAATAAGGCTAATTTTAAAGTTGTTGATAATATCTATGGCATTACCTTTATTAGTATTTTCCGGAAATTTTCCGTTGTTAAACATATAGTCGCCGTTTGCATCCTTCTTATTCAGCTTTTTCTGTAATGCTTTGTAATTGTAAACGCATATTGTTGAAACTCGGAGAAAGATTGCTATCAACTTCCATATACGGACTGATTTCTTTTGCCCAGATAACTTTTTGTTTTCCAATAGCCTGCCATCCCTCTTTTATTAATGCTTTGCTTCCTTTTTTACAAACAGCATCAGCAAGAAGTTCCCATGTGCCGCAAATCGAATCATTTTTGTATCCGTTTAATATAGCGTCTTTAGCTTTGGGATACGCTTTTCGTACTGCGGCCAAATCGCCGAGATACCATGCTTCGAACTCCTCAATAGCAAGGCAGAAACGGGCGTCTGGTTTGGGATTGCAATTATTTAATAACTTTTTCAACTCGGATAAAAACTGTTACTGGGTATATACTTGACGGACACAAAGCCATTTTACCTCTTTTTAGCCTCTAAGCAGAATAATTACAATGTTCCATAGAGCTTCATGCTCCTTTTCTTCCCTTTATCTCACTATATATAACCAGTTTTATTTCAACAGCTTGTTCTACAAGCCTGTAAAAAAGTTTCCCGCGGCTTGCCGAAGTGCGCCTGTTAAACCTAAACGTATACTCATCAAGGTAATATTCCATGTGTTGCTCCGATAAAGAACCCTGTAAAGTACCCATTATCCACCTCTTGAGTAATGAAATTACCAAAT
>Ga0268262_10004254_pt1 | contig 14873 bp, 11 predicted proteins | sample TergutNc150P3_FD_190354 | JGI IMG/M metagenome (GOLD analysis project Ga0268262, IMG submission 190354) | Nasutitermes corniger P3 segment gut microbial community from laboratory colony in Florida, USA - Nc150 P3 (SPAdes) (version 2) | ecosystem: Host-associated > Arthropoda: Insects >... | reverse complement strand
AAAGTTCGGAGAAAGTGATACTCAGCAACTGAGGGCTAGTGTCACGGTAATAAAGCTGATGAATTACATCGCAACGCTTTTCTGGTTCAATTTCATTAGGTATAATTTTCAAAAAAAACGTGGTGGCGTAATGAAAGGCAAAGCGCTCATTTATTGCGCTATATTTGAAATAAGGGCTATTATGCACTACAGCTAGAGGTTTGACCTTGCTGAATCTGTATGCAAAATAGGCAGCTTGCTTATATTCGTTTGGATAATCACTTGTAGTTTCTGATCCAATGTGAAAAGCGCGAAGCCTATTAAGGTCGTGTTTCCATGACACATAGAAACTTCTTAGTTTCCCCCTGCTTATTATTAGCAGAGGCCCTATGTATAGCCTGCAAGCACTGAGGTCTGCGCTTGGATCTTCGATGTATGGCTTACAGCAATTTACAATCCCGAGTTCTTGGCAAAAATTGTGAATTTCCAATTCAAGGGCTGGAATGCGATTCGTGCTTATGTCTTCAAGATCCAAAATATATGGGTCAACATGAAATTTTTCCTCTTTGAATGTAAATCGAGCGTCTAATTCCGGTATTGGCATCAATCACTCTCATCAGCGATTACTTAAAATCATTCCTATATGGCTCGTAAAACGAACTATCATGGTTAATTTCTATAATCTGTATTTCTTCGCCGTTATTTTCCCTGCGTCTCCCAGATTCTATCAGGTCGTTGAAGCCAGACATAAGTTCAGCGGCGCATTCCCGTCGGATCGCATCTTTTTTTTCTGGTGTCAGAGGCATGTCGCCCTCCATGAATCATTAATGGTAATTTGTTAGTTACCCTGCTGTGGTGTCGTCATTCAAGGACACCTTGGCTTCGGCCTCCCTGCCAGACATAGCGCGTAGGCTTCATTTCATTTATGGCATCCTGGTACTTCGCCTTGTCCGCCTGATCCATGCTAAGGAGCAGGTCTCGCAGGTTGGCGCGTATATTGTGGAACCCTTCGAGTGCATTCCCCGAGAGCGTTGGGGCCACGACGCCTTCCAGATGCAGGGTGGTGTCCTTGTTGGTCGTGGTCGAGTTGATGCCTATGATGGGGAAAATGGCCAAGACTAAGCACTCGACAATGAGCTTAGACCTGAGTTTGAGTTTGATGAACCAATTCATTTTGAAACTTCCTAGTAAAGTCACAGCAACAAATAATTATATTCTGTTTTTTGGGTTATCCCATGTTTTTTTTGACTTGGGCAAAAATTCCATCAATCGACTTCCTATCCCCTATGTTCTGTCAACATTCATTCCTGCATCCATTTTTGTCAAAGAGAATTCATCGTAGATAAGCTGCGCCAAAGATTTCAAGTTTTCGCTCGATCCCATTAGTGGATATGCCCTGCCTTCGTTGGATTTGCGGTTTGCCCAATCCCACTCCATCGAGAAGTAGTTGACGTTGGCGGGCGGGCCGCCATCCGCTAGGGCCTTTGAATGGGTCTCGATAAATCTTTTCCAGCGTTGCAAATACAGATCCCCGGTCAGGCCGGACCATTGCCTGTTGGAATAGTCTTTAAGAGACGGGTTCTTTTGTCCGCCCCAAGTTGTAATAAGTGCGCGGGCGTTGAATTCAAACAAGTCCTTTGTCCAGTCGTCCATGTCCGGCAGCATGCCGCGCGCGCCATTGATCCACTTGCCAACGCCAAAATTCGGATCAACGGAAAGTAGGCGCTCCATAAGTTTTGCAGCGTCCAGAAATTTGTCGGAGTACAGCTTGAATCCATTGATGTCTTTCTTTTGGTAGGCCGCGATCATTTTCGAGTAGTACTCCAATGCGGCGGTGGACAATACCTGCACAGCCACTTCTACGAAGTCGTGGACAAATGCGGGGTTGCTGCCCAAAGCGTCATAAGCCTTTATAAAATACGGCAGCGCCTTTTCCATTTCGAGCTTGTCGTACATGTACCTGCTGTGCCCCCATGTGGAAGCGGACTTGAATTCCGTTGTCGGGCGGGCGTTTATTATGGATTCAGGCGGCCCTTCTACTACAGCCGTCTTTTTTGCAAAAGCGGTGTTGGCAAGTATTTCCCAGCCGGATATTGCGTCTTCATCAAGCGTGCCATAGCGGCTATTGACATATTTGCGGATATATTCGGAGTACGATATTGGCTGTGCGTTCCAAGTCATATCACAGATGAGGTCGTACACAACGCCGGAATTGGAATACGCCTCCATCGTAGTGCCAATGCCGATCATGTGGTTCTTTTGGGCATTGTCCGTAGGGGGTCCCTGCGCCAATATCGGCAGATCTCCAAACAGCCCCATCCGCCCGCCAAAGCTGTGAAGCATGTTCCAAACCCATTTTGTGTCCGTCTGTTCCATAACGTCATTTTGGGGCCGCATCTCAGAGAACAGATCAAGCGCGATTGCGTGGTCTTTGTTCAATTTGTCCAGCTTGGCTTTATTTAGGCTGGACCACTGTTGGAGCACCCATATAGCGTCTTTGTCGGCTTCCAGCATTGCGTCCTGGATCCGCCTGTACGTGTCTCCAGCGTTCATGCCGCCCATTTTGCCGCCCTCGTGGAATGGGTCAACGGCATAATAGCGTGTGATAGGGCCAAACACGTCTTTTTGGGTTTTGTAAAAGTCCGCCGCCATTCTTGGGAACCAACCATTCGCTCCATTTTTTAACGTGTGCAACATGTCGGGGCGGACAAAGCCGCACCAGTCGCCCTGCGCTATTGTTGAAGCCCCGGGGTTCTTGTCTTTGAAGTCTGTGGGGACCATGCCCGAAAAGCCCTGCAAGACGGGGCTGATGCCATAGGCCAGCATCCTGTCGTGCATCCTGCGCCCCAATTCCACGCGCTGGGAAAACCAATTGTCTGGCAGCGGACCACCAAACCCTGTCATGTTCTGCATGTAAAACCACGCAAAATAGGCAGGGCCGCAAATATAGTCCCTGATTTCGTCCTCTGTGTAACCGTATCGCAACAAAAGGCGGCGCTGTACTTCCTCTTGACCCACTATGTCCAGCATCAGGTTCACGCCGTTCATGGCCGCCCAGTCCAAGTACGCTTCATACTCTTTCCATCCCCAAAAGGCCATCGTGTAGGAATAAGTGCAAAAGTTGAGCGCATAGCGCACGTCATAGTTTGTCTGGCGCAAGACCTTGCCATCTGTTGGCGGCAATTCGGCGGGCATATTCAAATTGCTGACGAATAATGGGTTGTAATTTATTTTCGCGTAGTTCTTCAAATAAAAATTTAGCCCCGAAGCTAAGGATACGCCGTTGCGCCCACGGATTGCCACTTTTCCGTCAGTGGCTTCGATTTCAAATGCGTCTTTCCCATTTTTCGCCACGTCCGCAATCTCGAATGAAAAGGTGTCCTTCCACTTGTCGCCGAGGACTCTTCCCACTAGGCCAGCCATTTCAGTTATCGCCTTTTGCCGCGCATAGCCGCTGTCCAGCACAGACCGCTTATATTCTCCCGCCCAAGGCGTGTCCTCAAAATCAGGGACAGACAGTGCCATTTTTTTTGGCACACTGCTGGATATTTTTTCGCCGTACAGTTCGACTTCGGCTATTCTGCCAGCCATCCCGTTTGACGCAAACGAAACATTTATGCGGACGACGCTTACGCCCCGCGCACCCAATTGACCACTTAGGCTATGGCTTTCCCCTTCCTTTGCAGCGGCGCGGTCGTCGGATTTGTATGCAATTTTTGCAAATGCCCCGCCATCTGCGCTTGCGTACACTTGGTAATGGTAATGGGCCCCAGGCGGGAAGGCCAATTTGATGGATGACAAATCGTACAGGCCGTTCAGATGGATGTCCAGATGGCGGCTGTGATCCTGCATCGAGCTATAGGCGGGCGATTCCCAGTACGTGCTTGGGTTTCCATCCACGGCCAGCGACGCCAAGTGTCCTTTGGCGCACTTGCCAGCAGCCAGCAGGGGTCCGATTTTTTTGGGGGCGGCAAGCTGCTCCATAGGCGGAAACGCAGCAGCGGCAGCGCACAGATGCCCAAAAAATACAGCCGCCAGTGCGAAGCGCAGCATTTGTTTGTATGACATAAATCTAATCCCCAAAGTAATTTTATCAGTTGCAAGAATCAAATTGCAGTGCCGAAATATCGCAGTTGAACTGCGATAGCCACCACAGCTCGGAGCCGCTAGGGGGTTTTGCAATTGGCTCGGACAAATTAGATACCCGCCCGCTACTATTGCCGTAAAACTCGCTGAAAAGCGGGGAATATTTTAAGTACAGGGCCGAGCTGATTTTCAGCGGGTCGCCAGTGGCCTTGACAGGATAGTTTTTGATTGGGTTCGGATAGCTTTGGGCCGTTTTGCCATCGCCCTCGGTCCAGGCTTTGGTGGCCGCCTTTACCAATGCGTCGTATGGCGGCGGGGAGGGCAGATTTGACATCCCGTCCCAAGATTCTGCCATATAGTCGCGCACTATCTGCCATCGCATTCCATAATAGTCCGTCATCAGGCCAGCCAAATGACGGTTGCAATAATCTAGCAGGTTATTGACCGCTGAGTCGTAAGCGTCCCTGCCGCCGCTGAGTGGCACGTTCTCTTCTAGTATCCAATAGGTGAGGAATGTCCGCTCTAGGCGTTCGTAATAGTAAATATCCTCTGGCGTGGCACCTCTGGCCTTGGCATTTTCTAGGCGCCTGCCCAGCAGAAATTCCGGCGCGGTGGCCAGGATGCTGTCCATGTCCTTGCAAATATCAATCATAATATCAAGGCATTTCAACATTTTGCCCTTGTCCATAGCGGCGTAATATCGGGCAACCCCTTGGGCATACACGGGTTCGGAGAGGTCGCCGAGTGCTTGGCGCGTTATGTCAACCAAGTCGTATTCAAACTGTTTGTTGAGGCCCCCAGCGGCATGCGCCGCAGTGGCAGCTCTAAGTGCCAAGTCCCACACATTGCAAATATCAGCGCGGTCGTATGGAACATCCGGGGTGCTGCCCTTATAGCTGGCCCAATAGCGCGACTTCAGGTCGCCCATTACTCCTGGCCTGGCGTTGGTGAGGGTTTGGCCCGGTTCATCGCCGCTGACAAAATTTTTATAGACAACTTTGTGGAGCGCTTCCCACATTGCGTCAATCTGAGGTTTGGCATTGTCATAGACCGCCGCGCCATAGCGCCTGCGGGCGTAGTCTTTTAGCCACTTGGCAATCCATGCGTCCGCTTCAAGCATATTTGCAAAGTCCAATTTGCGCCAGTTCATCTCGGCCATCAAATCGTACAGCGCCGGGTTGGTGTCGCCGCCCTCCGGCGTAACGCCAACGCCAACCATGTTGCGGGCCGTTTTTCTGGCGGCTTGAATATCATATACAAGTTTGTTCATGCCGCTGTCCATGCCGGTGTTGCCGCCGAAATTCCAAGTCATGCACCATACCCAAGGAACGCCGTCGGGTTCTATTTCGTTTGGCCATATCGGGCGATTGTACGCCTTTAGTTCGAGCAGCATGGAGCGGCTTAGGTCAATTTTTGTGGAAAGCCAGCTTTGGTAACGCCAAGCGTCCTGTATCCAGACCATGTCGGGATTGACCTTGAGCATCTCTTTTTGGATAGCGGTCAGCGTGTCTTGGCTAAAGGCTGGGCCGCTGACTACGAAGCCCTGTTCGGCTATCATGCTGCGGAAGGCGTACGATGGCACAAAGCCCCATGCGTCAAAACCATAAAAATCCTGCAAGGACTTCCAGTAGATTTTGGAGATGCGCTCAAATTTTTCCCTCATGGCGGGTGCTTTTTTAGCATCGGCGGGGCCCACATCGGCACTGATGAACAGGCCCTGTGGCAGATTCATCCAGCGGGAGCCTGGGTATGCCAAGACACCATCAAAAACCGAACCCGGCAGGTCAATCTCAAATTTGTTGCCGTTGGGCGCAGACGGCAAGGCACCCATGTAATAATCGCCTTTGTTGTTTGGAAAGGCGAATGGCACTTGGCCGGTAAAAGGATAGACTTCCATTTCTAAGCCCAGCCTGAAAGCCATGTCGGATACATCTTTGGCCATTTTTCCCTCTTTGTCGAAGGCTATCTGGGATACATTGTATGTGCCAAAGTACTGAGAGTCCCCCCGGCTAGAATTTCGCAGCTCGGTGATTGCGGCAGGGCTATATCCAAATTCAGCGCGGGCGTTGTGCCAGATGTTTTTTTCGCCCAGGCCCATGGTAAACATGTTGTAGCCGTTCATGGCCAGCCAGTCCAAGCGTCGCTGCCACTCATCTTTGCTGTACATAAAAGCCTGGTACCTGAAATCCACTTCGTTAAAATAGTGGCGAACAGGATAGGGAAATACGCTGACACACCTCTTTGTTACCTTGGGCAGGGGATCGGGCAGAGATATTCTGTATTGGCCGATATACGGAAATTCCTGATATAGGCAGTATTTCAGGTAGTAGTTGAAAGCCGTGGACAGCGAAACAGCGTTGTTGCCGCGCAGCACGGGCTTTTTGGCCCTTTGATCCCAGTCAACCTCAAAGGTGTCGCATCCGGCATCCGACGCATTGACGCGCTCTAAAATGAAACGGCTTGCGCTGCCGACACCGACAACGCGCTCAATGAGCGCTTTCGTCTCATTTATGGGTGCGGTCCAGGCTTTGTCAAAGGTGCCACTGGCTGCTGTTATGGCCCTGTTGATGGCAGCAATGTCATCGTTAGCCACACTTGGCGCGGACAACTTTTGTTCAATTTTAGTCAGTGCCGCAGCAAAGGCAGTGACTGCGCCCTTGGGGTAGGGAATATAGCCTGTCGGGTAGCTGGCGGGATTGTGCAGGGCGGCCTGTGCCACTCTCAGCAGCTTTTTGGCATTGTCCAGGCGTATCCGCGCTTCTACCTTTTGCGCTGAGTCGGTTTCTGGCTCACCCATAGCGGCGGCGCCGATGGCACTCAAAGCAATGTCCGCTGGCGGTGTCATGGCAAAAACGAATAAGGCAGACAATTGTAGGCCCACAAAGCACTTTGTGAATTTGCTTTTTTTCATGGTCTCACCCTAGTTTTGTCCGCCAAAAGTCATCACAATGCCAAATCCTGTTGTCAATTATAGCAACTGAACTTTTTGTAGTTGAACCGCTTCCAATACCGATTTGCAGCCAAACGGCTGCAAATTGGTACAGACACCGACCCGAAAAACAGGGCGAGGGCCCCATTTTTCGGGTCAGCTGGCTGTCAGCCGCTACATTTTGTAGCTGGCCTTTATTGTAAAGTACGCGGGCAGGCTGGGGTTATACCCTGGGTTCCACGGCGTGTCGTTCCTGCTTCGCCATTCGGTTGCCGTATAGGTAAAGTCAACGCGGAGCTCGCGCATTACGTCATAGCCAAGCCCAAGGCGCCAGCCGAACTTTCCGGCCCTTTCGCCCTGCCGGGCCTCTCCGATGGAATTCACCCTTTCGACGCTCCAGAAGTGGAAGGAGGGGCCCAAAGTGAAGGAGAAATTCCCCCAGCTTGGCGGCTGGTACACTATGTCGAAGCCGACAAATATGCCAAAGAGGTCGTAAGTTGCCTTATCTTCTATTGGGTCGCCCAAAATCCTGGCATAGCCAAGGTTGGGGCGGACCTTCACGCCCTGTGGGTTGTAGTCAAATTGAACGCCCGCCTCAGCGGTATAAGCACCTATGCCGCCCCACGTCTTTTGGGTCAAATCGTGGCCGTGGCCGTGGGCGAGGTTTTGGCCAATCGCTATGTATGGCTTAAAGAATTCATTGGCATTGAAAGCATTGGTGCTATCCTGGGCGCACAGCCCATGCGCGGCGCTCAATAAAATTCCCGCCGTCAGAACTTGCATCATTTTTGTCTTCATGTTTCACTCCATTCCTAAAAACGCAAACCAGTTTGCACTGACATGACTCTGCTGCCCATATAGCCGCGGTAGCCTCCATTGATGTTGCCGTCGTTTCTCCAGATGCCATTGTAGGGACCCAAGGGGCCATTTTTCTCACGCGACAGCACAAGTTCGCCGGCTGCATTCATTTGGTACAGGTCAACAAGCCAAATACGAGAATTGCCATCATTCACGCCTGAGCCGGGATTCCCGAACTGTTTTCCACGGTGGTTAAAGGGATTGTCCATAACCACAGTCGTAAACCAGACCAATTTCCTGACCAAGGGCATGTCCAAGTTGTATCGCATGGTGGTGTACCAACTGTCAGCACCCGTTATCATGTTAATCGGAATGCCTCTGGTGGCAGTCAGGTTGGTCGCATTTTGGCCGGTGCCGCCATAGTTGGCCTCCATGACGCCCGGAATTATCGGATAACCTGGGGTCTGATTAAAGGAACGAGTCCCATAGCCAGCGCTCTGCCATCCTCCCATAAGGGCCACAGTGGATTTGACATTGCCCAGCGACAAGTCCTGGATCAACTGGAACTTGAAATTGTGATCCGACTGCTTTTGAAGAACCGGCGCCCATAAATTGCGGGGCCAGTATTTGTCCCAGTGATAAGCTAAATTGAAAGTCATGCTGCCACCGCTGGAGTGGATCAAATTATCACCGGAGCTGGTGTCGGACTCATTGCTCATCAGCCTGGCATAAGTGTAATTGCCAGCAAATGTCAGCCGCTTTGTAACTGGCACGTGCCATTCCACCTCCATGCCTGTATACGTCCTCTCCCACACGTCCGTGTTTTTCAGCAGCATCTTGTTTTGTTTTTGCCCGCTGTTGTTTGTGAATATATCGCCCGGAAAAAGGTCGTACAGATTCGACCAAACGCGCCTGACAAAGGTTATTTTCCAGGACCCTCCGTTGCTGAGGTTCCTGGCGAAGCTGACGCTTAACTCATCCGTGGTGGCCGCTTTCCAGTCGGGGTCGATCTGGCTAGTGTCAGCGGCCTCGCGCGCTGAGCTGACCAGGATCCCATAATTTTTCAGATCGGTGAGTGTATTATAATCGACAAGGTACGGCCCATTGGTGCCACCGGGGCCAGGCGCGTTCCAATACCTAGTCTCCGAATCAGTCTGGGGGCGGCTTGCGAACCTAGAAAAGATGGCGTTGTAGTTGTTGTTGTGGTACTGGGCGAAAGAGACGCTCACTAGGCGGCTCTGGTCGCCATGAATATCCAATTTGTAGTCAAACCTCAGCGATGGCTGGGAGTAAGAATGGAATTCCTTTACCCTGTCCCAGAGCTTCCAATTGTCAATGCGCAAACCGAGCATAACGCTGTGGTGGTCATTGATTGTCCATAGGTCGTTGACGTAAAATGACCTCATCTGTGTATAGAACTTGTCCGACCCTTCGCCGAATCTGCGGAACACACGTGGGAAAAAGTTAGACAACCTGCTCGCCACGCCACCAATAGCCACGCCATCGTAAACGCGGGTGTTAGGCGTAAGAGTTGTTCCGGGATTGTTGGCGATGTACCTGTTGATGCCGTAGAGATCCAAATCACCCAGCGTCGCTGCGCCTACATTGAAAACAATGAATTTGCCAGCGTAGTTTTGATCAATCATGTTCTGAGTTAGCGAAACGCCGTTGGGGTTGTAAAAATCTTGCGGGGTCAAACTGAATGGGATCTGGCCTGGCGCGTAAAATTGCTCTGCGACATTGAGCGTGTGCTGCCAATCGAATTTGTCATTCTGTAGGCCCACGTCGAAGAGGTGGGACCCCATCGCTGTGTTCAAATTATGCTGGTAATTGACCGTTGTTGACGCAGTGCCGCCTGCGGCCCCGGCGCCTGAGTCGTCCCTGCCTCCAAAAGAATGGTTTCTATAGCCATCGGTCGTATTATTCAAAACAAAATCAACATACCCGCTCGCCCTAAAGTTAGAGGGGTCATTGTTGGAATAATTGTTTATCACCCAATTGTTGTTGTCATAGGTGCCGGAAACAGGCACGACAGAGGGTATGGTATAGACCCTGTGCGACCTTGTGCCGACCCCGGCCTGCAGCCAGCCCGTCATGTTGTAGCCGTGGCGGATTTCCAAAAGGCCGGAAGTGCCTATTATGCCTTTGTACGCCATAGTCCAAAATCTGGATGGCGATTCGTCATAGTCCCTGGGCAGAATTTCCCTGCTGGCAGAATTATTGTTGGGGCTCCTAGGCCCCCACAGGTCATTGGTCTCCCTGTATGAATATTCAAGCTGATGGTTTTGAGTGATCTGGGCATAAAGACTAAAGTGGTTATAAACTTCTTTATAATTAACATTCATCATGCCAAACGGGTCCTGCAGACTGCCCAGCTCGCTCCTGCGGATCACAAGACCGTTGGTGTCTTTAAAATAGAGGCCCACCGGGTCCTCGGGCCTGGGGCCTTGGTCGCGTCTCGTCCACTGGCCCTTGTTCCAAGATTCAGACCAATCATCCGGCGGTGTGAGTTTACCGGCATAGGCAAAAGTGACGCGGTCTTTCCAGATAGGGCCTGAAAGTGTATATTCAAAGTTCTTCCTCAAATTGTCATCGGACGCATTCGGCGGTGAATTCAGCAGCCCCTCGCGCGTGGGGTAGCCTCTGTCTGTGGCGCTCCAAAAACCGCGCCTGAGTCCCGTCACCCTGAAGGTGCCGCGGAATGTGTTGCTGCCCTTTGAGGTGACCATTGAAACGATGCCGCCGTCGCTGTTGCCGTACCTCGCGTTTGTGGGCGACAGCAACACCGCCACGGATTCAACCAAGTCCTGCGGGACCATAGCAGTGCTGCCAAAGTACCCGCCGGACGCCTCCATAGAGCTTTGGCCATCGGTGAGGATTTTTACGCCCCCCTGCGAGCCGCCGCGGACCCTGAAACTGCTTGCATCATTTTTGTTGACGCCAGGCACCAAGCCGCCGAGATCTGCCAAGGAATTGGGACTCCTCAATTGGCGCAGGTAATCGGCCGAAAAGGATGTCTGGACAACAGTGTCCGTCTTGTCAATTTGGGCATTGCCGCTCGTGGCTGTAATCACAACCGTTTCTTCCTGCACGGCTAGGCTCTTCAGGCTTGTGCTGCCGTTTATCACCTGGCCAGCTATAAGGCGCAGCGTCAGCTTGCGGCTCACATAGCCGTTAAGTGTGTAGGTGGCGGTGTACTCGCCGTTTGGCAGCAATGGCACGCGGAATTGGCCGCTTGCGTTGGTGGTTGCTTGGCGCGTCTGCAGCAGCGCGGGGGACTGGATCAGCACCCTGACGCCCTGCAGCGGTGCGCCGTCCTCGGATGTCACCCTGCCCGCCAGAACTGCGGTGGTGACATCTTGCGCCATCAGTGCGCCCCCGCCGGAGGCCAGAAGCGCGATTAGTGGAGTCAATACAAGGTTTCTCATAATTCTATATCTCCTGAAATCCGATTAAAGTTTCAAACAAAGGGCAAATTCGATGGACGTACCCCTGCTGCTGCCGGGTTCCATTCGGCCGGTCTCGCTGTTGAAATACGCGCCGGGCGTGAAGTCATAGTGCTTCATGCCGAAATTCCGCAGGGCCACTTCAAACGCCAGGTCGCTGTTGATGCGATACCTTGCGCCGGCAAATATGCCTATGTTCAACGCCGATTCCTCTTCATGGAACGTGCCGCCGCCGCCTATGTACAAAGGGGGCAAGGTGCTGCCGCGGTAGGGGGCCAGATAAGGGGCGGCGGACTGGTCGCGCAGCGTCCACTCAAATTCGCTGAAGACTTTGTATCTGTCTATTCCCAGGCCGCCAAACCATTCCATTTTCTTGGTTATGTCGGCAAGCATCGAAGGGCCAAAAGCGGGCATGGGCGAGTTGTAGGCCACCCTCAGTGACCAGCCTTCCCCCTTTTCTTTGCGGTCGTCGTAAGACCAGTAGCCCTCCAGGACAAGGGGCGCTTTCATGATGAGGCGGCCTGCGCTGTCCTTCTCCCATTTCGTAACGTCGCGGTGCCGCCCGGGGACGACTTCATAGGTGAGCTCGGCGCTCAGTGCGCCGCCGATGGCGGGCATGGCATACCTGGCCTCGGCGCCGAAGCCCATGACTTTATTGTCATAGTGGCTGGCCTGCAAGTCGCCGCCAACCAAGCCCCCGCGTATCTTAAAGGCGTACTGTAGCGGCTCCTGCGCCCGCAGGCCAGGCCCGGCAAGGGCGCCAAGCAGCGCCGCCGCTGCCCCAGCGCGAAAAATTCTGTGGACCTTCATTAAAGCACCTCCTGTAAAGGATGAAAAACCATTGATTGATTCGCCCCGCGCCGCTCGGCGGGAGGCAGGCTGGAAGGATGGCTCGGCTGGTTTTGTGGCGGATGGCCAAATGTGACCCATAGCTAGGCTGGGAGCGGCGGAAGGCGCACCTCCCCCGTTTCCGCCGTGGCGCGGCGAAAACGGAGTGGTTGACACGCAACAGGCCTGGCGCGGAGAACGCCCAAAACATTGGGCAAGGCGGCCGCCGCGTTCTTATTTGTGGACAGATTATTTCGTGGACATGCGTGGAAACCGTGGACTTGTACCAAGTTGCGTTCAGATGAACGCAACTTGGTATAAGGCGGCGGGAACCGACGCCCGCAAGTTTTTGAAACAACTGGGTTTCCCAGTTTTTCAAAAACTTTGGCGTACAGCGTTCAATGCCAATTGAACGCAAATTGGTATTGGGTCCCGGCTTCGGTCTCCAGCCCAGTTCAAGCCGATTTGCAGCCGTTTAATTGCAAATCGGTATGAAGCACTTGCGAAACCCACCTATTTTTTTGGGATAATATTCACTAATAGATAGACAGTGCCACTTTTTGAAATTGCCCAAATATGGCAGGGTCGGTCAATACCCGCCAAAGCTTCAGGCTGGCATCAACCATTTCGGCTAAACCAAATGTCTATCCATTTGTGAATACTCTCCAGCCTCGTTGCTCTTGACGGAAATTGGGATTCGGCTGCCTATGATGAATATGTCATCATATTTGATTCCACAAATATAAATAGTCTATTAACGAGGCTGGGGAGCCAAGTGTGTATGTAGTTCTTTCTACTTACCACATTGAGGACACTTCGTATTTTTTGATGTCCTCGTCCATTGTCAGTATGGTCATGTCTTCTGCCTTTGCTATGGCTATGAGTAGACGGTCGAAGGGGTCGCGGTGGATGAAAGGGAGCGTCTCCAAAATCTCTAGATGCCGTGAGGTTATTGAGAGAGTTGTAATTGGCATTTCTTCTACTTTCCCTAGAAAGGCTATGATACCGCCATCTATGGATAGCTTCTTGGTGCTTGTTTTGATGACTATTTCCCATGCCGAAACTATGCTGAAGTGTAGGGTATTTTCATAGTTGTTTATTATGGATTTTGCTTTGGGGGACAACCTTTCGTGCTTGTTTGTCAACCAAAGGGCGGTGTGTGTGTCTAGGAGCAGTCTCATTACATGTACTCTTTGAAGTCGTCCGGTGTGGCATCGAAGTCGTCCGCCATCCAGATTTTTCCGCGCATACAGCCGAACATCTCCTGTCGTGACATCTTGGGTTTTGGTGTCTTGTGCAGACTTGCGGGCGTGATGGCGGGGTTGAACGGAATGCCGTTGCTGTTGACGACATTGCTGACGAACATGCTGATGGCATTTGAGGGCGACACGCCTATGGCTTCGCAAACCATATCGAACTTTTGTTTGGTGGTTTCTTCAATGTCTGCGGATATTTGGATTGTCATGGGGATACCTCCATGGTTGGTGATGCTGTCATCATTGTACCGCGCTTTGTGTCCAGCATTAGCGTCTTTTGCTGTTACTGTGTTGATTAGGCTTGTGGCAATTTCATTGGGGAAGTGACATGAAATATTTATTGCGTTCAAGAATGGGCCGAATCAGTCCCAAATACTTGCCCTGTGTGGGTCTGAGTTGTTTGGGAGGTGGTTTTGTGGAATCAAGTATATAGCTCCCAAAAAATTTCATGTTGACCCATATATTTTGGATCTTGAAGACATAAGCACGAACCGCATTCCAGCCTTTGAATTGGAAATTCACAATTTGGGAGTATTCACTGATAGATAGACAGTGCAATTTTTTGGAATTGCCCAAAGATGGCGTGGTCAGTCAAGCCCCGCCAAAGCTTCAGGCTGACATCGACCATTTCGGCTTTCTTTGAAACAACCTTCGTCCGGCGAGTGAACCTGTCCAGATGGTGCCGCGTGTTGCTGTTGTCGCGTTCTATGCTGACCGTGTGCGCCTTGCCGACGACATGGCGGTCCGGCGGCGGCACCTCGGAGAACGCGCCCCAGGCGTCGGTGTAATATCGGGTCCTACTGTAAATGACCATATAGGAGCTGATGGACTCCGTGCAGGGGTGCCTGAACGCCGCCACACCAGACTTCCTTAAGAGCCTCTGCCGATGCAGCTATTTGTAATATTAAAAATAGGACCTGATATAAAAGACGCAGCCCTCAAGATGCCTCACCTTTTCGTAGAGCCTCCTGAACGTTGCAGAATCACGACCGCCGAGCACCCAGGCCACGGTTCGCCGTGTGCCACGGTCAAGGGCCTTGATGACCCAAGCCTTGTTTTTTTTGACCCGATGAAATGCCGCATCACGTCGAACTCCATCTCCGCGACCACGCCGGGGACTTCTGGCTCCGGCAGGCCCTCGCCGAATTCGCGGACCCACCTGTATATCAGTGAGTGGCTCCTGTCGAACATGCGCCCCAGCATCCTGAAGGAGCCTTTTGCCATCGAGCAGAGCAAAATGCACATCGCCTTTTTTGCGGCCGTCCCATCGTTTGTCCGGCCGTCGCCGGGCCGGAAGTTGCACCCGCAGTCTTTGCAGCGGTACCGCTGCCTTCCTGCCACGATGCCGTTTTTGACGGCTTGTCCTGACCCGCATTTTTTGCGCGTTGGCATCATTTCAACCCTCCGCGCTCTCACTCTATCATAAATCTATATTAATGTGAACACTCTCCAGCTATTTACATGCACCTTGAAAATTTTCCACACATTTTTCAAATTTTCGTGGAACATCCCGATATAATTATGCATTGGAATCATGTAGGCATACGCAAG
>Ga0268262_10004253_pt1 | contig 14873 bp, 18 predicted proteins | sample TergutNc150P3_FD_190354 | JGI IMG/M metagenome (GOLD analysis project Ga0268262, IMG submission 190354) | Nasutitermes corniger P3 segment gut microbial community from laboratory colony in Florida, USA - Nc150 P3 (SPAdes) (version 2) | ecosystem: Host-associated > Arthropoda: Insects >... | reverse complement strand
CTTGATGCGGAAGAAGACGAATAATGCTAGAACTTAAAGTAACTTCCAAATATAAAAAAGACCGAAAGTTAATGAAGAAGCAGGGTAAGGACTTATCTCAGCTTACTAGCATAATCGAAAAATTACAAAAACAAGAAACGCTTGACCCGAAACATCACGACCATCCGTTGCAAGGTAACTATATCAGGCATCGTGAATGTCACATAAATCCTGATTGGCTTCTTATATACCGCATAGACAATAAAGCTCTGATTCTTACTGCCGTGCGTACAGGTTCTCATTCGGATTTGTATAAAAAATAATTACTTCTATAAACTTGCCTATACTCTATAATACGAGTGAGCGAGAAAAAAACATAGGGGTAAATTGTAAAAATCGTATTATTCGTGATATTGGTCACTTAATTTGACAGATTTTGCGTATTTTGTCATCATTCACAATATATCTTAATTCCATCCATTTGATCCATTTTTTATACTGTTTTTTTTTATCTTGTATTTTCTGGCGATGGTATTTAAATAATTTAAATAATTCCTCATAAGTAAAAAACAAGCATTTGTATTGATATTCCTTTTTTAAAAAATCCACATATTTTTCACTCACTTTTTCAAAATGTTCATTTTCTTTTGGGTATATTGTAATGGAAATAAAATCTTTAAATTTTTTTTCTTTGTCTTTTTGCAATGGACTCAGCCTTATACTTTCGCCAAGTATATGGTTCCGCCATATTTGCCTATACTTATTTTCTTTTAATTCACTGTCTTTCGATACACATATATCTGTATATGCTTTTGATCGTCTTGTCACATCATAATATATTGAATCTAGACAATCAACTTTCTTTTTTTCTTCTTCACCAATTGAATAAGAAGTTTCTGTATATTTTATTTCAATTCCAATAATGCATCTTTCATTACCCTTACTGATATATTCAATATATACATCAAAAGACGTATTATCCTCTAAATAACCATAATTTTCTTCTGGCTCTGGCTTATGTTCTATCTTAAAAACCTCAATTTCTTTTATCTTTTTATCTTCTTTTATATTTTTACCAAGAAGATCATTAAAAATATTTATAAAATAGTCTCTATTTTGATCCAAAGGAGTAAACATATTAAAAGGAATATGCTTGCTACTAAGCATATCCTGATATAACTGTTCACTAAAATTAGGGTATCTTTTCTGTACAGCATCAAATATACCAAAATTATCCATATAAAAATTTTTTCCTTCTTTTGCACTCGTTTCTTTTAATAAAACCTCTTTTATATTTGGTATTATTAAACCTTTACCCTGCTCTCTTTGCCAAAATCTCGCTTTTCTCTTAAATGGTGTTTTTTCTTTACAAAATATTTTTTTTTCTCTTAAATATTCGTAAAAACGTTTTAATTCATCAGCGGTGAGTGGTTGTGGTTCATTGTCCATAATGTTTCTCCAAAAGTGAATGTGTTAAATATAGAAAACTCCTTCGGCTTTTATACTATAAGTTATCGTCATTGCTCCCCCCGAACAGGCCAGCAAATGGGCTGAACGCGAACATCAAAAATATGAGGACTATCGTCACAACTATCTTAACAATTTCCAAGCATACGCCAAGAACTGTGATTTTGTCTGGTTCTTCATTCATAATTGACCTCTATGAATTGTTATGCTCATTTTTTACCTCTCTATGATAAATTTAGTTTTCGTTTAAGATTTAGGAATTCGTCAGGTTGGAATCTATAGACATTGCATGGTTTGTATAGCTCTGGATTTGATAGGACTATGGCTTCGTTAGTGAATGGATTTATAAAAACCTTTTCTCTGGAGAAGTGATCCCTAACGAACTCCCCATCGACATCTTGAAAGCCATATTCTGAGTCGTGTACTGTTACCTTGGCTGATACTACTGTTGTTTCTTTGGTCATAGTGTTTCTCCTATAAACTTAAATATAGATTTGCTCGGCGACAATGTATGTCGCAGAAAAACCACCTATACTCTATAATACGAGTGAGCGAGAAAAAAACATAGGGTAAGCGATGAAAAATCGTATTTTTTGTGATATTCGTCACCTTATTTGCCATATTCTTCCCTTCAAGGCATAAATTTGAATTCCTTTGTAAACCTTTGCTGAACGGGTACGCCGCCAACAAGGGCTGGTGAAAATTTGTATTGCCTAACCGCTGCCAAGGCTTCTGTTTCAAAGCCAAAACCTGCTGGCTCAACAGCAGTGGCAAAAGCCTCGGTGACATTTCCGTTTTTGTCTATAACCATATAAATTTTTGCATAACCTGAAATTCCCCTTTTCTTTGCCTGTGGCGGATATTGCGCATAAACTTCTTTAAGCAATTTTGCCTCTACCTCAACTTCTTCCGCATTGTAAATTGCATTTTCCATTCCTCCGCTGCCTATGGCAACTCCGCTTTCGTTGGCCCCTGCAAGCGATAAGTCCATGGAAAATCCCTTTATGCCTTTATTCAGGCTGTTTTGCGCTTGATTTGGTTTAAACTGATTATGTTGCGGAATTTCTCTTATGCTCCTCTTCACAATTTCTTTTTTTTGCTCTTTAACTAAAATCTCAACTTCCCTAGGCGCAATTTTATCTTTTTGATTTGCGGCATAATCTTTTGAAAAAAATATCGCATTCAAAACCGGTACTGCCAAAAAAAATGCCGCATTTATTATAAAAGCCAGCAACACAATTAAAGGGAGTTTAAATAAATTGCCCATACTTGCGTTTTCTCCAGCGAACTTAACCACGGATATATTTTGTTTTGCCCTCTTGCCATTGCAGAAACTCTATCTGCAAACGAATAACCATAATTATTTATATGCTGGATCTCAACTCTGATGCTTTTTCTAATGCCTGCTTTTTCTTTTGCCAATTCAATAGCTCGCTCAAAACCGCCTATTTCGTCTATCAAACCATTTCCTATAGCATCCATGCCTATAAACACCCTGCCGCCTCCAAGCAAATCTGCCTGTTCTTCGCTTATATTCCGGCCACTTGCAACAACACCTATAAAACGCGAATAAAAATCATCCATATATTCTTGAAGGGCTATGCTGTCTTTCACCGAAAGTCCAGCATATATGCTTTGGGCATTTGCTCTTTCATGAGTTTTAATAGCCTCGTTTTTTATTTTTAGCTTTAAAAGAAGCCCGCTCAAATCTACCTTGCCGCCATAAATTCCAATGCTGCCCACCACGCTGCCTGCCTCCGCCACAATTTTATCTGCCGCACATGCCACATAATATGCTCCACTTGCCGCCATATCACCAATGCTCGCTATAATGGGCATTCCCGCATCCTTCAAAGTTTTAATTGTATGCCAAAGCTCATCAGAGGCTATTGCCGAGCCACCTGGTGAATTTATGCGCAAAATCAAGGCTTCGTATTCGCCTGAATAGCCAATATCATTGAGCACATCTATTAAATCCGAAGTTCCTGCTACGCTTTTTCCAAACAATGGGTCATTTGAGCCATAGCCGCCAACCAACATGCCATCTATGTTCAACACCGCTATTTTTGCCCTTGGTTGCCAAGAAGTTACAAGCATTTTATCCTTGTTCAAATACCAATCTGTTAAATATGCGTTTTCATCTTCTACGCCTAGCAAAATCTTTGAAATATATTTTGGAACTTCTTCCAAATACAGAGTAGTGTCTGCCAAGCCACTTTTTTTTGCGGAAATGGCAGTTACTTTTGGATTGGCTGCAAGGCTATCTAAAAATTCGGGCAAAAGTTTTCTTGAACTAGCCACGGTATCTCTAACAACACTCCACCATCCATCTAATATTCCCTGCAAATTTTCCCTAGCCTCATTGCTCATAGAATCCAGTGTATAAGGTTCGGTTGCAGATTTGTAGCTGCCGTGCCGCACCATTTCAACCTTTATGCCTGCCCAGTCTAAAAAGCCCTTGTAGTACAAAACATCACTTGCAAGCCCTTTGAAATTCACAAAGGCAGAAGGTTGCAAAATCACCTTGTCTGCGGCAGATGCGGCAAATATAACCACAGGGCGATAATCGTTTGAATATGCAGCTATTCTTTTGCCTTTGGCTTTCAGTGAAAAAATTCCCCTGCGAATTTCTTGCGAAATGCTCAGGCTGCCGCTATAATTGGAAAAGTCAAAAACTATTGCATTGGCAGTTGATTTTTCAAGGAGAGCAAAGGTGTTTCGCAAAGTTTCCAAATCGCTTTGCTCTCTGCCAAACAAGCTCCAGCCGTTGTTTTTTTCGCTTATATCTTCAAGCGGAACGCGAATAATATTTATATGCCCAAGCGATTTTTTATTTATTGCGGAATGCATTATTAGGTTAAATTTTCTGAAATTCATATTATCGCTAAAATTATTTGAGGCAAGCGTAAAGGTGCTATTGTAATGCGAGCCAAAGGCAGCAGACAGAGAAAAGCGAAATTCTCCGGTGTTGTTCTGGTCAATCAAAGGAAATTCAATACCCAAAGTCATCGCAGAAGCTTCTAGCTCCAGCAATAAATTTTGTTTTGTTTTAGAAAAGAAACTCTTCAACTGTTCATAATTTTTCACTGCCGCGTTCCAACTAGCGGTTATTCCTTTGTATGGCCTTATAGAGAGACCCGCATTTTGCATTCTGTTTTGGTAAAAGCCATATTGCAAGGCTTGCTCGCTCCAAAATCCGAGAGAAACAAAATAAAAGGGACGTATAATAAATCCGGGAGACCAAGAAAAAGCCGTTCCTTGCATATTAGAGATTCTAGTTGCTGAAAACCTATTGCCCAAAAACAGCGAGCGGCTAATATTGTATTCACTGCCCACAAAAGACCACTGGCTTTCATCATAGCCATTTTTTCCCCTTGTCCAGTCAAAAGAAATTCCGTAATTGTCTCCCCAAAGCCCAAACAGAAAATTGTTATTGCCAAGCGGGTTTTCTGGAGTTTTTTCGTAGTTAAAAATTAAACCCGTACTTCCATAAGCACTTAACCCAGCCGGATTTCCCTGCATCCCTCCATCTTGTGAAAGCGAGGCATAGCGGCTTTCGCCAGAAATTGCGGCAAAAAGCGGAGAGGCGAGGAGAAGTAATATAAATGGCATGGTTTATGTAAAATAGAAACTCTCTATAGCCTGTGTTAATGTTTTCTATATTTTTATCAACATGCTTTTAAGGGCCTTTTGTGCCATATCATTATATCTTTTTGCTTGCTCCAGCGATGGTCCTATTTCGGTAAATTATGGCGGAGAATCTTACGAAACTGTTGTTATTGGCAAGCAAAGGTGGCTAAATCGCAATTTGAACTATGTACCTGTAAATGCAGACTTAGCCACAAATTCCAAGTGCTACGAAGATACCAGCGATAATTGCGACAAATACGGCCGGCTTTACGACTGGGCAACTGCCATGGCTTTGCCCTCCAGTTGCAATGAAAAATATTGTGCTTCATTTATATCCAAAAAGCACAAGGGCATTTGCCCGGATGGTTGGCATATTCCAACAAGTGCAGATTGGGATAAACTACTGCGTTATACCGATAGCACAAGTGGCACGGATAGCCCTTATGGAAGTGCTATTGCCGGCAAATATCTTAAAGCAAAGGAGGGTTGGAACGATTACAAAGGTAAATCAGGCAACGGTGAGGATACTTACGGCTTTTCCGCTTTGCCAAGCGGAATCGGTTATCCCGATGACAATTTCTACAGCCTTAGCAACTATGGCTACTGGTGGAGTGCTAGTGAGATAAATAAATACAGTGCTTTCCGTAGAGGTATGTACTATGACAGCGATAGCATAGGCTATTACAGCTATGATAAGAATCTCATGTTCAGTGTCCGTTGCTTGAAGAACTAGGACTTTAAATGAATTCACAAGGACTTTCACCTCGCATAGCAGCATTGCACGCTCTTTTAAACTGGAAAAAGGGCGGTGATTTTGTTCAAAACAACCTGCAACAAACCTGCGAAAATTTGCCACAAAACAACAGAGCATTGGCTTACGAAATTGCGCTTGGAACCTGCCGCGTGCTAACTGAACTGGACGAAAAATTAAAAACGCTAATGCGAGAACTCCCAAAAGAACCTTGCAGAACAATACTGGAAATTTCCCTTTACCAATTACTGCACACCCGCATACCCTCTTATGCCGTTGTAAACTCTGCGGCAAATTTGGCAAAGCATCTGGGTTTAAATGAGCATAATGTGAAATTTGTAAATGCTGTTTTGAGAAATGCCATTAGAAAAAATTATGTGAATATTGAAAGCGAAAACGCAAAAGCCCCAGCTCAATGGATAAGGGTAAATACACAAAAAACAAATGTAGAAGAACTCATAACAAAACTGGAATTGCAGAACCCAGAAATTCTATTCAACAAATTTATTTTAATTCCAAACACAAGAGAAATCCTAAAAAATCCTCTATTCAAAAAAGGCTTTTACTCATTCCAAAACCCAGCTTCTTTTTTTATGGCAAACTTATGTGAAATAAAATCCGGACACAAAATTTGGGATGCTTGTGCCGCCCCTGGCGGAAAAACCGCCATGCTTGCGGAAGAAAATCCCAATGCTTTTTTTATCGCTTCTGATTGCAGCGAAAAAAGAGCAGAAAAAATATTGGATTTGCAAAATCGCTTGAATTTAAAAAATGTCAGCATAATACTCGCAAACACAGAAAACCCGCCTTTCTCGCAAAAATTTGACTGCGTTATTGTAGATGCCCCTTGCTCAAACATGGGCGTAGCCTCAAGGCGGCCAGAAACACTCCAAACTTTTTCAAAAGAAAAAATTTCGGAACTCTCAAAAAAACAACTAGCAATTTTACAAGCCGCTTCCACTTCAGTTAAAGAAAACGGAGTTCTAATATATTCAGTCTGTAGCCAAGAAAAAGCAGAAAGCACCGAAGTAATAGAAAAATTCACAAAAACCAACCCTGCCTTCACCCAAGAGGAATCCATACTCACCGACTCCCCACACATAGACAAATTCTTCATAGCAAAACTACGGAGAACCCAAAATTGAAAATTCTGCAAATTCTGGCCATTCTGGTTCAGACAATTTACGCTATTTCCTTAGATGCAGGTGTTAATTATTTCCCCGGTGAACTCAACAAACAAATAAAAACTGCTCCCTATCTCGGAGCGGAATTGGGGTATGGGCTCTCAGATTATACCAGTTTATATTTGCAAGCTGCATTCAGTTATTTGAAATTAAAAGAGAACAAAGATTTTCACGGGTTGTATCAGTTTGTGGGCAGAACTGGGATTGAAAGCTCGGAGCAATTATTCAAATACGCTTCCGCTGGCATTGGAATAAGCCTGGCAGGTGTTAGAGGCAAAAATGCAACTCCACAGGCAAAAAACTATATGCTTTCCACAAGCGAATCCGAATTCGGTTGGAATGCTCGCTTAAAATTGAATTTGTTGAGAATGGGAAAATTCACTTTTGGCACAAAATTTCACTATGATGAGATTTGGACTAAGCCTAAAAGCAGTTTGTTGTTGCAAGCTGGGGTTTTTATCAGTTATCCCCTTTCTTCTCCCTAGGGTGATAATGCCTATGCTCGCTTTTCAAATAAGAGTTATCCAAATGCGTGTAAATTTGCGTAGTGGATAAATTTGCGTGACCAAGTAATTCTTGCAAAATTCTCAAATCCATTCCACCTGCGAGGCAATGGGTTGCGAAAGAATGCCTCAATGAGTGCGGACTAATTGACTCTTTGCCGAGAAATGCGGTACGCATCTGAATTATTTTCCAAGCCCCAACTCTGGTGAGTTTTTTTCCGTGGAAATTGAGAATCACGGTATCTGTTTTGGGCTTTAATTGCTGCCGCCAGATTTTGAGCCAAGCCGCCAAATTAGCCTTTGCCTTGCCAGATAGCGGAACTAACCGCTGTTTATTGCCTTTGCCAACAGGAGTTAGCCAACCATTGTCCAACTGAATATGCTCCAACTTCAACGAAACAGCCTCGCTAATCCTAAGCCCCGCGCTATATAAAAGCTCCAGCAGGGCAATATCTCGCATTCCAAATTTATCGTTTTGGTTTATATTTTCAAAAATAGCAGCAACCTCGTCTATGCTCAAACATTGCGGCAAATATTTTTCTAGATGCGGAGCGGAATACAAATTCTCCGGCGAAAATCCCAGCAAGTTTCTCTCTTCCAAATAATTCAAAAATCCGCGCAGAGAGGAAAAATGCCGAGCCAATGAAGATGGTTTGTAATCAAAGGCTTTGGCTCTTTCGTCCAAAAATAAATCTATGCTCTCTATGGAAAGTTCGGTTTGCTCGCACAAAGGGGCTAAATCGGCTTTGTAACTGCTTATGGTTTGCTTTGATAAATTTTTTTCCAAAGACAAATAACGCAAGTAATTTTTGAGATGTAAGGAGATATCCATTTATCAAGGAGGGAAAAATATGTATGCAATAGTTATCGCCGCAATAACACCGGCCACATCTGCCGCAAGACCGCAAAAAACCGCGTGTCTGGTTTTGCGAATCGCAACCGAGCCAAAATACACCGCTATAATATAAAAGGTTGTGTCTGTTGTGCCTTGGAACATACAGCTCAAACGCCCCGCAAAACTATCTGCCCCATATTGCTGCATAGCATCCACCATCATGCCTCGTGCGCCGCTGCCCGAAAGAGGCTTCATAATCGCAGTTGGGAGGCTCGGCACAATATCAGCTGGAATGCCGCAAAAATTAAAACCTGCTACTATTCCGCTCATAATAAAATCCATCGCACCGCTTGCCCTGAATGCCGCAACTGCCGCTAAAATCGCTATTAAATATGGTATAACCATAACGGCGGTGGAAAAACCCTCTTTTGCCCCCTCAACAAAAGCATCAAAGGGCATAACTTTTTTTATTGCCGCCAAAGTTAAAAAGAACATTATTATGGCAAACAGAATAATGCCACCCAAAAACGCGCTTGCAATGCCCATTTCCTCTGCCGAAAGCGTTGAAAAATACCAGAGCGTTCCAAACACCGCCGCAGAGAGACCAATAAACCAAGACAAAAATACCACATTTTTTATTTCAATTTTTTGGAAAAATGCTGTGACCAAAATACCCACCACAGTGCTGAAAAATGTTGCAAACAAAATCGGCAAAAATATATCTGCGGGATTTGCCGCACCCATCTTTGCCCTATAAGTCATTATGCTAACCGGAATCAAGGTTAATCCGCTCGCATTCAAAACCAAAAATAAAACCTGAGCATCGCTTGCAGTGTCTTTTTTTGGATTTAATTCCTGAAGTTCTTTCATAGCCTTCAATCCAAGAGGTGTAGCGGCATTGTCTAGCCCAAGCATATTTGCGCTGATGTTCATAAGTATGCTACCCATTGCAGGGTGGTTTGCGGGGATGCTTGGGAAAAGCCGTTTCATCAAAGGGGAAACCAATCTTGCAAGCATTTGAACCGCACCTGCCTTTTCCCCTATTTTCATCATTCCAAGCCAAAAAGCCAAAATTCCAGTTAAACCAATGGCTATTTCAAAAGCCGTTTTTGACATATCAAAAACACTTTGGATTACAGTGCTAAAAATACCGCTATTTCCAAAACCAAGCCATTGTGCGAGGCAGGCGATAAAAGCACCGCCAAAGAGCAATAGCCAAATAACGTTCAGGAACACTAGAGGGAAGGTAGAAAATTACTTCAACCCCTTTATCCCCGAAACCCAGTCGCTAAAATCTGCCTCGCGCAATTTGTCCGCCAAATCTTTTTTCGCCGCTGCTGAGTCTGCTTGCGGTGAGCTTTTGAAACGCTCGTCTTTCTCCAAAAAAGTAACGGGCTTGTTATCGCAAGTTGTGAAAATTATTCTTGGGGTATAAGAACAGGTTATTTCTGCACCATCATTTGTTTTGCAACGAACTTCACTGAGATTTACAAGCCTGCCATTGCCAGAACACTCTGTTTTTTGAACTCCAGCTTCCGCTATTTTTTCAAAAATAACTTGCCCAATTTCATCATCGGCAACATTCCAGTGAAAAGTTTTTTCTCGCATTCGCTGCTCGCGCCGTTGCTCTATCACTTGCTGTATGGAATCCAACTGCGCTTCTTTTATTTTTGCTGCTTGCAATTCCAAGTCTTTTTTGGATATTACAAAATATAAAGAAGCAACAATCAGCAAAAGCTTTATGGCAATACAAAAAATAATCTTCTTTTTATGCCTAACTATCCAGCTCGGCTTTGAAATTAAAAAAGACTTTATTCTTTCATAAGCAGCTTCAAAATATTTTGTATAAAGGTCTATGGAATTTTTATTTCTTATTTCATTAACCTCTGGGGGCAGAGATTTAGGGAAAACAAAACCTTCCAAAGCAAGAGGAACTATATTTTTTTTCGTTTTAAGAGCGCAGATTATTTCACGGCGAACCCAATCGTTATCTGGGTCGTAGTCCTCGTTAGAAACAAAAAATCTATCAAAAATTCCAGGATTTAGCACGAGCAAAAAATCTTTGCAGTCATTTACCCTTTGCTCAAGTTCAATATCAAAATTTCCATTTATTAAAGTATCAATATCAAAAGAAACGGAATAGCCATCCATCCTCAATCTATCGTATATGAGTTTGGCAATGTCAAAACCGCCTTTTCGCCTATACGAAATGAATATATCAAACTTTTTGGGCTTTTTGGACATTTTTTGCCTTTTTTAAAGATTTACTGCTAAGATAGAAAATTTTTCTATCTTGTGCCTAACAATGAAATTCTTCAGCGACAATCCGAAAAAAGGCGGGGTGCAAGAGATGCTTAGCGTGTCACTACCAATGGTGATGTCTATGTCTTTTGATACTTTTTTGGTTTTCATAAACCGCCTATTTTTGTCTAAGCTGGGGCCAGATTACATGAATGCCGCTTTAACAGGCGGAATAATGGAAATGGTGACAATAGTATTTTTCAATGGGGTTATAGGTTATTCTACTGCAATGGTAGCGCAAAACTTAGGTGCAAAAAAAACAGCCAGATGCTCGCTTGTGCTTGTGCAAGCCATCATTATGGCAATGTGCAGCTACCCTCTTGCCATTGCTCTTATGCACCCTTCGCATTTATTTTTAAACTCCTTCAATGTCCCCGCAGAGCAAAGCATATTGCAAATAAAATATTACGATATTTTAATTTACGGCTCAATAATCACAATGCTAAGGCACGCTTTTTCGTGTTTCTTTATAGGGCTTGGAAAAACTCGCATTGTGATGGCGGCAACTCTAACAGGCCTTACTGTAACTTTGTTTTTAAGCTACGCTTTCACATTCGGCAAATTCGGTTTTCCGGCTCTAGATATTATAGGTGCGCCTGCAGCTATTGTAGCTGGCAGCTTCTCCGCGCTTTGCATTTTGCTCTTCAAATTTTTCAGCAAGGAATATAGAGAGAATTATTCCACGCATAAATGCTGGCGTTTTAGCAAAAGAATATCTTCTACCCTTATAAAAAAAGGCTTGCCCTCTGGCACGGAAATATTTTTGAATATGCTCGCTTTCCAAGCTCTAATACTCGTTTTTGATTCTCAAGGCTTGGCGGCGGCAACCGCTACGAGCATCACGTTCAGTTGGGATATGGTATCTTTTGTACCCTTGATAGGCTTGGAGATAGGAGCCACCAGCTTGGTTGGCAAGTACATAGGAGCTAGGGATTTTGCCTCCGCAAATCGCTCGGTTATTTCCGGCATAAAAACAGGGCTTTGTTATTCAGGGTTTATAATTATATTATTCGTAGGCATACCGGATATTTTGGTAAATATATTTAAACCGCACGTTATAAATCTAGAATGGGACGAGGCAAAAGATTTGGCAATAAAGATGATACGGTTCGCGGCAATTTATGTGACAGTTGAAACCCTTATGGTAATTTATTCTGGAGCATTGCGCGGTACAGGCGATACCTTTGCGGTTATGTTTATATCAAGCGGTTTGCACTGGGCAATAACAATTCTCTCTTATGTGCTTTTGAATATTTTTAAAATTGGGGTTATAGAAACTTGGGGCATAACCGTGATTATATGGACAGCCTTCCCGCTATTTTTGTATTTACGGTGGAGAGGCGAAAAATGGCGAAAAGCTTGGGAATAGGTAGCGTAGGCGTTGTTTTTGTCGCTGTCGTTGTCGCTTTTCCAGAAGCGGCGGCGGCTTCGGCGGACATACCAGTTTGTGAGGTCGTCTATGAACGAGAGGATTACGGGGACTACGGCGTATAATCTGTACGCTGCCATTTCGGTTTCCACTTTTTTGCTCAGGTCTTGGAGAACCGCGATTATCCATAGGTCTAGCTCGTTGTGAATATTATAAAGGGGAAAGCCTTCCCCTCGCTCCAACCGCCCTGCTAACATAACCGCAAACAAGTGGGCGTTTTCCGCTACCCCTTCTAGCCCAAATAAACTGGCGAAATAATCTTGGCAAATTCGGGGCAATGTGCAGATATAGAAATTTCTATATTTAATTAAAATATAACGAGGATAATTTATGAGTGAATTAAATGCAGAGTCAGTTTTAGCCTCTATTGTAGAGCTTCGTGAGAGCATTGTTGAATCGAGAAAAGAGACAGCAGAACTTCGTGCAAGCATTGCCGAGCAGGGTAAGCGTATGGATGAGCGGGCAAAGCGTATGGAGCAAGAGACAGCAGAGCTTCGCGCAAGCATTGCTGAATCTACTGCCGAGCTTCGTGCGAGTATTGCCGAGCAGGGAAAGCGTTTTGACAAGGTGCTGGATGAATTGCGTATGAATAATCATAAAGTGGGAGAGCTATCCAACAAGATTGGTCACATAGTGGAAAAAATAGTTGTTCCAGGCATAGTTGAAAAATTTAATGAGAAAGGTTTTAAGTTTGATGCTGTTTCTACCAATGTCGAGTTTTTGAATGAGAAAAAAAATGGTAATCTTGCGGAAGTTGATGCTTTGCTTGAAAATGGGAAGTTTGTGATTGCAGTTGAGTCTAAAACCGAATTGACTGTTAAAGATGTGAATACTCATATAAAACGCTTGCAGGCACTTCGCAAGGTTCCAAGGTTTAAGGGCAAAAAGATATATGGTGCGGTTTCGACTGCGGTGGCGAGAGAGAAGCCTATTCATTATGCTTTGTCGAAAGGTTTTTATGTTTTGCAGCAGCCTGATGTTATGGCGGTTAGGATTATAGATTTTCCAAAAGGGCGGTCGGCAAAGGCGTGGTAGTTGGCATTTGGCACACGAGCAGGGGGAACTGAGTTTGAGGAATAATGAGCTGTTCCGTAGAGGCGTATTGCATACCGACAACCGCATTTACAACTACGTGCTTAATCCTGCAAAAATATCATTTTAGGGAAATATTCAACAATAATTTCCATAAATTTTTTCCAGTTTTTTGGACATTTATTAGAACCATGACTATCAAAGTTTGTTAAGCCGTTAAATTCCATTTCTAAGTTCCATTGAGTTCCATCCAATATATCATAGTCATAATATGTTTCTTTCCATTTGTGAATATTGTTCTCAAATATTTTACAGACAAATTCATTCCATTTTTCATTTGAAAAATTAATTTTCTTTCGTTTATATCTATTATTATATACACACATTATTTTTTTATCACTTTTTATTACATCAATGCTCTTGTAGTCGTCAAAAAAACCACCAATTTCAAAATAAAGACGAATAAGTTTTTCTTTTAATTCATCAAGATTACAAGAACGTAATTTTTTATTTGCTTCCCTGCCCTTGTGATCCATACTATTCTCCTTTTTCATCTTTATCTTCGAAATCGAATTTACCAGTCCAAAGCCATCTATAAAATCCTATAGCTAGCAATATTATGCCTTCTATAATCAGCATTAAAACCTCTTTTAAGATGTAAAAGGTCTGATAAATTGCTAATAAGATAAGAGTAAAGATACAGCCCATTTCATTTTACCTTGAATAATTATATGAAAGTTTTATCAAATCCGTAATTATTTTTTTCTTATTTTCAATATCATCATTTTTTATGCGAAATTTATACCTACATAATTTATCATTATAATCAAGAATATCTAAATCTGCATTATCAATTTTTTCATCAATGTCATTAGATTTTTGTAGTTTTAAACTGAGTCTTACAAAATTTTTCTTAGGTATAATTTTTACAAAATTATCGACTTGCTTGTCATTCATTAATCCAATGTAATGTTTCCTATAATTGAGCTTATAGTTAGGAGACAAAGCCTTAATTATATCCATTATTTTATATGCTATTCTTAATGTTTGTTCTGTTGCTTTTTCTTCCCAATATTTTGGATCTGTTGGCAGATCATCGTCTTCATCATCCGAGCCAAGTTTTAATTGATCTAAGACTTTTGTAAATATTAATGAAATATTATTTTCTATTTTTATTGCACTCATTTGAATGGCTATTAATGGAATAGAGCCATTAAACAGACTTATAACATTTAAAAAACGACTTGTAATATCTTCAGCAATTATTACTGCAATGTGTTCGTATTGTGGATATCGCTTTCTTTCAATATCCCAATATTCAATAGTCCTTATTATATGAGACTCATCTGTTTTTCCTAATTGAATTTCAACTTCAAAACGTTCATCTTCGCCTTGCAACAACAAATCAAGACGACCGGCTTTGGGTTGTATTCTTTCTTTATCTTTAAGAATTAATTTTCCTAGACCGATTATTGATGTGTCTTTTGCAATTATTTCCTGAACCCATTTTTCGTTAAGTTCTGGATGGCTTTTTATGTCAATCTTTTCAGGTTTAATATAATTTAAAGACATTTTATTCTCCTAAATTCTCAACCACCGCTTACAAATCCACACAAACGTTCAATCCATTCTTTTAGTTCTGCTTCATTTAACCTCTTAAATGTAGAACCTTCAAGAGTTCTATCTACAACTATAATATCTCTTGGTTCAAATTCACTCAAAAGATCAACCGATTGAGTAGATAATATAATTTGTTTGTTGC
>Ga0268262_10004252_pt1 | contig 14877 bp, 21 predicted proteins | sample TergutNc150P3_FD_190354 | JGI IMG/M metagenome (GOLD analysis project Ga0268262, IMG submission 190354) | Nasutitermes corniger P3 segment gut microbial community from laboratory colony in Florida, USA - Nc150 P3 (SPAdes) (version 2) | ecosystem: Host-associated > Arthropoda: Insects >... | reverse complement strand
GGTATCCGACGCCGAAAACGCCGGGGTCGAAGCAATCGAAAAAATAATCGGAAAACCGATTATTTATAATACAAAATTTGTCGACGTATGGGCGGCGATATAATAAGGGGGCGACTATGGACGATGCGGTTAAAAAGTATATGGCTAAAATCGGAAAAAAGGGCGGCGCGGCAAAAACGGAAAGGAAGGCGGAAGCCGCCGCCGAAAACGGCAAACAGGGCGGCAGACCTCATTTGGTTATTAAAAAGGCGAATATCGTCGTCAAGGAAACAATAACAAAAACGTCTATAATCGGCGGAAAAAAAGTCCATGACCCCCATGTCACGGGTTGGAATTTGTCGTATAAATTCCCCGACGGAACGGTCGTCAAGGGGTTTTATCAAAAGGGGCTTTATAATCGGAAAACGGCTTTACACGTTTTTTTCAAATCATGCGTCGAACCGAAACGGACAGAATATGAAAGAAAAAAGAAAAAGTAATGAAACAAGCGCAGGGTATTCCCTTGCGCTCTTTTTGCTATTTTTTAGCCCTCATTTCTTTCTTGAGCCTGTCCGCGCCGCGGACAAAGCGGCGTAATTCGTCCATGTCGTAGAGCCTTGTGGTATAAAGAACTTCCCCAGCTTCAAGGGCTTCCCCGGCTTGTATGTTTATATCTGTCAGATATTTTCTGGTTTTTGCGTCTAGGGATTTTGAGAAGGTAACAGCTTCCTGTTTGCCGATAAACAGCTTATTCCCCACAACTTTAATTTTCGATGGCTTAGGTTTATTAATTTCCCCTTTTGAGAATTCCTTAAACTCCTGCAGGGTAGATACTTTTATTTTCTTAAACACTTCTCTTTTATCATGGATTTCCAACGCCCTGTCTACATAGGGCAGTTTGGTAGGACCGTCCGCATCGGAAAATTCTATTTTCTCAAGCTCCCTTTGATATTTGATATAGGCTTCGCCGATATAAAGCCAGTTGTGGGCTGTGCTTCTTTCAATGTTCATGTCATTGCAAAGTTTCACTAAATAATCGTTCATGCTGTGATAATTAAGGTCGATAAATAAGCCTTTCTCTTTAAGCCGGGCAAGCCCCATTCCCATGGCTAAAATAGACAGCCGTACCCCTTTTATGGTGTCGCGGATACCTGCGTCAATTTCCTCGGCGTTGTCAGAATTGGCATAGTCAAGGTTAATTTTGCCTGCCGGCATTCTTTTTGCCGGGGGTAGCGGTCCGTCATATTGGTTTGGGATAGTTTCCATGTCGCCTCCAATCGTGTATTTATCGTGTATTTATTATACGACAGATTGACACTGTTGCGAAAGATACGATAGAATAGAATTAATAAAAATCATTGAAGGATAATGATTTACACGTAAGTCTATGTGCTATATAGAGATAAAAAATGCCATTGCAGCAGACTGAAAATCTGCGTGTCTGGAGTTCAATTCTCCGAGGCGGCAAAAACTAATTCCTTGTAACATAAGGAATTAACTTAATAATAAGAGATCACAAACGCCGGATTTTGGCGTGATTTCACCTTTAATACTAATTTTGCCAAAAAATTGCCAAAAAGGGAGAAATCAAAATGCGCCAACAGTATTATTTACGTCAACGAGCTAATGGTGGAATTTACCATGTTATTTTCGTTGATCCTATTTCAAACAAACAAATTGACAGAACAACCGGAACAAATGATGAAAAAAAAGCTAATGCGATAGCTCAAGAATGGATCGCAAACGGTCTTCCAGAAAAACCACGAACATCAACCATAGCAAAAACAACCACTTTCTGTGATTATTTAGTTCAATTCTGGGACTTTGAGAAAAGTATGTATTTCCGAGAATTGGAAACAATGGGGAGAGAACCGCAACCGGAACATGCTCTTGAAATGCAAAAATTAATTGAACGATATTATAGGTCATTTTTTAAAACTATTCTTTTATGCCAAATAGATGGGGAGTCTCTCCAAGAATTTATTGTTCACTTAAAAATTGAAAGAGGGCTTGCCTCTAACACGGTTAATTTAGCGAGAAATGCCGCCCTCGTTGCTCTAAAATATGCTAAAAGAAAAAAGATAATAAAATATTTTGACTTTGACGCTGTTTTAAGAGCAGGTGGTAAGCCTAAAGAACGAGGTGTGTTAGAAAACCATGAGGTAGAAAAATTATTCAAAGTGAAATGGTCAAGTATTCGCGCTCGCATTGCGGTTCTTATTGCATTACATACAGGAATGAGATTAGGAGAAATCCGTGCGTTAAGAGTATGCGATATTCACGAAAATAAAATAAATGTTAATTATAGCTGGAGCAAAAAAAATAGATTGAAATGTACAAAAAATAGGGAAATGAGAGAAATCCCAATTATACCTTATTTACATAATGAAATAATGGCATATATAAAACAAATGCAATTATTTAATTTGGATTCTTTGCTATTGCCGGGAAAGAACCCGGAAAAACCATTAGACAGCGTTCAAATTCGAGAAGATTATTACAAAGTGCTTAATGAAATAGGTATAGATGAAAAAGCTCGCAAAGAAAGGGGAATTGTTTTTCATTCATGGCGGCATTTATTAGCAAAAAACTTAGTTGAAAAGGGTGCAAATAAAGCTATTGGTATGAAGATTTTAGGACATAAAACAAGCCATATTTTTGATCATTATGCCTCACATGTAGACAAAGAAACCTTTGACCAGATGACAAAAGTTATTGAAATGGTATCCAAAAATGAGACTCCTAAAGAACCTATACCCTTCAAGGTGGTTATATAAATAGATATTTGCAAACTTATTTCACGCAGAACCATACACACCTGTTATGGTCTGACTGTATCATGCTTTTTGAAATACGAGAGGGGATAAAAAAAGATATTTCTTTATCCCCTCTCGTATATAATTATAATTTTTTTAATATTCAAGTAAATTACTTGACGAATATTAAGTTATGTGGTATAATAGGGAGTATGATTATTAGAAGGGAGAAAAAGGTAGGGAAATACTGATATGTCATTAAAAAATTTAAGATATAATATGAGCGTACTCGAATGTAAGAGTTGTGAAGAATTTATAGATTATATGGATTCTGAAAGTTATGAAAATTTTAGAAGTAATGTTTGCCATACTATAAAAACCTTGGGTGAATTACCTTTCTTGGTGATAGTTCTTAAAAAAGATATAATACGTTATTGTTATGAAAATGATAAATTAGTTGAGTGTTATTATTTATTAGGTATGATAGATTATATATGTAGAATAAACGATTATCCTTACGATTCTGAATATGAAGATATAAGAGAATATAAGTTAGATAAATTATTATATCCTAGTGGTGTGCATTTATTATGTCATATTGAAAATAGTGAGGAACCGAAGAAAGAAGCATTGAAAAATGCTATACCGGAATTTTTATGTTTTAATATTGTTGAATGGGGTATTAAAAATGTCGCATAGTAATTATTTTACAAAGGAAAATATAGAACTGTTTTAAGAAAGGTATAAGGAGAGATTTAAGCCTATGAACGAATTTGAAAAAGCAAATACTCAAGTAATCTCTTTATCAAATGTTATAGAAAGATTAAAAAAATATAAAAATTATAAAGAATTTAATTTTATAGAAAAACTTCCTTTTATTGCAGAATATATGCTAGATAATGAATTTAAGCAATATATTAAAAGAATATATATTTTTGGTTCTTACGTTTGCGGAAAACCGAGAAAAGACAGCGATATAGATTTTTGTGTTATTATAGACGATTCAATAGCTGATAGAAAGAATGAAGTATATTTTAATATTGAAAAGAGATTAGGAGATGAAAATATTTTGCCGAATGATTTATTAGTATATAATAATAAAGATTTTGAGAAATACTATAATTTAAGAGGAATTGAAAATTTAATATTTAAAAAAGGAGCATTAATATATGAGCAAAGAATACAATAACAAAGAAGAACCTTATGATTTATTAAAATCTGCTCAAGATGATATTATACATATATGTGATACAGTAGAGAGCAAGAGATTTGATCCAGAAAAGAGAGTAGGAAGAATATGTCGTTTTGCGGCAGAATCAGTAGAAAAAATGTTAAAGAGCTGGATAATAAATAATAATGATAAGATAAATGTTTTTGGAATACATGATTTACAAAAATTGAATAATATTGCTACTGATGCTGATAGTAAATTTTCTGTATTAAGAGATAGATTGATTAATTTAAATAATTATACTCCTAAATTCAGGTATAATTCGAGGTTTATAATTGAAAAACATGAAGTAAAAGAATGTTTAAATAATCTTAAAATCGTTTACGATTTTCCTTTAATAAAAGATTTAAGAAATAAAATAAATATGGAAAATAATTTTAATGAATTACCTGATAATATTAATATATTGTTTGGTGAATATAAGCAAAATGCAATAAAAAATAGCGATTCAGATGATAACGAGAATAGAGTTGGGATGAGTGTTAAAGATAATAAAAATGAAAGAGACGAAGCAGAAGTAAAGAGGCGGTATGAGGAACATCAGAAAAAAATAAAAGGAAAAAATGTGAAATCTGAAAACGGCAAGAAAAAGAAAAGTGGACGTTAATGAGAAAAACGGAAGGAAGTAATAAAAAGGAGAGAAAAAATAGAGGTCAATGTGGTATAAAAACGTAACTAGTCCGACAAGGCTACTTGACATCTTTTTTTATTTATGATATAATCAGTATGAAATAGAAAATTGAAAGGTAAACCTATTTTTCTTCAGGAACAGAGGCCTTCTTAAAAAGAAGATTTGACAGTTTGTCAAAATGGAAATGTAATAATTTAGAAGGATTTTAGGGACTAAATTTTTAGGAGGTTAAACTAGTAGGCTTTTATTTATAATTTTTCTCAAAATTAAAAGAATCTATTAGTTTACTTTAGTCCCTATCATGTCAATATTATTATCAGGTGATTTTCATGCCAGTATTTCGGGCGAAATTAGTTCAATAACAAAAAGAACTCTCAAAAAAAGATATAAAAGTGAAAAATATTCACGCATAAACTACCACATTATTTTAGGCGACGGCTGTTTTATGTGGCAGGGAAATTATTTGCATGATATTGCAAATTACGAAACATTAGCAAGAAGGGATTTTCCTGTCCTTTGCGTTCTTGGAAATCATGAACCAATATACGGCATGACCAATTTATCCGAAGTAGATATTGGAATTGGCGAGAAAGTATATCAAATATACGATAACCCCTTTATAGCCTATTTAAAACGAGGGAAAATCTATACCATTGACGGGTTTAAAATGTTAGTTTTAGGCGGAGCTTTATCAGTAGATAAAGAATATCAAGTAAAAAATAACACTTGGTGGGAAAATGAGTATTGGTCAAAACAGGAAGAACAGGATATTTTTAAATTGCTCGAAACCGAAAACACATTCGATTGCGTTCTTTCTCATACGGGACCGGAACACATAAACAAGAAAATATTCGCATTAACATATTCTATGCCTATGAAAGTAGAAGATAAAGTAGCTCTTTTAAATGATGAAATTCATAAACGTATAAAATTTAAAGAATGGTGGTGCGGTCATTTGCATAGAAACCAGTATTATTATGACGATGAAAATAAATGCGGATACCAATATTTATATAAGTCTACAAAAATACTAGAAAAAGCGGGAACCGAAATGGCGGTTCATAACGAATTTGGTATGTCAAAGAGATAAATAAGGAGGATTTATGATTTATTTTACGGCTGATACTCATTTTTGCCATGATGGTATTATTAAACAATGTAACCGTCCTTTCCCTGACGCAAAAACAATGAACAATAAACTTATTCATTCTTGGAACAGCGTTGTTAATAAAGTAGAATATTTTCTAAAACGGAGGATAATTAATGTCTTTACTTTTATCAGGTGATTTTCACGCCAACGCAAATAAAGAAATCTTCTCAATAAATAAAAAAACTTTATTAGAAAAGTACGGAAACGAAAAATATTCCTCTATCAATTACCATGTCATTCTGGGCGATGGTGGATTCATGTGGCCGGGTAATTTTGTGCATGATATGTTAAATAACGAGACATTAAGACAGCGTGAATTCCCCATTCTATGTGTTATAGGAAACCATGAACCCATTCTTGGAATGAATTATTTATCAGAATCAGAAATAGACATCGGTATAGGGGAAAAAGTCTTACTAGCATACGATAAACCATTTATTGCCTACCTTAAAAGAGGGAAAGTCTACAATATCGACGGTTTTAAATTTTTAGTTTTAGGCGGAGCCTTGTCTATTGATAAAGAATACAGAATTCCGGGAGTAACATGGTGGGAAGAAGAATATTGGTCAAAAGATGAAGAAAAAACTCTTTTCAATTTGCTTGAGAATGATAACGAGTTTGACTGCGTACTTTCACATACCGGACCGGATAGCGTTAATAAAATAATTCTTAATTCTATGATTAAAATGCCGTGGATTAAAGACGAAGTTGCTCTATTAAACGATGAAATATGCAAAAAGATAAAATTCAAGGAATGGTTTTGCGGTCATCTGCACATGGATAAATATTACTTTGACGCTGAAAACAAGCGAGGGTTTCAATATCTGCATAGGGAAACGAGAATATTGGATAAAGTTGACAATAAAATACAGGTTTATAAATAAAAGGAGGATAAAACGAAATACGTAGATGAAAATACTTATATGTATCTTGATTTCTGGATGTATTGGGATAAGCTTAATCAAAATGAAGGAGATAAATAATATGGCAATATTATTTTCTGGTGATTTCCATGCCAACTCAAGAGGTGAATTATCAATAATTAAGAAAGACTCTTTATTAAATCGTTACGGCGAGGAATTATATAATAAAATTAATTATCACATCATGTTGGGCGACTGCGGCTTTATGTGGATTGATTCTGAAGAAGATGATGAAAAAAACTATAAGGAATTAGCAAAAAGAAATTTTCCTATACTTTGTGTCATGGGAAACCACGAACCTGTATACGGCAGAAAAGATTTGCCTGAAATAGACATTGGTATAGGTGAAAAGGTTATTGTCGTTAATGAGGAAAAACCATTTGTAGCATACCTTAAAAGAGGGAAAATTTATAATATTGACGGCTATAAATTCCTTGTTTTGGGCGGAGCCTTGTCAACGGACAAAGAGGGTAGAGTTCAAGGAATTAGTTGGTGGAAAGAAGAATACTGGTCTGAAGAGGAAAAAGAAAACTTGTTTGAATTGTTGAAAACTGAAAATAAATTTGACTTCGTAGTGTCTCATACCGGACCCAGAAATATTAATTGGGAACTAGCTTCAAAGGGAGTTCCAAATAGGCATGGGAAAATGACAGATAAAGTCGGGGAATTAAACGAAAAAATTGACAAAAAAATCAAACACAGAGCTTGGTTTTGCGGACATTGGCACTATGACTATCTCAACAAGACATTTTCAGGAGAAAGAAGAACCAATAAAAAAAAGTATTATTACATATACACCGAAACGCTTCTTGTTGACAAAAATAAATTATTTATAACAAAAGCATTGGGAGATAATGAGATTTTAAAATGAAAATAATACATGATAAAACAAAGGATGATTTTATGACGTTTATTATTTCTATTATTGGTTTCGCACTATTAATTGCAAGTTTTGTTTAGTTTGTTTATTCCTGATTCGTTGAATTAGGAAAAACGGTTAATAGCCGTAATGCTGAAAATTGTTAATATTCGGCATATCTTGTATTTAGGAGTTGTCTATGAATAACACAATTACTATCAGGTTGAGGAATTATGACTGCGATTTTATTTTGGAAGAAAAAGAAAACGGCGATATAGTGGTTCAAGTACCTTATATTGTTCAGGGGGAGAATTTTGAAGATGATATTGATTACATTGATTTCAATGATATTGAGATCAAAAAAGGCAAAAAAGAACAAATGGTACGCCAGTTTTTTGAGGAAGATAGTCCGATCATAGTAAGAAACGGTTTAGCGTATAATATCGAAACCGTTTTATTTGATAAATGTGAGCTTCCTGAATCGGTCGAGCCGGGTCCACTTGATAATTAATTTTTATGCTGTACAGATTAGTGAATCTTATGTAAAATGGTATCCGTTAGATACTGATAAACACGCAAAAGATTTAGATGAAAAAGGTAATTTAAAATTCATCGGTTATAGCGCTGAAATACAGAAATACGGAATAGGAGAAAGTATAATTAATGGCAGAAAAAAAGAAAGAAAGAAAATATCCTATTTACGAAGAGTTGGGGGAAGCCTATGAATATTATAATAAGGAATTATTTGGGAATGTGTTGCCTGAATGTATAATAATACTGTCAAAAAAGGTAAATAATTTTGGTCATTTTATGCCGTTAAATTATATTCCTGTAGACGGCGACGGAAAGGAAAAACATGAAATAGCGCTTAATATTACAATGTTTGCTATAAGGGAGTTGAGATTAACATTAAGTACCTTAGTACACGAGATGTGTCATTTAAAGACATTTGAGGATGGCAATTACGGAAGAGGGTGTTACCACAATAAAGTGTGGGCAAATTTAATGAGGAGCGTAGGGCTTATACCTTCTTCGACGGGGCATGAGGGGGGCAGTGAGACAGGGCAGTCGGTAAGCCATTACATAGAAGAAGGGGGTTTATTTGATGTGAAGACAAAAAAATTAATAGAAAAAGGATTTTTAATATCATTTGTGGAAAAAGTAAGAGAGGAAATAAAGAGTTATACGCAGGAAGAAGCCGAGAAAATAGCTGTTCCGAATAAACCGGGGTTTTATAAAGACGAGGAAGGCAATGAATTTGAGGGAAAGGTGATAAAATGCGGTGAAGATAAGAAAGGGCAGGATTTGTTTAAAATAGTAGTTAAGGAAAAGCCTACTAGATCAATATATGTTTGTAAATGCGGAACAAAGTTATGGGGGAAAAGAGGGTTGGATATAAAATGCAATGAGTGTAAAAAAGATTTTAAAGAGATAAATAATTTAGAAATTTAAAAGGAGATGATCCTGAAATAAATTTCCGAATATCACCTATAGGGGCAAAATATGATATAGAATATAAAAAAGGTGGTAGCGTGTTAAATAATTTTGGTGGATTAGACGTAACGGAAGAACGTCAAGAGCCGAAGCAAATATTACAAACAGATGATTTTAAAACAGGATCAATAAAAATATTTTCAAGATCGGAATTTGAAAATGAAACAATAATAATACAAGTATTAGATGAAAGCGGACAGCCGAAAGCAACACAAAATATTGCTTTAACTTGCACATACCCGGAAAAAGATAATGTAATAATACCATATTTTTTAAGATATTCTGGTAAATGGACAAATAATAATATTCGTACAAGTAGTGATTTTGATAGAGCCGAACCTATATACAACAGTAGGTACGAAGGAGATAGTGAAGGTGAGAAAATTGATATTGTGAATGATGAATATTATTTAACAATAGGCGACGGCGAGAGGCATTATATATTATTTGACAAAGAGTTTTCATATTCAAATATACAAAAAATAGATATTATTACAAGCGGAGAAAGCAATTATACCGGGCATAAAGTTAAACTTACTCCAGCTAAAATAAATCACCTTGGAAAGCAAACGGAAGTCTTAATAGTAGATGGCGGCGAGGACTATATTGAGTTTGACAGGGTTTATTTTGATCATGATTTAAAAATAGAAGTAGGCAATAACGGGACGGCTGTTAAAGATATATCATCATATAATTACATGAAAAAAGAATATGAAAACGAAAATAAACAATGGGGTATAGATTATGATTCTTTTAAAACATCTGGAAATGAAATATATTTTGATTATAAAAATATTAATATTAATAAAAATATTTCTGTAAGAGAAGAAATAAATACAAATTATGCATATTATTCATATGATAGTGATGTATGGGGAGGTGGTACAAGATGGATGGAAGACAAAAGTTGGGTTCCTGACAAGTGGTTTTGGTATTCAGTTCAGAGGAAAAGACTCATGGTTGGACATTCTTCACATAAAGAAGAATTTTGTATAATACCTTTTAATGCTGAATTAAATGCTTTAGACGAAAATTTATTCTATTTAGATGGTGCCAGAATCATGTTTGATGAAAATGCGTATAAAATAGTAAGAAATAGAGTTATAAAAAAAAGGGGGTTAGAATACTTTCTTGATAACTTTGTTTGTCTTAACATAGACAGAAATTTAGATACAAATGTCAGAGGAGAAGTTACTAATTATTATGATATAGAACCTGTAATATATAATAATTATACAGTACCAATAGATAGTAAAAAAGCATATCTTAAAAAAGATAATAAAGTTTTATTAGGACGTAAAGTACCTGCGAGTCGTACTTTTACAATGAGTTCCTCATATTATCCTGATCCTTACTATATGCCAAGAATTTTGACTTATAGAGGAGATTTATATGTAGAGATATTTAATATGATGATAGGAAATGATAATATATTTACAAATTATGATTATGTTTTTGGAAAAGGAAAAAATGATTATAATGGGTATGCTGATAATAAATTGACAGGAAATTGGTCAGATAAATATTGGATAGAAAGCAATATTAGACAAAAAGATGGTAAGGGAAATTATGAAGTCCGGCTTCATAATTACGCAGTGAACAGAATTGTTTGGGATAAAAATAACGCTAGCGGTAAAAATGTGGATATAAGTGATTTTTATAAATTACCATTTTTTGTAGATAATAAGTCATGTTTTCAAACAAAGGCAAATAACGAAATTGATTTCAGTGATATTGCGGGAAATAAAAAAATAACGTCAAAGCCAGTACCGACAAGGAATACAAAGGTTATAAATACGGGAGAAAGTACGGGAGAAAATGCTTTGTATTTAAACAATATTACTATAGTATATACACGCTTTGACAATTCAACTAAAGACATTAAATTAATAATAAGATATGAAAAAAGAGCGAGTTCAGCCCAATACGACGGAAAAAACGAGGTATTTGACGGAAACACAACATGGAGCAACCTTGTGTTAAAAGGCACATCAACAAGCAGTAGCGGTGGTGAAGGCGGTATGGGTAACAATAACAATACAGCAGTATTACCAGATAGAAATGTTTATGTAAAACGGTAAAAGCCAAAAACTTAAATAATATTATGATTTTTTAACAGGCAATAAGCAAATAAAGGAGCAAACTTTAATGTTTGTTCCTTTAAATAAAGGTTAATATTGTAATGTACAATACAATTAGTTTTAAAATAAAAATATTAACTATTAAAGTCTATTGAAATATTTTTTTAAATACGCTATTATATGAAAAATAATAAATAAAAAACCATAAGGAGAAAACTATGAAAAGAAAGATTCTATTATTAACAGCTTTATTAAACGTGGCGGTGTTATTTGTAACATCATGTAAGGAACCGGAACCGGATTATCCTAAAGATATTACTATAAATAATTTCCCGGAAGACAGGAGAATTCCTGCGCCTGTGTTTACTTATACAACTTCTGCAGGTAATGCTCTTTTAAAATGGAAAAATTTAAGCTATGTTGAAAGTTATATATTATATGTAAAAAATACTGATGGAGATTATATAGTAAATATAAAACCTATAACATTAGCAGAAATACAATATGATGCTAATTATGAAACAAATAAATATATTACATATACAATATCAACAGCCACAATAAACCCTTCAAATCAACGATCTGTTTTTGGATTAAGGGCAATTTCAGTAGACGGAATAAAATCAAATATATATTGGGCTCCTAGAGATTAAACTTTTTGTAAACTTATTAATGTGTTTTTATTAGAGGCAAACCTTTAAGGTTTGCCTCTTTTTTTTTATGTTCGGCTGATTTGCCAGTTTTTAGGCAATTTTAGTGTATTGTATAATATAACGAAAAATAGTAGTATTTTACTATATAAATAATTCAAAAATATTTATAAAATATGTTGATAAATTTTAACAATAGTATGGGAAATAGTTATCGTCCTTTGTGAGTACAATTGGCGCAAAAGAGCATAAAAAAAATGGATCTTTATTCATTGGCAGATATAAGCACAAATACACTGTGGCAAAACTATCTAAAGACTCTCCGGTTGATGGCAAGGTTCTTGAACGCCTTTGCGCTTCTTTAAAGTGCTAGCCAAGCGATATTATTGAATATATTCCTGATGAGGAAGCATCTCATTAACATAGTAGGAATTAAAGTCCGTATATTGGGTGTTCGCCTTATATAAGTTCTTCTATTACGCTTGTAAAATTTCGCTGTTCCAGTTATTATTACCAGTATGGAAGCAGTATTCAAACTTAATACCAGAGAACTGGAAGCTAGTTTTATTACCTCTTTAAGAGACGCATACCCCGGCAAGGATATTGAAATAACAGTACGGGAACAAGATGAGGCCGAATATCTTTGCAATTCCCCTGCCAATCGTGAACGGTTGGAAACAGCGATAGAAAATGTAAAACAAGGAAAAAATATTATTTCTTTTGATACGCTTGAAAAGGCAAAAGAAAACGCCGAAAAGCGAGCTGCTTCACAGTGATTGCTTTTGAAAATTCCGCTTTCGAAGAATACTGGAAATGGGCGGCAGAAGATAAAAAAGTCTTCAGTAAAATCAATACCTTGATTACCGATTTCCAATATTAACGTAAAAACTACGACATCCCACCAGAATACCAAAAACCAATAATAAAACTTATCTTAAATTATAGTTACTATAATTATTGTACATCGAAAACCAATAATAATTGAATAATTAATAAAATGAATTTAAGAGTAATGGCAAGATAAAAGGTGTGAATTATCGAATGTAATTCGTTATGACATAACAACTTTCGTGTGAATTTTTTGTTTTCTTGTGCCACATGATTTCTGTAACTATCGATGAGACCGATAGTTCTGCCGTATACAATATTATTGTTAAAAAATTTTTATGTGCCACAGAATTTTTTTATTAGGCTGTAACTATCGATGAGACCGATAGTTCTGTCGTATACAATGTAAACTCAAGACTATACGTACCTGCTATAATTTTGAGTTTTTCGGGTAGGGTCGTAGTCTGTGGGTTGAATTTTGATATGGAAGATAATAAAAAAGCCTATTTACTGTTAATAAATAGGCTTAAGGGCGGTTTTGTTTTTTAACGGTTATTTATTTTGACTATTAGTATAAAAATCACTTTTCTCTGAAATTGGTTTTTTCTCTGGATCTTCTAAAATTTCATTTAATGCTTTTTCTACATCTTCTTTATTAGAATTATCTATGATGGATATTGGATTAGAACTTTTTTTAACCTCATTTTGCTTGTTTTTATCTTGAGGTGTTTTTTTGTTTATTTCTATAAGTAATGTAATTGAACTCTTAAAAATTACGACATATCTTTCAGGAATAACCTTCTCTTTTTCAATTTTATCGTATTTTAGTTTATATCTCCGTTTATGTTCCGGTATCTTTCTAACAGAGAATATGCCTAACCCGCGAAGTTCAATGGTGTATCCATGAGAAAGCCAACTTGTAATGAAATCAATTACTGAATTTATTGTTCTTTTAATTTCTGCTTTACTTAATTTCGACATATTGGAAGTCTCATATATAGCATTTACCATATCTTTTTTATTTAATCTTTTCTTTTCCATTTTGACCTCCTTCTGTATGCCGTAATGCATACTTTCTTAATTCTTCAACAGAAAATCGTTTTGATTTACCATAGCGGATACAGGCTATGTCTTTGATTTTGTCAAAGCTTGCAATAGAAATTCGCAAAAATCTTGCGCTTTCCTTACGAGTTAAAAACTCAAATTCTTGAATTTTCTCTTTTTCAGTCATTAATTGCTCCTAAAAATGTTTTCATCATTTGAGAATAAATAGGGAGCTTAAAGAAATAAAGATAATTAAAAAATCTGTATTTATTATTAAATATTAATTTGCTTTTAAAATTAAGTTCTTTCTTAGCTCGCTAAAATATTTCTTCATTTGATGAAGTAAAATTTTGATTATTATTTAAACAGTATTATATATTATTATTTAACGGTGTTTTATGCCGTCTTATATAAATATAGCATAAAATCATTTACTATACAACCCCTTTTTACAATATTATATATTTTAACGTGTTTTTTCGATATATTAATTTGCCAAAAAATTGCCAAATTTTCTGTTTGGAAAGTTTCAGTAGAGTATACTAGGATAGAAAAAAACATAATATAACACTTGAAATTTATTTAAAAATGTGATATTATCTTTGTAATAAGGCATAATATTGTATTAAGGGACATCATAGAAATTGCATTTGGAGTTTTGGACGCCTGAAAATCTGCGTGTCTGGAGTTCAATTCTCCGAGGCGGCAAAAGTAAAATTCTTACTCGGTAATTAACGAATTCAGGTTGTCTATTACATTATTTAAGACGCTTTCCGAGACCATTCCTAATTGCTTAATAACTATTTGTTGTTCAAGGGTGTAAATCTTATCGTAACGTATGAGTGATTTTTTGGGTAATTCGCCTGAAAGCAAATCTTTTGTCTCTATGAAAATACCATTTTGCTGCAGGTTTGATGTAATTGCGACAACTATCATGTCGCTATTTGTACTATTATGAGCCGCATTTGAAATGACAAGGACAGGTCGCCTTTTTATCGAAGATAGATCGCTGAACGGAACAGGGATTAGAACGATTTCGCCACGCTTATACATTATCCCAGACCTTGTCGTCTTCGTTATCCCAGAAGGCGAGAGAACTTTCACTTGCTTTAATTAAATCATAGGTATCATTATCGTTTTTGGGCAGTAAAATTACTCTTGGAGACAATGATATATTTTTTCGATATTCTATCGGTATGCTGATTTTCCAATCGGCATCTATTTTTGCGTCAAATTCAATAGCATTCGTTC
>Ga0268262_10004251_pt1 | contig 14881 bp, 10 predicted proteins | sample TergutNc150P3_FD_190354 | JGI IMG/M metagenome (GOLD analysis project Ga0268262, IMG submission 190354) | Nasutitermes corniger P3 segment gut microbial community from laboratory colony in Florida, USA - Nc150 P3 (SPAdes) (version 2) | ecosystem: Host-associated > Arthropoda: Insects >... | reverse complement strand
AAAGATTACCGTCTCTGTTTTCAAAAATATCCATAGGATAATTAAACGGCGATTCTTTTCCGTTAATAACCACGGAAGAAACATTCGCTTTAACGGTATGTTTGCCGTTTTCATCAACTTCGATTTTTAATATCCGGTTATTGCCGGAATCGCAGATATAAATGCGGTTTTCGCGGATAAATAACCCTTGAGGATCCCTAAAGTGACCCACTCCCAAAGAAGTTCCAAGTATATAGTTACTCACGCGGTACGCGTCGGGTGAAGAAACCTGTTCAAACCAAAAATCATAATTGTAGGTGTAGTTGGTGGGCTCCGCAAAAACGGAAACCGCCGGCATACACATAACAACAAGAGTAATTGCACATAACAATCCAAAAGTATTTTTCATTCTTTTATCCCCGAATTTGCCATCGTTTGTAAAACATTGCTCTGGGCAAATATAAACATTACAAGCGGAACAATCATTACAAAGAGCGTTACGGCGGCTCCTACGCCGGCGCGGGCGATACCTCCTGTGATAATTTGACCAAGAGAGTACGGCAGCGTTTTTAACTGTTCTGAATAAATATAGTTGGACGCTCTTGCGTTCCAAAGGTTTTGAACGGAGAAAATCATTACGGTAAGCCACGCCGGTTTAATCATCGGCAGAACTATCCATATAAAAATACGAAACTCTTTAGCGCCGTCTACTTTTGCCGCTTCCAGCAAAGTATCCGGTATGGTGTCAATAAATTGCTTTAATAGGAAGAATCCCATTGGCATAGCGAACGCCGGAACAATTACGGAAAGGTAAGTATCCACCCAGCCTAAGCGCGCCATAACAAGGTAGTTGGGAATTGCCGTTACATAACCGGAGAACATAAGGGTTATAATTACGCCGTTAAAGAAAATCTTTGAACCGGGGAATTTGTATTTTGAAACAACAAACGCGCCCATGGACGCGACAATAATTAAGCCGACAGTTCCGACAACTGTGATAAATACCGTATTAAAAATATAACGCGAGAACGTAACCCATGATTTACTCATAAGAATAAACAGATCCTGAAAGTTATTTATTGTAGGACGTTTAACAAAAAGAGTGGGCGGAAAACGGAAAATTTCATTTAACGGCTTAAACGCATTGTTAATCGCAAAAACAAGCGGATAGGCAAAGAAAAGCCCAAAGACAGTGAGGATCGCGATAATAAATGCGTCGCCTCCGTATGAACGGTTAAGTCTTCTGCCGCCGATTAATTTTTTAGGTTTTTTAATCATATTAAGTTCCCACCCGTTTAAGCATTTTTTGAATAACCGTATTTATTAAAATCATTGTAAAAAACAGTATTGTAGCGATAGCGGAAGCGTAACCCATTTCAAAACGCACGGAACCGTAATCGACAAGGTGGTTGACTACGGTATGCACGGCATAGTCCGTACTTGGAGAGCCGGCAAGCGCGACAGTAACATCCGCGACTCCGAATGACTGGGTAATAGCCATGACCGCACCGAACATCAACATTCCCTTCATATTCGGCAAAGTGATATACCACAGTTCCTGCCAGCGGTTGGAAATTCCGTCTACAAGACCCGCCTCGTAAAGAGAAGGATCAATCGTTGAAAGACCGGCAAGGAACGCAAGGAAGCCCGCGCCCAAACTCATCCACAGGATGACGATAAGCATTACAGGCATCATATACTTGGGATCGGTCAGCCAAAGCACGGGCTGATCAAGAATACCAAGGCTCATTAAAATACCGTTTATGTAGCCGTAAGCGTCGCCTGAAAATATCAGCGCCCAGATCATGTAGACAGCGCCTGAAATTGAAGGCGCGTAAAAAATCAAAGTTACAAAAGCGCGGATATATCGCGGCAACTCGTTAATAAACCACGCAAACAGGAAAGCGGCAATGTAGCCGATTGGTCCCGTGATTGCCGCCATAATAAAAGTGTTTTTCAGCGAAATTAAAAATACATCGTCGCCTAACAGCAGGTTGATATAATTACGAAGTCCGATAAACTTTGGCGGCTCAAGAATGTTATAATATGTAAAACTGAAAAATATTGATATTAAAACGGGAGCGACAAAGAAAAGAATAAAAACAATCGCGTAAGGAGCCAGAAAAAGATAACAAACCCTATTCCTGTATATTTCTCTTGCGCGAGCTTCGTCCTTTTCTTTTATTTTGTTAAAATATCCTAAAAGACTCATTTTCCTCTCCTATTCCAAACCAAATTCTTTGCGTTTCTTAATCAACTCATCGTTGATCGTTAAGGTATAATCCAACAAAGTCTCACGCGTATCCTGACCCTCGTTCAATATACGGCGCGCCGCATTTGTAATATGGCGGCTTATAAAGTATCCGCCGGGCACTTCCGGCACTCCTACCGTCCATTTGCGCTGTTCATCAAGAACCGCCATTTGCTCCGAGCCCCACGAAAGCCGTCTGAAAGCGGCATAATTCGCTGTCGGGTAACGCGCGGCGGCGCCCATGATGCTTTCAAGTTCGCGTCCGTACCTAAGCTGAGTATCCGCGCTGATCCACCATTTCATAAACTGCCACGCGGCTTCTTTATTTTTCGCCTTGGAAAAAATCATGGCGGCAAGAGTTCCGGTTGAAACAGAGCGATCTACTACTCCATCCGCTCTGCGCAAACCGGGCATTCTGGAAAAGCCCCAAAGACCGCGGAGTTCCGGAGCGAATACTTCCAGAGTATTAAAGTTTGTATAATCCGCAAACGCAAGCGGCATTTCACCGGTGCGGAAGCGGTTAACAAAATCGTAAACAACAGGCGTTTTATAGTGTGTGAAAAATTTTGTGTAAACATCAAACGCTTCTATGGCGATTTCGCTGTCCAAAAGCGTTCTTGAACTGTCTTCGTTGTACATACGACCGCCGCGCTGGAACAGATGCGCCAGGAAGTTTGAAAAGTCGATACTCGTTTGAACGTTAGTCGCAACAGAAGGAATACCTACATTCATATTGCTCTTTTGAATAATAGGCAGGATATTTATTAATTCTTCCCAGGTGTCGGGAATCGGAAGTTTAAGTTCTTCAAAAATGTCTTTTCTGTAAAACATTACATGGAAGTACTGTGTCTCCGGCAAACCCCATACGCCGCCATTGAAGGTAAAAGGAATAATCGCGCTTGGACCTATGTCCTTTATCGCTTCCTCATAATCGGGAAATTTTGAAACATCTATAACCGCTTTACGAATAGCGTAGTTAACGGGATCGCCCTGCGGAACAGTAAGAGCCATATCGGGACCCGTACCGGCTACAACCGCGGGCATAACCGCGTCCGCGGCTACAAGTTTTACGTTTACTTTTATACCGGAAAGCGGGGTAAAAGTATCGTCTATCATCGCTTTTAAGATTGTACTTTGATCGCGTCCGGCAAGAATCCAAACATTGACAACATCGGCGCTCTTACGGTGAAAATCGCCGAGGTTATTGTAATCGACAAAGAAGGACGCGAAGAAAGAGCGTATTTCGTGCGAAGCCGAGACAAAGAAATTCTCGTTTACAGACGGCAGTTTTGAATCGGAAGCGCTAAGCACAATGTAGTCGATATCAAGCTGTGACTGAGAGAGGGCGAGCAAACTGTCGCCGAGGGAGCTTATATTTGTTTTAAAATTGACAAGTGTTCTTGGAATTTTGTCGGGGCGTTTTACAAAAAGCTCAAGCTGACGGGCAAGAGTCAACGCGACCGCCGCCTGTGCGCTCCGCTCTCCTGAATACTTTGTTAAATCATCTACCAGTTTAAACAGTATTCTGCTCTCCAGTTCCATCGCCTGTATAATTTCAGGATACACAACGTCAACGCGGTAATCGCGGTAAATATCCGGCTCCGGTCCCGTTAATACAAGTATCTTGCGGTAAATTGAATTCAGGCGGAAAACGCTTTCTTCCATTATATTAAGCATTTCACCCATACCGCCCATAGTCGCCTGAACGCGAATGGTATTTGTACCCGCGGACAGCGGAAAATAAAAAGCTCCGTCTTTATCACCTAACGTGGTAAGACCCCATTTGTTGCTGTAGTTAAAAGGCACTGAAGAAAGCTCTTGAACGGGAATTTCCCCGTTGATCATAATGGTGCGGTTTGAAACATAGCCGCGGTTATAATTTTGTCTGCCCTTAATTGAAATACGGTACATTCCGTTTTCCGGCGCTTCAAATTCCCACTCGATCCACTGTCCCGCAACGCGCCAGCTCTGACCGCCAATCATGTTAAGCCTTATTCTTGCCACGCTCGGAGGTTCCGTCGCGCCTGAAGAACGATCATAAATAGGATACAAGGAAGGATCGGATCTTCGCACCGCTCTCTCCCCTTGAATCTTCAAAGAATAATTACTACGGCTGTTTTTATATTCATTTAAATTAATACTCGAAATATAATCACGGTAATTCTGAGTCTTAACAGGAGCCATTATTGTTAAAGAGCGGATCACTAAAGGTTCGTTTACGCCTGTAAGCCTGATTTTATTCGCGCCTTGCTGTAAATAAAATGAATAGGGTTCTGTAACATAACCTAAAGGATCCCTAAACCATGCGCTCTCCCAGCGCGGCTTTTCAACCTGTGAGGAGCGAATCTCGTTGCCTTGATTGTCAAAGCGGCTGCTTCCGCTGTCGCCCCAAACGCGCTGGAACGAAAGCCTGTCGGCTCCAAGGAAAGGAATCTTGTCGTTTATCGAAAAAGCGCGCTCTATCGCGATACCCCTCGACGCAACGGGGAAATAATCCATTTTTATAAAATAAAGTCCGGCGCGCTCAACATTAACGGTATATTCAACATAACTTACTTCTTCCGTACGCAAAACACGCGGTTCTTTTTCAAAGTTATCAACTATGGAAACTCCCTGCGCGGAAGTCCATGAAAAAATATTGATTGGAATATCACGCTGTCCCGCGGGCGCGTTGGCATACTGCTCCATGTAGCGTGAATATGTATTAGTTCTTCCGGTACTCGCGCCGCTAAGATCATAACCGGCATATTTTACCGAAAAATCCTGTTCCTTCCTTGTGGCGGCAAAAATGATTAATACCGCAATAACAATAACCACAACGGCAGTTATTAAAACTCTGATTTTAGAATTATTTTCATCCATATTCTATGACAGCCTTTATTCCTAAAATTTATCTATAAATTATTTTACACTATTTTACACTATTAATCATAATGTTTATAAGGGTGGAATTGTCCGCCGAACTCGGCTGACCCGTCCTTCGGTCAAAAAGACCGAATTTTTCCCCATCACCGCTTATAACTCCATTGTCCCAATAAATTGGAACAAGCCCGTATTTTTTGGCAGTAACAAATACCTGCGTAATGTAACTTATTCTGCTCTGGCGCGCCTGATTTTCAACTCCCTTGTCGTTTGGATACAGTTGCAATGCCGCGCCTGTTTCTCCGATTATTACCGGAATATCATTATCTATAAATACCTTTTTAAAAGGCGCAAAATCGTTGTCTACTTTTTGTTTATCGCCGTCTGTTCCCCACGAAGGACGTTTACTTGCTATGCTGAATTCATAAGGATCATAATAATGGAAAGTAACAATCAGTTTGCCGGGCGTAGTGTCTTTTGGCAGTATAAAAGTACCGGCAAGCGTTTGCTGCGGCTGAGTGCAATAGGCGGGAATAATCAGATAACGATCGGTATTATTGCCCCCTGACGCGCGCACCCTGTCCGTAAAAAGCTGATTCCATTTATTAATAATATCCGTTTGAAATTTCGGGAAAGTCTGAAAGTTATAACTCCAGCCCCAGCCGCCGTCGTGAATCTCATTCATTGATTCAAACATCAGCCAGTCGCCGTAATTTTTAAAATACGCGGCAATCTGATCCCAAGCGCGCGCAAATTGATGCGTTACCTGTTCGTATTCACTTTTATTTTTCATCGCCTTTGAAATTGAAAGCCAGCCTTCGTCTTTACCTTCCTGAGGCGTTGAGCCGTCATGGTGAATATTGATAATTACCTTTAATCCTGCGTTATGCGCCATATCCACAACTTCCGCAACGCGTTGAAGACGGCTTAAGCTTATGCGGTAATCCGGCGGTATGCCAAAATATCCCATCCATGTTACCGGAATACGGATAATATTGAATCCGGCTTTTTTTACGCCGTTCATTATCTCCTGATTGACAGAAGGATTACCCCAAATTGTTTCGTTTCCCAATCTGTTTGAAAACGAATCCAAGGTGTTTCCCAAATTCCAGCCGGAATATATTTTTTCATCTTTAAAATAATTAAACGCCGTCTTACCGCTGACAGATTCAAGCGGATATTCCCGCACCTTGTCCGGCTGTGAGGGAACATAATTATAAGTTGTTTCAGATGTCCCCCCATTGGAGGATTGGCAAGCGGTCAGCAGGAGAGCATAAAAAGCAAATATGAAAAACAGTATTTTTTTTGAAATCACTTAATATCCCCCTGCATAACCGGATTACCGCTTGTAAACGCGCCTTTTTACCGGCGCGTTTTTATTAAATCAATTGTAAACTGTAAAATCCCACATTTTTACTTCAAAGGGGTTTTTATTCGGATCTTTTCTCCAGACTTCATGTGTCTGCCATTCAACGCCTGTTGCCAATGACGTTTTCAATATCGTAGATGTTCCCCAACTTGGCTGTATAAAGTATTTTATGGGAACTTCGACGAATAATGGTTCGCCTTTTACAGTGTCAAAAGAATATTCAAAATACGCGTAATCTGTAACATTGCTGGTTTTAAATTTGATGGTGTATCTTTGACCGTCGCCGAGAATCCAAAAAGAAAACTTTTTAGCCGTCTTATAAAGGTTCATAGTTGCTTCATCAGCGTTAAGCCCCCAACCGGCAAAACCATATTTGAATTTTGTGGTTACATTTCCCGTAACATGATGTACTACCGTTTCCTTGCCGTCAATAACTTCTTTCTTTGAGACGAGATTGACAGAAGACGAACCTTTATCTGATTCTACATCGTTGTAAACCATCCATTCGCCGGTAGCCAAAGTCGGCGTAAGGGGCTTGTCCTCAGCTTTGGCTTTACCGCCGCCTGTTGAACCGCAGGAAAGAATAACTACACTGAACAGAACAGAAACAGCTAAAAGACACACTTTTTTTAGGTTTTTCATAAAACTCCTCCTTAAAAAAATTAAATTGATTTAGAATTGCGATTAATTTTTAATCAATTCTGTAATGATTATCATACTCTCATTATCTATTGCCGTCAATAAAATATTTATAATTAATGAGGATATATTAAAAAATTAACCTATAAGTCCGTCGATAAAACCGGGATATGTAACTGCCGCGCACTCGGCTGTGGTTATTTCGACAGGAACAGGGCTGGCAAGAGCCGCAACGGCAAAAGCCATAACAATTCGATGGTCGTTGTGACCGTCAATTACAGGATTTTCAGAAGGAGACAATGCGCCTTTTCCGTGAATAATCAGCCCGTCCGGTAACTCAGTACAGCGTATTCCAAGCTTTGCTAACTCTTGCGCCATTACGGCAATACGGTCGGTTTCCTTGATACGGGCATGGGCGACATTGACAAGCGATGTGTCTCCGCTCGCATAAGCGGCTGTAACCGCCGCCGCGGGGAGCAGATCGGGTGTTTTGTTTAAATCGAAGGTTCCGCCTTGCAGGGAACCGCTTCGGGAGACGATAATTGATACGCCATTTTCGCGGTCATTGTTGTATTGGACATCACAGCCCATTTTTTGCAGCATTTCAAGGAAAAACTTGTCGCCTTGGGTGTCCTGCGGATCAAGACCGAGCAGGGTTACGGGTCCGCCTGTAATTGCGGCGGCGGCGGCAGGGAAGGCGGCTGACGAGAAGTCACCCGGTACTGAGGAGGAGAACGCTTTCCACGAAGAACCGCCGGGGATTGAAAAATGTGAAAAATCCGGCGAAGCGCTGTATTGAATACCGTGGTTTTTTAAGTAGGAAAGAGTCATTTCGATATACGGTTTTTCGTTAAGAAGCGGGACTTCGATTTCCGTAACAACGCCGGCGGGGGCTAACGGAGCGGCAATTAAAATCGCCGATAAATATTGGCTTGTGGGACACGGAAGGCTCACCTTCCCGCCCTTCCACGGACCTTTAATTGTGATTGGAGCGCAGCCATTGCTGCTTTGCGAATTAACGCCGAGCCCCGCCAGCGCATCGAGAAGCGGAGCGGCGCTTCGCTTTTGAATCTGTTCATCGCCTGTAAATTCAATCGGCTGTTGTTGAAGTCCCGCAACGGCAAGCGCCAGATAAAGAGTAGTTCCGGAATTGCCGACATCAATTTTCGCGCCGGAATTCACCCCTTTTTTAAAACCGCCGTTACCCCGTACTTTCCAACTGACTATTTTATCTCCGTTACGTTGTTCCGCTATTTCCGCGCCGAAAACCTTGCAGGCGCAAAGACATGAGCGCGTATCCAATGAATCAAGCGGGTATTTAATTTCAGATTCGCCGTCCGCAAGAGAGGCAATCAGTAACTGCCTGATTGTATGAGACTTGGAAGCGGGTATTCTGACAGTACCGGTAAACCGGCGCGGGGTTACGCGTACATTCATTTAACCATATCCGCCAATGTTAAATTATGATTCCAGTATCAAAAGAGTTTTCGGATCCAGCTTCATCGCCATTGCCTTGGAAATAATTGAATCCCTGTCTTTGGAAATTGAAAGTTCAACATGATCATGTTTTGGCTGTAAAATAATTACAATATCAATACTGTCGATAAAATTGTTTAACATTACAGGTATGTTTTCTTTATCGTATTGTGAACCTTCGTCTTTTACGGAACAGCTATACCAAACGCTAACGCCCAATTCTGTCGCGAATGTTTTTACACCGGCAATAATTTCTTTATCTGTTTTTGAAAAATCAAACCCGTCAATAATAATTGAATCGGCTTTAAAGCCCCCTTCTATTATCATTGCCCTTAAACTTTTAAGAAGTTGATCCTTCGTGATTCCGTCCTGATTAAAATTCATTAATACGCGGTTTTTAACAAGGTTGTCTTTTATTTCCACCGCGTTCTCAAGATTTTTTTTGTTGATAAATTCATCAAAAATATCGTTATACCAAACAGGCACATGATGGATAAGCTGTCCCAATGAATTGTGGCTTGAAAAAGAAACGTGAATTACTTTTTTCCCTTGAAGAAGTTTATCAAGGGCAAGCTGTACAAGAACCGACGTCTTTCCCACTCCGTTAGGTGAAGCGATAACTCCGATTTCTCCGGCTTTTAATCCGCCCTTAATTGTTTGTTCAAAAATGCGGATTGGACTGCGTTGTATAAGTTCATTTAATACCATTATTTTCTCCTAATTACTTACCTTCTTTTTTCTTTTTTTCCGCAATTTTAATTAACTCTTCGGAAACGCCTTGCGGAACTTTTGAGTATTTTTCAAACTCCATCGTAAACTCGGCTTTCCCCTGAGTGAGCGAGCGCAAAACTGTTGAATAACCAAACATTTCGCTTAACGGAACTTCGGCTTCCACGCGGGAGAAATGTCCTTCCTCAACAGAAGATAATATTATACCGCGTCTTTGGTTAATTGAGCCAAAAATATTTCCCTGAAATTCAGTCGGTCCCTCCACCGACACTTTCATGATAGGTTCAAGAATACAGGGTTTTGCCTTGTTATAAGCCTCGCGGAAAGCGCCGATTGCCGCGGATTGGAACGCAATGTCCGACGAATCTACCGGATGGCTCTGACCGTCGTTGATAACACAGCGGATATTGACGATTGGGAAGCCGATTAGGTTGCCTTTTTTAATCGCCTCTTTAAATCCTTTATCGCAGCTTGGCACATACTCAGTGGGAATCGAGCCGCCCTTGATCATATCGACAAATTCGTAATCGCCCTCTGTATACGGCTCCATGTAACCCGCAACGCGCCCGAATTGACCCGCGCCGCCCGTCTGTTTTTTGTGAGTGTAATTAAATTCCGCTTTTTGCGTAATTGTTTCGCGGTAAGCGACCTGCGGCATACCGGTATCAAGTTCGCACTTGTACTCGCGGCGCATACGCTCAATGTAAACTTCAAGATGAAGCTCGCCCATTCCTTTAATAATTGTCTGGTTCGATTCAGGATCGACATAAGTTTGGAAAGTGGGATCTTCTTTTGTGAAGCGGTTAAGAGCCTTTGCCATTTGGTCGGCGCTCTTTTTATCTTTCGGCGAAATAGCCAGAGAGATAACGGGATTGGGAACAAACATTGATGTCATGGCGTAGTTAAGTCCGCCGCCGCAGAATGTGTCGCCGGAAGCGCAGTCAATTCCGAACAGAGCTACAATGTCGCCGGGTGACCCTTCGTTAATATCTTCCATGCTGTCCGCGTGCATACGCACAAGACGGCCTACTTTAAATTTTCTGCCGGCGCGGGTGTTCTGCAGTTCATCGCCTTTTTTTAATTTACCCTGATAAATTCTTACATACGTTAGCTGACCATATTGACCGTCTTCCAGTTTAAAACCGAGCGCAACGGTCGGGCTTTTTTCATCGGCGTTAAGCTCGACGCTTTCTTCGTTTTTATCAAGATTAAGGGCGTAGTTTTTTACTTCCGTAGGATTGGGAAGATAATTTGTTACTCCGTCCATCAGCGGCTGAATCCCTTTAAACTTGTAAGCGGAACCGCACATAACGGGCACAAATTGCTCGGCAAGAGTTCCCTTGCGAATCGCCGCGTGAATCATATCCTCAGGAATTTCTCCGCCCTCAAGAAATTTTTCTGCAAGTTCATCGGAGAACATTGAAAGAGCTTCAAGAAGTTCCTCGCGGTATTTGTCCGCGTCCGCTTTTAAGTGGGTGGGAATTTCCGCATAACGGATTGTTTCGCCCTGGTCTCCGTCAAAGTAGACGGCTTTCATCGAAATAAGATCGACAACGCCTTCCATTTTATCTTCAAGCCCGATAGGGATTTGAATCATCACCGCGTTAAGCCCTAATTTTTCACCTAACTGTTTTTGCACCTTGAAAGGATTGGCGCCGGTACGATCGCACTTGTTTACAAACGCGATACGCGGTACATGGTAGCGTTTAAGCTGGCGATCAACAGTGATTGACTGCGACTGCACTCCGCCGACCGCGCAAAGAACAAGAATCGCTCCGTCCAAAACGCGCAGTGATCTTTCAACTTCGATGGTAAAGTCAACGTGTCCCGGCGTATCAATTATATTGATAGTATGGTCTTTCCACGTTACCTGGGTCGCGGCGGATTGAATTGTAATGCCGCGTTCCCTTTCAAGTTCCATGTGGTCCATAGTAGCGCCAACGCCGTCCTTGCCCCGGACTTCGTGAATTGCGTGAATTTTCTTGCTGTAGAACAGAATACGCTCGGACAGGGTTGTTTTTCCCGAATCGATGTGCGCGCTGATCCCGATGTTTCGCATTCTGCTGGTATCAATGCTCATTGTTTAAATACTCCTTGAAAAATACATTAAATGCTTGCTTATGCCATAAGATAGCAGTATTTGCAAATGGTTGCAAGGGGAGACAGATTCACAGATTGGCAAATAATATTGTATTATTTATACATAAAAACATTTAAAATGACAATAATTCATTATTTTCCACTTGTTTTCCACAGGAAAAAATAATAGCCATTATCAGAATTTCAATAAATGATGTTAGTAATTCTAATAATTAAAATGCGTAATTCCTTATGTAGCAAAGAATTAACATGATCTGTTATTTGAAAATCATTTTTTATTTTATTGAATTGTATTGAAAGTTGTACACTTGTAGTATTTATTCATGCTAAATACACAAGTTTTCCACAGGTGGAATTATTTTTTCTTTATATACTCCGATTTTCTATATTATTTGGATTAAAATCGCTGTTTTATCACCGGATAATGATATTAACCTAACAAAACCAGCCCGTTATCGTCGATTGCAAGAACACTTTTACATTCAGAACAGCGGAAGCGTCCCGCTTTTATCGCTTTTAATTTTTTATAGCAGAGAGGACATGCGACGACTTTTGGGAAAACTGACGGCTTATCCTGCACTTTGCCGGAATTGAAAAAATCAACTGATTCTTCAACACTTTCCCTTATATTGAAAAATTGGGAAAAGCCGAGGAGCTGAAAAACCTCGAAAACTTTTGGTTGAATATCCAAAAGGACAAGATCTCCGCCCTGAGGTTTAACCGCTTTTAGGAATGTTGTAAAAGAGCCAATACCGGTAGATGAGACATAATTCAGCCCGCCGCACTGGAAAATAAGTCTTACAAACCCGTCGTCTATCGCTTTTTGTATACGTTTTTGGAAAAAGTTGGAATTGTATGTATCAATATAGCCCGTTAATGCCAACATAAGACATCTTGGAGCTTCATCTACTCTGGTAAGTTTTATTTTGAGACTATCATCCTTCTCGTCATCAAAACCAGCCACAATTTCGTTGTTAGACATGTTCCTACCTTATTTCTAGTACCGGCGCAATTCAAAAACACGAATTTATTCCCCACCATAAACTTGCAAGGAAAATACGCCTTATTGTTAAGGATATAAACTAATAGAATTATTGTCAATATGTCAATAATTAAGGTATTTATTTTTTTATGTAAGAATTTGTATAAATTATTAAAAAAACTGTATTTTCAAGGATATAAAAAACATCTTTTATTTGAAAAATCTGGGAAAAACGATTGTTTGGGAAATAACTTTAAATCAGCTTCTAATTACATTTCCAATCGCATACAAAGGATAAATATCTATATCTTCATAGCGCCCAAAGTTTTCAAGAGATGTCCGTATACCTTTTTTAATATGCTTTTCTTTCATAAAAAGACGGAGGCTTTGCATACTACCTTGGGTTCCCGATTTGACTTCTATAGGAATAATACTTGAACCTCTCTGAATAAGGAAATCGACTTGTGCGTTACCATGTGAAGAAACGGGACTAGCCGATCTCTGCCAGCAGAATAATTCCTGCGGGGTAAAACAGGAAGCGGCTTTTAACAGTTCCAGACCAGTAAAAATTTCCGCCAGAGAACCGCGATTAACAGCGGAAAAATCAGCGGCGGGCAGTATTTCTGAACGGAGACCAAGGATATGCAAAAAGAGGCCGGTATCGCATGGAATCATCCGGCGGTATTTCCGGTTTGCCTCTGCGCCAAGAGGAATACCGTTAGCGGCTGTATGAGTAACCGGATGAACCAATCCTGCCATGATGAGAAGTTCAAGCGCTTGTTTGACCGTTGCGCTTGCAGTCCCGGGAGCGGCGCGCTCATAAACAAATTTTCCTTCGGTTTGACGCATAACAGATTCAAACACTTCATTGAGAAGCAGGAGGGGAATACGTTTACGGTACTTGGCAAAATCTGTTTTAAGTACCGTTATGAGATCATTCAAAACAAGTTCACCGTTAAGCAAATCCCGTTTTTGCACATATTGGGATACCGCTTCCGGCATTCCTCCACAAATCAAAAAGGTTTTCATTCTGCCCAAAATTTGCTGATGAATAGGATCGGCAAGCGGTTTTTCCGGAGAAGCGGTCTTAACAGCTTCGGAAAGTTCCTCCTCATTTAAGGCTGTCAAAAATTCATCGAACCCAAAAGAATACATAAAGAGAGAGCGAATACGGCCCACGCCGAATGACGGTATTTCTTCCAAGGCAAATTCCAGCAGAGAACCGGCGGCGACCACATGAAGCTCGGCATATTTCTCATAAAAATAACGAATCTTTGCCAACGCGGATTGGCAGCTTTGAATCTCATCAAAAAAAAGCAAGGTCTCCCCGGGAATTATCGGCGTATGGTAATAGAGCGCAAGCTGTTCACAAATTTCCTGAGGTGAAAGGGATGAGTCAAAAAAACTTCTTACCTCTTTGTTTTCATCGAAGTTTATCTCAACAAAGTTTTTAAAGTGCGTCCCTAATTGCCTTATGGCGGAGGATTTCCCTACCTGTCTTGCTCCTCGCAAGAGTAAAGGCTTCCTGTCAGACGGCTTTTCCCGGCTCCAAGAAAGGAGAGTTTCATCAATATTTCGTTTTAAGTATCGATTTTTCATTTTTTCCTACCCAAAAGTAGCATAATATTTAGGAAAATTCAACCCAAAAACAACGTATTTTCCGAGAAAATTAAAGGCAAAAACAAGCTTAATTTTAAGAAAATTCAACCCTAATTAGGGAAAGAACGTGCAAATTATGGCGACTTATTGATTGTCAATTTATTTCGTTATTTGAGCAGTACATTTGGCAAGGGATTTTCAGAGGCTAATTTATGGAATATTAGACAATTTTACCTTACTTGGTCCAACAACGAAATTCTCTACACACTGTGTAGAGAATTAAGCTGGTCGCATATTCGCTTAATTATGCGCCTTGACAGTGAAAAGACAAGAGAATACTACCTTAATGAATCTCGGGCGCAAGGTTGGAGCGTTCGTACTCTGGAGCGTTCCGGTTCAATTCCCCTCACCTCTATTAGTTTTTTGAGTTTAAAAAATGCTTTATTGTGGATTAATTTTATTTCTAGTAAAAAATTTCCTGGAGGTGAGGGGAATTGAACCCCTGACCTCTTGAATGCCATTCAAAGAATTTCTTGTTTCATGGCATATCACACTGTTTCAAATATGATTTGAAAATTGATATAAGTCCTTATTGTATAAAGACTTAACCAATCCCATATATGTCATTATAGCACAGGATGTATCAGAATGTAAAGTTCTGGGTAGTGTCACTTTTGGGGAAAAAATATCACTCGGAGTGTCACTTGGGGGCAGATTCACCACCTCAAAATTGGAAAGTTATGGGGCTTGTGAGTAACCTTTAAACAAGGGGCTGTCCAAGAAGTAACACTTGGGCAGCCTTTTTTTCTTGCTTTTAGTAAAAAAGACATGATAAAATTTTATCATGAGCAAAGGAAAAAGTGACAAGGTCACGTATAAACCCTACGAGCAACAT
>Ga0268262_10004250_pt1 | contig 14883 bp, 4 predicted proteins | sample TergutNc150P3_FD_190354 | JGI IMG/M metagenome (GOLD analysis project Ga0268262, IMG submission 190354) | Nasutitermes corniger P3 segment gut microbial community from laboratory colony in Florida, USA - Nc150 P3 (SPAdes) (version 2) | ecosystem: Host-associated > Arthropoda: Insects > Digestive... | reverse complement strand
ACCGCAGGGGTCTTCGTTTATAAGTTCTAAACCTGTATTGTTGTCGTCTCCCCAAACAATAGCGGTCAAATTTTGTTCCAAATGTCCCAAACTTTCTCCGTCATTGGTAAGCACGCTGCCTGCAATACCCATCCGCAGAATAGAACCTACATTGGTAGAATGGCTTTGTTCGTTTTCCAAATGGGCGGCATCGTCTCGAATAATGGCGGCTATTCGGTTGTAAAAACGGGCATATTTGTTGGTTGTGGGATTATTTCCCTCCCAAAATACCGTATCGTTTGAAAATTTGTAATTAAACCGTCCATGTTGATACCTGTTGCTGTCGGGATAAAGCGTAATGCCGTATTTGATAGCCAGATAGGACTCAATTTTTTCTTTATCGGCTTCAAGTAACTGCGAGGCATCATAAAAAATGGCTTCTCCCATAAAACCTTGTATCGTTCTGTCGGCGGCTCTGAAAGGCGAACCCAACAGGGTAGGTCTGTTCATAGCGGTAAGCGATGAGGTAGCCCGCATGGTTTCTTTTCGTGCATTGAAACGCCATGTTATCTCTTGGGTATTGCTTGAAACGGAATTGTGGTCGAACATCAAAATGGTGGTAGCACCTGGGGAAAACATTCTTTTACTTCCGTCTATCACAGTCCCTGATGAAAACCGTATGCGTCCTTTTCCCGAATCGCCGTCTCGCCGCACCCCGTAGGCGGGACCGTTATAATCCTGGTCGCTTTCTCCTGTGGGGTGGAATCCAAAAGGAAATACCCAGGGATTAGAGGTGAAGTCGTTATTGGTCAGTAAAATCAGCAGATGTTGATTTAAGGTTTGCGGCAGTAAATTTGATTTATTGCTAAAAAATGCTGCGGCATCATTCGTTCCGCATTGTGCACTTGATGCTTCGCCGCCCAAATCGCGGGTACGACTCCAAAATTCAACCGAAGGGTGGAAATTCATCTCTGGTCTGTTTGGGTGAAAGATGGGATAACGTTCTCCGTTTGCACTTGGATTTGTGCCGTTGGCGATAGATTTCGGCAAAGCACTGTAAGTATGGCTTCGCGGCAAATCTTTCCATTCTTCCACAACGGGTAGATTGCTGGGGTCTAATCCATATTTATTGGGATAAGCGGTATTGAGTGTTGTTCCCGTACCTGTCCGCAGTCCTTCGTCTGCAATGTCTTTGTTGGTGATAATGAGCGAAGCCTCGTCATCGGCACGCAGCCACAGTTTTAGACCTTTGCTTATCCCTGCAGGTCCAGGGGCAAAACCGATAAAAACAAAATATCGGTAAGCGGTATCCAGACGCACATTGATAACCCGTCTGTCCAATTTGTAGATTTTGGTTTCCGCCAAACCGAAAGTATCTGTTGTGGAAATCAAAATGTAGGAGAAATCGGCGGTGGGTGCTTGCAGATTGATGTTAATGCTGTCCATGCCCGTCAATTGTGTTTTGAACGTACCGCTTTTGATATTGATGCCCGCAGGAGCAAAAAGGGTATCATTCATAAAAACGGCACTATCCACAAATCGCGTTGTTTCACTGCCTTGAAGTGTTTTTATTATCGTGTTGGAGTTTTGACCTATCATTAAATATTGTCGGTCTTCAAGCGTTCCGTTGTTTTGGCTGTTGAGCGTTTCTATATCGTTTCCGACAAAGGCGGTGAAATAGCGGAAATTGGCACTTCTGCCCTGTTTTTGGTACAGACCCGAATTATCGTCTCTGGCAACCCCTATAATATTTTGATTGTAAGGGGCATTGGCATTGATGTTCCACACCGTATCTCCGTTAGAATTGCGGTAAATGCTTGAAAGCGTAATGCCGTATTTTATGGCAAGATAGGAGTGTATTTGCTGTATATCTGCCTCAGGCATCAATTGACCTGCCGACCGCCTTATCATAATGATTTCCTGTATCGTACCGTTAAAAGGCTCAGTTCCCGCTGCCGTCGAATTGTTGGTATTGCCGAACTGTACATTTGTGTTGCGGTTGGACGGACCATTGCCGTTTGACCCTGTTTGCAAACCGAAAGTACCCCTTTTCCCGTTCAAATACAGTTCATTATTCGAACTGCTGTTTGCATTGCGGACGTTCAGGCTTGCAATTCCGTATCGGAGATTGCTTGCTGCGGGGAAACTGCCCGTACACTGTTCCGTTGTACTCCAATTTGCACTTAAAACGTTGGAATTGTTTTGTGTTCTGCCGCTCCATCGAATACTTGTTTCCGAATTGCTGTTGTAGCAGGTAAGCAACACCGCGTAGTTTGTTCCCAAATTGCCTACGGTGGCATCGGACACGATAAACATCTGATAAGATTGTCCAACTTGGAGATTATAGGTGGTAGCCGTTCTCAATTTTCTGTTTCCGTTGCCGAAATTCAATTCTCTGTGGAAATTAAATTTTGTTGAATTTTGCACCGTAGGCGTTGGAGCAGTAGAGACTTGTTCCACCTGAAAACTGCTGAATGCTAAGGGTGTCCATGAATTGTTGGTGGAATTGTCGCCATCTATCCAGACATCAAGTTGGCTGCCTGTCATGTCTATTCCCCCGGGAGTAGGTTCAAAACCGGCAAAGGAAATGAAATCGCCGTCATAAACCGTTACGTTGTTGGCATTGTAAACAGTGGGCTGAAGTTGTGTAATGGGATAATACCGCGTATGGTTCGTGTCAAAGGAAGCGGTATTGGAAACCATCACAAATTTGGCGTTGGGACTGATGCTGTTCATACGCATATTCACCGTTTCGCCCTTGTTGGGAAGACTGCCGCCTGTAACCTGTATCTTATAAATACGTTCCGTTCTAAAATTAAGATTTTCCCCCAACGGACTGTTTGTGCCTGGATTGACCGTGTGTTTGTTCATTTCATAAAGCCGTTGTCCGCTTTGGTTGTTCGAGCCGACCATCACATAAGTACCGTCTGTTAATTGCTGGCTGTTGTTGTCGTTAAGCGTATTCCAACTGCCTTTGTAAAGAGCAAGCGTAGTGTTGCTGCGGCTGATGCTCTGCACCTGCGTAAGCGATGTTCTGCTGTCGCGGACAATGCCGAAAATATGATTGTTGTAGTTGTTGTTGGCATTTCTGTTCCATACCGTATCGCCGGCAATGATATAATGGTTTGTATTATTTAATGTAGTACCGTATTTAATGGCAAGGTAGGAATGAATTTGCAACAGGTCGGCGGGGGCGATGAAGGAACCGCTTGCTCCTGCACTCAACACTATGATTTCCTGTATCGTTCCGTCAAAACCGTAACCAGAACTGCCGTTGGTGGCAATTGCCAATTGCGAATTATACGTCCGCGTACCTTTTGTCTGACCTGTCAAAACGGCATTTCCTTCAAGATAGGCATTCAATCCGTTTGATGCGATATTGGCATTGTCCAGCGCAATGATGCCTTCCTGTGCGGTAACGACATTCACATTGGGATTGTTCTGCCAATACCAGCGCAGACCCTGGTTGTTGGAGGTGTACCACCCTATATTTCCGTCATTGTCTGCGTTGAAGGTAAATATGTTTTCCCAGGCGGTATTGTTATTCCGTTTGTACACAATGAAAATAACAACATTTCGATTGCTGACATTCAAACTTGTTTGAGACACCAAACGGCTTGCATCATTCGACCCGCCGCTTGCACCGCTTGGTTTGCTGAACCGTACGGAGGGGTGAAAGTTGTAACCCGTATTTACCATGATGGGGGCTACCACAGGCGTAGTATTTCCTTTCTGTGCCACCGACCTGAAATTCCCCACCGACAATTGATTGGTTATTCGGTTTGTCCATGTCCCGCTGGCGTACCCGTCGGGTGTGAGCCATGCAACCCATTGGTAATTGGCACTGTTTACGCCTCCTGGTGTTTGCGCCTGTAAACTTACTGCCATGCAAAAAATTGCACATATCGGCAATATCAATAACAGTTTTTTTCTTTTTGTAATTTCCGAAATGGCAAAAACTGTCTGTCTAATTCTTTTGTTAAAAATCTGTATCATAATTTTCTATCCATTAGTTAAAGAATATGCAAAGATAGCAAAAAACGCAAGGCGAATGACCGAAAAGCACTACTGTTTTGCGTAAATTTTAAAAAAATATGTATCGTTTTTCAGGGTATTTTTTTGTAAAAAATGATAAAAAACAAAATCCGTCCATTTTGCTGTTTATTTCATAAAAAACAGGTCAAAAACGGTTTCTGTTTGCTTTTTCAGAGAAAACGGCTGTAAAAAAATCCTTATAATTTACATAAAATATATTAATGTCTGAACCGTGATTTTCACCTCCCCCTAACCCCCCTCCGAGAGAGGGGGAATGAACTCGGCGTAAAACTTTCATTGAAATGATTACGGCTATATCCCGATTGTCCATCGGACAAATGCCCCCCTCTATTTTGGAGAGGGGTTGGGGGTGAGGTCATTTCTGAACATCCCCCCTGCCCCCCTTCAAAGGGGGATTTTTACGGATTACGAATTTCTTTTTTTCTACCTTTTAAAGGGAAAAAGCAACAAGTCTGTAATCTGCAAATTCCCCCTTTGAAGGGGGCAGGGGGATGTCCCTCTATTCAAATTTTTACTAATCTTGTCAATCCTGTTAATCGTATGAAAATCAAGGTTCAAGACCGTTCATAAAAAATGTGGGCAGAATTTCCTAAAGTTCTGGGCAGAATTTCCCAAAGTTCTGGTCAGATTTTTCCTAAATTCTGCCCGCCTTTTTAACAGAGGTTATTATCTTCTTCGCTTAATCGAAATTACAGGCGTTTTTCTGGGATTGACTTCTACGGTTACATCCTGCGAATACGTACACCCGTTTGCCGTCATATACACGATATATCTTACGGTTGCGGTGTTTGGGCTGTTGTTGGTCAGCACTTCGTTGATGTGGTTTCCGATTACGTTTGTCCTTGCCGCTTCGGAGATGTCGCCGTTTGGCAGCCGCGACCATGTAAAACTTGCAGCCGGATTGCTGCACCGCAACGTATCATTGACGGCATGTCCCGAACAGATGGCTGTCAGGGCGGTATCGGAAATAAGTTGCAGGGCGGGAAATACATGCAGGGTATCGGTTTCTGCGGTACAGTCCGTGCCTTCCAATGCGAATGTGAAAGTTGCTTTTCCTGCCGATACAGCCGTAACTTTTCCCGTTGTGCTGTTTACGGTTGCAACGGCGGAATTGTTGCTTATCCATGTTCCGCCACTGTTGCGGGACAGTTGCGAACTGTCGTTGATGCAAAGGCTGTCTTTTCCTGTGATGCTTACGATTACAGGAACGTAAACAGCTACCACATGCGGTTTCACCACATCGTCTTCCGACCTGCCCTGCAAAACAACATGATTGTAACATTCATTCAAACGGTGTGTTGCTGTTGCATTCAGAATGGTTTGTCCATCGGGCAGATAGCCGAGTCTTGCCGTTGCGGTGTCCTCAGGCTCAGCGGCGAATGTTGCAGCGGAGGCTGTTGTCGTGAAAGCATATTCGAAATAGGCGTTCATGCTTGAAGTGTTTGATGGAGAAAGCACTGTGCCGTTGGTCTGAATGTTTTTGAGGTTGTAGTTGAAGGTAAAACCGTTGAGGTTAATCTCTTCCTGCCATGCAAAATAAGGGTAGGAACAGTTGGGAACGATTTTCCAAACATTGTCCGCAATCCATGCTGGGGGAATTGCGGCAACCAATTCTTCGGTGGTTGCTGCCGTTGCCCCTGCATTGCCCGAAATATCTGTCCATGCCGCCCATTGGTCGAAATAACAGTTGGAGATATGGAGGTTTCCGCTGCCGAAATTTGTTCCGAAAAATCCGTTTTTCACATTCGTACCTGCTGTTGCGTTGTTGTTTATTTCACCTGTTGCATAACAGTTTTCAACGGTTGCATTGCTGTTTCCGAACTTTCCCGCAATAAAACCTGCGGCAATGCGCGTGTGGTTAGGGGCATTGTCTGTAATTTTAACAGCGGTTGTTGCATAGCAGTTGCGGAGGCTGTCTCCCGCAATACCGCCCAGAAAACCGCCTGCCGCTATCGTTTTCACATTGGCATTGTTGCTCGGATTGACGGTTATCAAGCCCGAAGCATAACAGTTTTCAATCCTACTGTTTTTCACCATGCCTGCGAAAACGCCTATGCGGGTGGTATCTTTTATCGGGCTGCAGATGATGCCTCTGCGGACAGCGGTATCGGTGGTGGTATTGATGCCGAGATTGTACACATTCCCGCTGTCAATCACGCCGAACAGTCCGATGAAGGCAACCGTATCGTTTGCCCATAAATCGCTGATGGTTTTGTGGTTTCCGTCAAATTTTCCTTTGAAGGGGGAGATGCTGTTTCCCAGCGGTCGCCAGCCTGTGGTGGAATTTCCCATGCTGGTTCTTCCGCCTATTGCATCGCGACCGTAGCCGCCGGAATAGGTTTCGTAATAGCGGGAATGTCGGTCTAAATTGTTCATTAATTTGAAATTTCCGTTGAGATGGTTTGCCACATTTGCCAAAATTTCCCAATCCCAAATCCGTTCTGCGATGTCCCATTCTGCGTACAGTATCAAATCTTCGTTTACTATTATCGTATCTCCAGGGCGGTAATGCGTGCCTGTTCCGTCAGGTCGGGTGTTCCAACCTTGAAACTTCGCCGCCGTATCGGGAGCGGTAAAACGTGCGGGCAGCGTGTCCACAACATAGGGCGTAGGAGGATAGTACACCATGAAATCCATGGCGGCGTTGCTGTCCACGTTGTGTTTGTACACTACGGCATAGCAATCAGGGTCTAAGGTAAGGGTTACGGGTTGCGTTCTTTTTCTGCAAATGCTGTCCTGCACCATGCAGTAGTAGTCATCGGCTTCGTAGGCGTATAAAACGGAATTGGTTTCTCCTGCCATCAACAGTCGGTTTTTGTACCATTGAAAAGTTGGCGTATGTATGAATGGAAAGGGGTTTGCCGCCGCCGTTGTATCGGTAATGTACAGCATCACAGGCGGATTGTTGCCGCAAATAAAGGTATCGGGATACATGCTTATTTTTACCTTCAAATAAGGACAGTCTATGCCCGAAGCGGTGTTGTTGCTTGTATCGCAATCTTCGTAACCGACAGCGGGAAAACGGTTGCTGTCGTCCATAATTCTTGCCCAGAGCAACATATTGTTGTATGCCCTCGGCAGGGTGAAGGTAATGATTTCAACTTCATCAGGGAAAATATCTTTACCGACAGGGAAGACGGCAATCATGCTGTCCCTCAATATAGGGTATCCCTGTACGCCTCCATTGTAAATTGTAATGGGAGCGGTAGCGCCAATGGAAGCCGTTCCATGATTCCAAACGGTAAGGCGCAATTCGGTGGTGTTTCCCACTACATGTACTTCAAAATCTACCAAATTGGCATCGGGAAGACGGACAACGGGAATATATTCATAATCTTCTTTTACAATCGGTTGCTGTATCCATGAGCCGTTGTAGGGATAAATGGTATCGCCGCCTTTTAAATAGGGGGTAAGCATGGATTGCGGTCTTGCATTGATTTGCAAATTGTCCCGTACCTGCAAGGGGTCGTACATGGACTGATTCCATACAGGGGGACAAGGCGCCCATTTGTGTTTCCCTGCTGCATATTGAAATACATTGATGGCAGCACGCTGTTCCTGGTAACGCAGACCAGGATTTTTGGCATAGGAGTTTGTGGTAACAATATCTGCACTGCCGTCAAAATTTACGTCTGCAATGGTAGGGGCTTCAAATCCGGTACTGCTTAGACAACTTGTCCTAAACATCAGGGAGGCATTATAATTTGGAGAATTAACATTTGTATTATGGTCGTAATGAAGAAATTCCTGGTCTCCACTGCCGTAGGGAGCGAGGGCGGGCGATATTACCCGCAGGTCTAATTCATCTCTGTAACAAATATCTGATGTGCCGTTGTTGTCGAAATCAAAAAGGGTGATGCCTGTATTGTTAGACATGTCTTGATGCACCATCAGCCAACTCAGTTTCAATTTATTCCAGATAGTGCTTGCCGTATCGTCATAGGTTAGCGCCAATATGTGGGGTCTGTTACTATTACCGTATTGAGGGGCATTGCTTGCTTGACTTAAATTTCTCAAAGGAGAATTTGCCGATACCAAGGGGTGGATTTGTACTCTGCTGTAAGCACCAAAATCGTTGAGGGAAGAGGTATTGTTTGAATTGCTCATATTCAGACCTCCGGTGATGATACAAATCTCAGGCAGTTTTTTTGTATAGGCATTGCTGTCGTGGTTCCAACCGTCTTTTCTCCCGTTGATGTCTCCGATGAAAGGAATTCCGAAATTACCATGTTCTACCTTAGTGTGAAAGGTCATGGCGGCTTTTAGGGAGACGGAGTCGTTTGCAGGGTGATAATTCCAAATGTACAGCAATATTTTCACATCGACTGTTCCCAAATTGGCGTAAGAGGCAACGATAATGTCCAATTGCCCGTCTCCGTCAATATCGGCAACGCGGGTAAAACCATCGCTTAACCAGAATATTTTGTCCGTATTTCCTTCGCGTATCGGGGCAAATCGCGGTCCTTCTATGGTTCGGTAGAAATTGTTTTGGTAGTTTACGGTATCGTTGATTTGGAATTTGTGAATACGGTTTCCGCAAATAATTTCCTGCTGTCCGTCTCCGTCAATATCTATGATGGCGGGAACAGACAGGGTGTAGTCTGCATCAGAAAAATCGTGCATGCGCCTTCCTGTCATGGCATTGCCTCTTATTGCCCTTGCGTTTGCGGCTGTGGTTGGATTATTCGTTAATGGAGATGCTCCTGTTTCGCGGTAGCCGCCGCCGTTCAATCCGCCATTGGTTTGCATTACATTGGGATTGCTTCTCCATGTACTTGCACTGTCTAACCAGCACATAAGCAAACGACCTGTTGCCCCGTTGAAAATCTTGTTATAGACAATCACTTCGGGAATACCGTCTCCGTTGAGGTCGGCAATATAGGGGTGGGGAGCAGAATACGCCCCACCTTTCTGCGGAGCGGCATAATCAATGGGATTGTTGTTGCCGTCTCTTCCTGTCCACATCAGTTCCAAATGGGTAATGCTGTCTGTTATCTGACTGTGAAATACAGGTTTATAACATCTAATCTCGCCGTCTAACAGTTGGGCAACACCACCATTGTATGTCCACAGATGTTCCTGGGAGTTAGCGACACAAACAATTATTTCGCCAAATCCGTCCCTGTCAACGTCTGCAAGTGCGATAGGGGTGGGGGAGGCATGCCAATTGTTGGCAGGTTGATTTACGGCAGCAAGTTCAAAATTTAATTTTAAAGCCCCTGTCTGTCCGTTGTATATCATAATTCGGTTTCGGTTTGCCCACCAGGTTTCACAGTTATCGTTATAACTGCCTACACGCGTACCATCGGCGTTAATACCAAAAGTTCCGTTATTTGGGGTAGTATTTCCAAGTGCGCAATCGATGCCGTTGGTTATTCCCAATGCAACCAATTCGGGTTTTCCGTCTCCGTTGAGGTCTCCCACAAGTACGCTGGAATTGCCGTCAACCGCATGGTTTAGCGGATTTCGATTAATAAGACCGCCTTGATTGTTACTGGGTACGGTGTCATGTGTTCTATACATTAGTCGAGGTGTCCCAAAATCAATGTTGTTGGGCATGGTGTCCCAACAGATTGCGTCTGCGTCAATCATATTTGCAGGGGGGCTGTAAGCCAAATCAATGATATACAATATATTTTTATGGGTGATATATTGCCCGTATTGCGCTACGATAATGCTGTCGTGGTAAGAACTTGGGTCTATGATATATCCCGCATATTTAAAAGGGATAATGCTCACGGTATCTTCATGGCGTATGCCTAAAATGGTATATTCTCCGATGCTGTTTGTCCGCACAGAGGGTTGCAGAACACCGTTGATGCTGTAATTTACACGTGGATTTGCTTTGAGCAAACCGCTAATCGTACCGTGTATGGAGTGGGTGTTCCAATCTACATTAATATTTTGGTCTAATCCCGCCAGACAAAAATAATCGCCGTCTTTCAGTCCCACATTCATGGCAATGCCGTTGTTGTCGAGGGGGTAAATTCTTGCCGTTGCATTGTTAAAACAGACATCGTAACACACAATTACATGGGTTGCATTGGGATTGATACTGTTCTTGTCAAATCGTAAATTGACTGCGGCACTGTCACCTGTACCGTTTTTGGTAACCTGTGCTTTCCATCGCATGTCGGTACGGAAATTGATGCGGGTGAGGTTGCTGTCCCCGTTTTCAAAAACGGTGTTGGAGTCGTAGGGATAGATGGTGGTAGTGGTCATGTTGTTTCTACCGAACATGATGTACAGTCTGTTGGCGAGAACGCCGTTGTTTAGGTTGTTTAGTTGTTGCAGGGAGTTGCCCACAAAGGCAGTGAGCAGGTCGGAGTTTTCGTGTTTAGACTGTTTTTGATAAAGACCCGCGTTGTCGTCTCTGGCGATGCCGAAAACATGGTTGTTGTATCTGTTATTGGTTGTTCTGCTCCATACGGTATCGCCAGAGACAATATAATCGAGGTTATCGCTTAGTGTTGTTCTGCCGTATTTAATACTAAGGTAAGAATGTATTTGCTGGAGGTCGTAGGCGGCTATGCGCGAACCGCTTGCTCCTGCACTTAATACTATTATTTCTTGTATCGTTCCGTCAAAACCGTAACCCGAACCGCCGCTTCCGTTTGTTGCAATTGCCAATTGCGAATTATATGTCCGTGTACCTTTGGTTTGACCTGTTAAAAACGCATTTCCATTGAGATAGGTATTCAATCCGTTTGATGCGGTATTGGCATTGTCAAGAGCGATTATGCCCTCCTGAGCCGTAACGACATTTACATCGGGATTGTTTTGCCAATACCATCGGAGACCATGACTATTGGTGTTGTACCACCCGATATTGCCGTCATTGTTTCCATTAAAGGTAAATATATTTTCCCATGCGGTATTGTTATTCCGCCTGTACACAATGAAAATCGCAACATTACGGTTGGTAACATTCAAATTGGTTTGAGATACCAAACGGTTTGCGTCATTGCCGCCGCCGCTTTGACCGTTGGGTTTGGTAAACCGTACGGAGGGGTGAAAATTGTACCCCGTATTAACAAGGGTGGGGGCTACCACAGGCGTTGTATTTCCTTTCTGTGCCACCGACCTGAAATTCCCTACAGACAACTGATTTGTTATCATATTTGTCCAAGTCCCGCTGGCATATCCGTCTGGTGTGAGCCAGGCGACCCAATTGTAATTAGGATTGTTTACCCCACCTGGAGTTTGTCCCTGCAAACCTCCAATCATGCAAAAAAATAAAATGCACATTGGCAAAATCAACAATACATTTATTCTTTTTTCTTTTTTTCGGATTTTAAAACCCGTGTCTCGTCCCGTTATTCGTGTGTTGCTTATCATAATCTTATTGCTAATAACATTAATTGCAAAGATATATAAATGAATTAGATAAGTCATTGCACAAAAAGACTTATTATTTATACAGACAGATAAAAATGACAAAAAATTGATTGGAATACTTGCAATTTGTTTGATGGAGTGGGGGAGGGGAATTTATGAAAATCCTGCCGACGGCTCACTTCTTCTCCAATTCCGTACACCCCATATCATGCCGCATACCGCTGGGCGAACTGCCGAACATCCTTTTACAAAAAGCATTAAAGTGGGATGCCGAATAAAAATTATGTTCTGACCAGATTTCTTTAAAAGATTTCTGCGTACACAGAATTTCGTAATGAATGTTTTTTGCTTTTTCTTTGTCTATCCACTGCTGGGGCGATGAGCCGAAAACCTTGTTGAAATGCTTTTTAAATCCCGAGATGCTGTAACTTGTAATTTTTGCAAGTTCGGGAATGTTTTCCACCAATTTGTAATTTTGATAAACAAGTTCTGCAAATTTGCTGTCATTGTTGAGTATGGGCAGGAAGAAACCGACAAGGTCTTTCTTGGGATAGTATGCCCGCAGATAATAAAACAGTTCTTGCCGTTTCAGTTCATGGAAATAACTGCATTTCAGACCGGTGGCAATGGTCGCTGTCAGATTTTCCAGATAACATTTCAGTATCTTGTTTGTTTTCAGCGGATAGATTTTCCCCTTGTCCATCTGCAAGGTTTTGTTGATTGTATCCAACATTTCAAGGGGAAAATGCTTGCATAAATTGATTTTGTAATGCACCGTTAAAATCAGCATTGAAACATCTGCTTCCACCCGCATTTTATAGTTGAGTCCGCGTGAAAGCAATGCAAATTTGCCCGCCTCCAACACCGTAGAAACATGCCCAAACATAAAACGTACGCGTCCTTTCAACAGAAAAAAAATGCGGCTATGCCTGTCATTCACCTCGTAGTACTCCCCTTTTTTCTTGGAAACATGCGAGATTACAGGTTCTGTCAGGCTCTCATAGAGGAAACAGTTTGTGTGTTCATCTTTATAATATAATCCTATTTTCATTATTCTCTGTCTTTTTCGTGCATAACAAGATTTTTTTTAATTTTATGGCAAAGAAATATTCGTTTAATTTCCTCCAATCCAATCTAATCTAATCTAATCTAATCTAATCTAATCTAATCTAATTTGCAAAGATATGTTAATTTTTTGGAAAATATATTGCATAAAAGGTCTTTTTTTTTGTATAAATAAACAAATAAAAATTTGCTATAGCAAAAGTTGTACTGAAAAACATCATTTTCAGTCGATATATATTTTTTATGCATGTATAACAACAGATTAAGTTCTAATGAATTATTTTTGCCCCTTTTTAGGAGTAATTGAAAAATTATTTTTGAGGGGAAAAAACACCGCTTTTTAGACATTGTTTTTTCCCTTTTTAGAACTTCCCCCTGATTTGGTTATTTTGAAATGTGGGAATGTAGAGACGCGGTATGCCATGTCTCTACATAATATTCCGTAGGGCGATGCCCTACGCTAATGATTTGCAGGCTTTCAGCCTGTCATCAATAGCATGGGGCAACGTCCTATGATGTTATAATTGTGCAAATCAGATTATGAGACGTTGCACGCAACGTCTGTACAACAAGAAACATCCCCCTAACCCCCTTCAAAGGGGGAATTTTGAGATTACGAATTTGTTTTTTCTGTCTTTAAAGGGGGAAAAAACAACAAATCTGTAATCTGCAAACTCCCCCTTTGAAGGGGGCAGGGGGATGTTTTTTTTAAAAAAACAAAACCCCTCATAATATAAATCACAAGGGGTTATTCTCTAATATATAATTTATGATTTTAATACCTCCGTCTGATGCTTATAGTTGGCGAGAGCATCGGATTTACCGTTATGTTCACAGGTACGGACACCGCAGGAAACGGCTCTGCACAATCCAAACTCGAATAAACCTCACAGGTTACCGCATCTCCATTGCTGGGCGTGTAGGTGAAGATTGCACCTGTTTCGCCCTCTCGTTCCTGCCCGTTTACAAGCCACTTGTAGGTGGGATTTCCCCCATTGGTGGGCGTTGCCGTAAGCCTTACCGATGTCCCGTCGCATACTTCTGTGGTGTCTGCAACAACGCTAACCGAAACGGCAGGACGCGGTTTCACTACAAAACAATGCCCCTCCGAATACAGCGTGGTATCTGCAACGCACTGTTCATTGGTGGTAAAACGGCAATAAACAAAATCCCCGTCATTGGGAGCGTAGGAAAACGTATCGTTTGTTGCTCCCAGATATGCGGTATCGTTCACAAACCACTGCAAATCAAAACCGAGATTGCTTGGCTCAACCTCCGCCACAAGTGCTATGCTGTCCCCCGTACAAAGGGTGTCCGGTTCACAAATATTAAGCGTTAAATTCCACATGCTGTCGCAACCGTTTGAATGCGAATAATTAAATGTACCTGCTTGATTTTGGACAGGCAACGAAAAACCGTTTTTCTCATACGGCTGTCCAAGTGTGGCATAATCTGTTAATGTTGTCGTTATCAATCCTGGCGTAACATATACCTGCGGATAACTCATTAAATCCCAAACTTCCGCCTGCGACAAGGCACGATTGTAATAAAAAATATCGTCCATCTTGCCATTGAGGGGAAACCAGCGATAAGGAGAAGTATTACAATTATAACCGTAACGTCCAAAATGCAAATTTTTATTGTTTGCTTCTGTAAATGTGATTGGCGGGTTGTATGTTTGTCTGTCGAATTGTATTCCATTGAGATACATCGTAATGGAAATACTGTCCACAACCACTGCTATGTGCACCCATTCTGTTTCCATACAGTTTCGTGAATTATAATAGCTATATGTCTGAGTGTTTGAGCAAGTAGTTCCATTATTAATACGAAAATTTGTTGTTGCTCTATTGTTATTTTTATTAAAAGTAAATCTCATATCGAAACCGCCTCTGTCTCCATCTTTGGTGATAAAAGCATGGCTAAAATAATTTGTATCATAAGACGTTATGGCGTTACCCCTCATACCTGTTAAACTGTCCGTTTTAAACCAGCAGGCAATGGTAAGTTCATTTGTCAATACTAATGAAGGGGAATTGGGTACAAAAATAGCAGAAGGATTGAAAAAACCTCCGAATTTAACAGCACTGTTTGCCGTACCAAAACGGTCAGGACAAAACACTGCACCGCCTTGCATTGTACCGTTGTTGTTGTACCCGCTGGCATCGTTGGCGTTGCCGTTCAAACTCCAATAACCTTTCAGACCGTTGGTTGGGTATTGTGCAAAAGCACAAAACATACTCATTGTCAGTCCTAAAAACAGGACGCTTTTTTTGTTAAAAATATTATACTTTCTCATTGTAATTTTTATTTATTGTGGTTAATATTTCGTTTGTAAAGTTCTTTATCGTTCGTCATTCCCGCGCAGGCGGGAATCTCTTCATTCACATACATTCTTTTTTGTGAAAAAGGACATCCCCCCTGCCCCCCTTCAAAGGGGGAGTT
>Ga0268262_10004249_pt1 | contig 14886 bp, 6 predicted proteins | sample TergutNc150P3_FD_190354 | JGI IMG/M metagenome (GOLD analysis project Ga0268262, IMG submission 190354) | Nasutitermes corniger P3 segment gut microbial community from laboratory colony in Florida, USA - Nc150 P3 (SPAdes) (version 2) | ecosystem: Host-associated > Arthropoda: Insects > Digestive... | reverse complement strand
TTGTAATAAAATGCCCATTTCCCGATAGAATTAACAGTATTGGGAATAGTTACTGCGGCAAGACACTTATTTCTTTCATAAGCATGATCTTGAATAGAAGTAATGCCCTCAGGAAAAATTATATTGGTAAGCGGGTTATCCGCAAACGCATTTTCCCCAACGGAAATAACCGTAATGGGAATTGTTAAACCGGTAATTTTATTGCCCTTAAATGCTTCTTTCCCAATGGACTTAACGCTATTGGGAATAGTTATACTTGTTAGCCGATTATCTTTAAACGCTTCTTTCCCAATGTAAGTAACGTTATTGGGAATTTTTATGTCGGTGAGTTTGCTGTTCGTAAACGCTTTATCTCCGATAGAAGTAACGCCGTTTGGAATAGCCACGCTTGTAAGTTGATTCCAATAAAACAGGCCTTCTTCAATGGAAGTAAAAGTATCGGGAATAGTAACGCTTGTAAGTTGATTATCCGCAAATGCAAATTTTCCTATAGAAGTAACGTTATTGGGAATAATTACACTGGTGAGCTTATTATGATAAAACGCGTTGTTTCCGATAGAAGTAACGCTTTTAGGAATAGTAACGCCGGTGAGTTTATTTTGTTCAAACGCGCTGTTTCCGATGGAAGTAACGCCATCAGGAATGGTTATCTCGGTAATTTCATTATTATAAAATACGGTATTCCCGATAGAAGTAACGCCCTTTGGAATGTTTACGCTTTTAATTTTATAATTATCCCTAAAAGCGTCATCTCCGATAAAAGTAACGCTGTCGGGAATTGTTACGCTTGTAAGCCTATTATCCCTAAAAGCGCTATCTTCGATAGATGTAATACCTTCGGGAATTGTCACGTCTATAAGTTCTTTTTTACGAAATACCCCTTCTCCTATCATAGTTACGGGCATATTTTCTATATGCGAGGGAATAACTATTTTTTCATCATCTCCTTTATAAATAATAATTTTTACCGATTCACCGTCAGGTAAAATTTCAGCCCACATATCCGTATTCTTGTCATATACCAAATTAGCCGGTTTTAAAGTCCAACTTCGGTTATTATAAACATAAGTTCCCGCCTGACTTTCATTGTTAATGTAATAAAAATCAAACAAAAAAGGGAAAGAAGTATCCGATTCTTCATACCCGTCCCCACAACCGTAGTAGTCTTCATCTTCTTGATCCTCATCTTCCTGATCATTAAGAGACGCTCTATTTGCATATACAGAAACATCCGGACCTATAGTTATCTCATAAAGTTCGTTATCTGCAAATGCGGACGCGTCAATAACGCCAACGCTGTTTGGAATAATTATTTTCGCAAGTTTATTATTCGCAAACGCGTCTGATCCGATAGATGTGACTCCTTCATGAATAGTTACATCGGTAAGCAGATTACCTTCAAACGCACTGTATCCGATGGAAACAACGCTATTTGGAATAATTACGTTTGTAAGTTGATTGCCTTTAAACGCTTTTTCTCCGATAAAAGTAACGCTGTTTGGAATTGTTACGCCGGTTATGACATTATGCTCAAATACGCCATCCGCGATAAAAGTAACGCCGTTGGGAATGGTTACATTGGTTAGCCTGTTGTAAGAAAACGCGTCTTCTCCGATAAAAATAACGCTATTGGGAATAGTTATTTTGGTTAGTTGATTATATTTAAATGCCTCTCTGCCAATGGAAGTAACGCCCTCTGGGATAATTACGCTTGTAATTTGTATTAATTCAAATGCGTTCTCCCCAATTTCCGTAATGTCTTCGGGAATAATTACATCTCTGGAATTTCCCGTATATTTAACCAGAACGTTTCCTTTAATCACAAAATCTTCCGGCTCAGAAACTGCAATTTCATCGGGCAACTTTTTTTCTTTTTTGCAAAAAGAGAACGTTAATATAAAGAGCGCTAGTAAAAATAAAAAAATCTTTTTCACGCTGTTGTTCCCTTATTCCCTCTTCCCCGTTCGTGTTGGTTCGTGGTAAAAATTTCTCTTATACTCTTTGCGATAAACCGTTACACGTCTTTCGGTCTTGTATCCTTCACCCTAACAGCCTTACCCTCAGAAATCGGCAGACTGCCGCTTTCGTGCAGTTCCACCCTCGGGCTGATAGAGATTGAAGCTTGAAGGGTATCCTTGATTTTTTCTTTAAGCGCGTTTAAGGGGCGGGTGTCGTCCATGAAAGTGTCGGCGCTCACTTCGGTTTTTACGGTCAGCCTGTCAAGGGCGCCTTCTTTTTCCACGACAATAAGGTAGTTGTTGCCAACTTCCTTCATGGCCATAATCACTTCTTCAATCTGGCTGGGGAAGACGTTTACCCCGTTTATGATAAGCATATCGTCACTGCGCCCCGTTATGCGATGAAGTCTGCGGTGGGTTCTTCCGCACTTGCACGGCTCCGTATAAAAAGAAGTCAAGTCTCTTGTGCGGTAACGCAGAATGGGAGTGGCTTCACGGCAGAGGATTGTAAGGACAAGTTCGCCGATTTCGCCGTCTTTGACTGGTTCCAGAGTATCGGGATTTACAATCTCCGCGATATATCCGTCTTCCCAGATGTGAAGCCCGGCCTTGCACTGACATTCAAAAGCGACGCCCGGTCCGTTCATTTCAGAGAGTCCGTAAGAGTTATAAACGTCGATTTTTAACAGTGCTTCAATGCGCCGCCTTGTGTCTTCCGAGTAAGGCTCGGCTCCCGCAAACGCGCGTTTTAAAAAGAGGCTTTCCCTTGAAACGCCCGCTTCCTTCATCTTTGTTTCAAGGTGAAGAAGAAAACTTGGCGTCGCGTGTACCACGGTCGTCCCGTAATCCTGCATCATCCTGAACTGCCTGGCGGTATTTCCCGCTCCAGCCGGTATTACAAGCATCCCTACTTCTTCACCGCCCTGATGCAGGCCCAATCCGCCTGTGAAAAGGCCGTAGGTTATCATGTTTTGAAACACGTCATTTTCAGTACAGCCCGTCCCGTAGATGCATCTGGCCATATAATTCGCCCATTGTTTAATGTCGTCACGGCTGAAATAAATCGTCGTGGGCGTGCCCGTAGTGCCGCTTGAAGCGTGAAGACGTATAACATCAGCTTTTGGAATTGATAAAAATCCGTAAGGGAACCCGTCCCTTAAATCGTTTTTTGTGGTAAAAGGAATTTTGTTAAGATCGCCAAGTGATTTAATGTCGTCGGGACTTTTTATCCCAATCTTTGAAAGCCGCTCCTTATAAAAAGGAGCCCTCAGGGCATAACCAATCTCCGTCTTTAATTTTGTCAGTTGTAACTCTTCAAGTGAAGAGCGCGGCATTTTTTCTATATCCGGCTGCCAATATTGAAAATCACTCATATTAAATAACTCCCGTTTCCTGACAGGCGATCTGTCCTAGTTTGAAGGCTTTAGTGTTTGCCTGCGCGGTTTTTTCGTCTTTTTTTGAAAATACTTCGGTAATTGTCTTTTCAAGGCTTGCGGCTTTTAACGGTAGAAAGCATGAAGCAGCCCCTACCATGACGGTATTTACGGATCTTGCAAGACCGGCTTCTTTCGCAAGAGCCGCCGTCTGTATAATACGCCATTTTGGCAGTTTTTTAACCGTGGAATAAATCCCGTCGATATCGGGATAATCCGCGATATTGTTAAACGGTTCCGCCGCGGTAATAAGTATGCCGTCCGGTTTGAGATATGACACATAACGCAGGCTTTCAAGCGGCTCCATGGAAATTATTAAATCGGCGCCGCCTTTCGGCACAAGATCGCCCGCTATTTTCTCTTTGGCAATACGCAGGGAAGCAAGAACCGCGCCCCCCCTTTGCGCCATACCGTGCACTTCGCTCTGGCGCACCTGTAAACCTTCACTGACCGCGGCCTGGGCGATAATGGAGGCGACGGAAAGAACTCCCTGTCCCCCGACCCCCGCTAAAATTACATCGTACTTCATAAAGATATTATTGCGAAAAATTGATGAAAATACTAGTACTCTGCAGAAACCCTAATTTTATTAATTTTTTTTATGGTCTTAATGATGCATTTATTTAAATTCTTTTCAGTTTCAGAAGTCCAAAATCTTAGAATAGTCCAACCGATTTTTTTATAATATTTATTTACCTCAATGTCCCTTGCGATATTACGTTTTATTTTCTTTTGCCAAAAATCAGAATATGACGATAGAAGCGCATCTTGAGATGGAAAATGTTTCTTTTTCCAATCGTTCCCATGCCAAAAATCTCCGTCAATGAAGATTACAACTTTATATTTTTTAATCGCGATATCCGGGGTTCCAAAAAGGCTTCTGACATTTTTTCGATATTTGACACCCCACTTCCATAAAGCCTTGCGAAAAAATACTTCCGGCTTTGTTTCAGTACTGCGTATATGCGACATGCATTTGTGGCGTTGTTCGGGGGTTAATCTGTCCACTTAAACGCTTGTTTCCATTTCATTATTAATATCACGGATAAATTAATGAGTCAATATACCGCGTTTTTTACGTTTTTTAACAAAATTCATAAAAATTATTGGAAAAATTCAAATTTCTACGATATATTTCTTTATATAAGCGGATATATTCCATAAATAGGCGGTAAAAACGTAAAAAAGAGGCAAATTATGAATAACCAATTAACAATTAGCAATGAACAATTATCAATGAGTGAGGATAGAAGACGCATAGTGTTACCATCACGCAAGGTCTCCAAACAACGACATTGCTCATTATTAATTTATAATTGCTCATTGTTAATTCTACTTCTCTTTGCTATTTGCTTTGTTTCCTGCGACCTGTTTACCGGTCCAAAAGTTGACCTGTTTAGGGTAATCAGCGATGAGGTGGATTGGGCAAACGCCCCGAAACTGACCGTTACCGTGGCGTTCCCGCCCGAATGGGGAAACAGCCCACAGAGCGGCGAAGGCAAGTGCGGCGATACCCGCAAGGGCTACGAGTTCGGCGTGGAGTTTATTCCGTTGCCCAGCTATGGTTTTGAAAAATGGCTTGCGTTTAAGACCGAAGGTTTTGCCGAATGGTTTGAAGAAAATAAAAATAAAAGCTCTTATGATGCTGATGTTGCCGACTGCTCGCTGGACGGCGGCAGTGTAACGATAACTGAAAGTATAAGCGACACCGGCGCGAGAACCGCAAAAGTAAAGATCGACACGCTTATGCCTGTGATGCTTGTCCCCTGGTGCAGCGAACGTCTCAAGGTTACCCAGAGCAATCCTCCGTTAATTAATACTGGTATGTCCTACAGCCGGGGACAGCAGATTAAAATATGGCTTAACATAGACATTGACTGCGAAAATAATACGATTCCCTTTGGCGAAGATACTATCAATATAATCGGTCAGAACCTTGACGACATAGGCAGTCTGTACAATGAAGACGGCGATGTGACGGAGTTTTTTAACGAACCTAAATATGACCCCATTTTTAAATGCATTACTATTCAACCGAAAACAGGAATAGAAGCGCCGCCTGAAAACGTCATCATTTTCGTAACCGTGGGCACCGGGATTCCGGGAAAGAACGGAGAAGGCTTGATTACTCCGGTGATTTTTTCTTACCGCACCAATACTATGTTAGTCAATAATGTCTATTATGCGGAAAATGTATGGGCGGCACATAATCCTTCGACTGTTTCAGACGAGGACAATTTCTTCTACCGAGGCGCGCCGACCGGACGGGACAGGCGTCTGCGGAAAAACGGCGGCAGATACGAAGTTACCCTCTATTTTAAAGTAACGCGCAGCAGCAGTGAAATTATTGAACCGCAACCTGAGAAAATACAAATTGCCGAAATTTCATACGCGAGTATAACAGGCGGCGAAAGGGACGTATTTGTCCGGCAGAAGGACTGGGTATATACCCAAATATCCTCTACTGGTTTAAGCGGCGCGGATTTTGTCTACAGGCAGAATAACCTGCCCCCATCGCCCGATACATTGGGAACTTATTACTACAAGGTGACCTATTACTGGGACGAGGATTTTGGCAGTGAGCCGGAAGATCCCGGTATTATTCGGCTGGTAGTAATGCCTTATCGGGAAGGTCCGAGTGGGGCAAGTATTGACAACTGGCGTAATGCAATGGCGGAAGGCCGCTTTGTGGCTGTAGTGCTGGACAGTGAGCCTCCCGGCGGGACAAGCGGCGGTGATGCGGTTTTTACTTTAAGCGGAGAAAGCAATATAGATACTTCCGGCGTGTATAACTATAATAACAGTACCTATAAAAATTTTACCATAAGCGCCAATTTTACCAAAATAGCGGATAACGCTATGGAAGGCGGAATACGGCAAACCTCGGCGACCAGAGACAAGCCCTGGACAATGGACAGTCAGTCCGACATTGAGTGGCAGTACCGAATTACAGGCGCTGCGCCGAGCAGTTGGTTTCCTTTGACGGAAAACAATAAATCCGTGGATTTAACAACTAAAGGATTGTCCAGCAGTACTACGCCTCTTAATATTGAAGTGAGGTACCGCGACAAATTGGAAAACACCAGCGTTTGGATTGATACGGAAAAGAAAATTCGGTATTTTTCGCCAAGCTTTACCTCGGTATCGGCTTATAGCGCGATATATAATGAAAACCTAAATAACATTACCGTAGCATGGACAACACCCAACGATATGAAGGGAGTGGAACTCCAGATAGATGATCGGCTGCCGCAAAATTATCCGGGAATAGGAAGTCAAACATATTCCATTTCAAATGTACCCCATATTGATGCTTCAAGAGTTACTTCGGGAGAACCTGTAACTAACGTGGTTGGGTATACAATCAGCCTTACCGCATATAACGATTACGGAAAGGCGGCTCCTCCTATGGTTTATAAAATCTGGAATATTCCCGGCATGAGCGTGGGCACAGAGAGCAATAGATCCCTGGCGATAGAAATCAAAAGCCAGGATGATCTGGCACGTATGAATATGAATACGGGAGACGCTAGCAGGATTGCAAATTATGTCCTTACACAAGACATAAACCTTAATAGAAATTGGATACCCATTAATGATTTTCGAGGGAAATTCTACGGTAACGGACACACCATAACTATTGGAACAGGCTTTAGCTTTGACCAAGACCCCCAATATAACTATAACGGCATTTTCGGAAATGTAAATCAAATTGGAACAACAATGGAAATCCATGATCTCTGCGTTGAATACAAGATAGATGTTTCGTCTTCTGCAAATTGTACCGGCGGCATAGTGGCCAGTACTTATTTAGCTGGAGTGAGCTTTACCAACTGTATTGTCATGGGGGAAGGAACATTGAGTGCTTCGAGTGGGTATTTGGGTGGGTATTTCGGCGGCGGTAGTAGTGCTAGCGTATCTATTAAAAACTGTTATAGTTCTCTCAACATTGAAATTATTAATAAATCTCATGACTCCATCGCATATATTTACGCGGGTGGTATTGCAGGATCTAGTAATGGTAATGTCGATAATTTCAATTTTAATGGTAAGGTTACTTGTGAAATAGAAGATACAGTTACAGTTACAGGCAACATATATGTGGGTGGCATTGTCGGAAACTTTGGTGGAAATAGTAAGGGGATCAACTACTTAGAAGGAGTAATCGAAGTGGAGCAGAAATCCAAAAATGTGTCAGGCAATCTTTACGTAGGGGGAATTGCCGGATATAGTGGTGGTGGAAGAATTAATAATTGTTTATCCTATGCTATTATTGATGTGGACGATGTTGGCTCGAAAAATGTGTATGTAGGAGGAATAGTTGGTTATCAAATAAATACAAGTGGAGGTACAATAGAAAATTGCGGTTATATTGCAAGAGGTGGTGATACATATCTTAATGTTAACTCAAAAATGTCTTCTTCTTATGTTGGCGGCATAGTAGGTCAGGCACATTTTTTGACAATTGATAATTGTCGGGTGGTTGGTATATCATCACCAGATATTGATAATTCTTCTGTAGGCGAAATACATTTAGGCGGCATTGGCGGCTACCTCGGCTATAATTCAACAGTAAGAAATTGTAATGTTTATCAAACGACCCTTTATGCTACTAGTACTAGTACTAGTACTAAAATATACGTCGGCGGTATTGCGGGATCTATCAATTATACTACAAATGGTGTTCCTGGTGTTGGTACAATTCAAAGATACGGAAAAGTCACTCTGACAAATTGTTTTGTTGAAGATTCGTCAATTTATTCTACTTATTCTACTGGTAATGGTAATGGTGAAAGATACACGGGCGGTCTTGTAGGTTACGTTAACGGCGGTCCTCCTCCTAATTATTATACTGATTATGTGCATGTAATAACCAAATGCAAACTTTTAATTTATAATGTAGAGGCAACAAGTAACGGTTCCGGCAATATTTATACAGGCGGTCTTGTGGGATACACTTCATACGGGAATATAAATAATTGCTATATCTCAAAAAGTATATATACTCCTGAATGTAAAGTAACGGGGAATAAAGATGCAACCAGCGGCGGAGATGTATATACAGGCGGCATTGCAGGTTATACTTCTAACAGCACTGTCCAGTTTACCATCAGTAACTGCTCTGTAACAGCCAGAAGCAATAGTACAGAAGGAGCTGTCGGAGCAGGCGGCATTGTTGGTTATCACGCGAGCGGCACATTTGCGAACAATGCCGCTTTGGGTTCGGACGTTATCGCCCGGGGCGGAAAAACTCAAAAAGCCGGTCGTATTTACGGTTCAGCAACGGGCAGTAAGAATTACGCCATTAACACTATGCGCGTCAGAGAAAATGCAAATTATAGTGATATCGGTGCGGGAGATGAAGTTTTACCACCTGACGATGACGACCATACCTCGCGTCATGGCAAAAGCGCTCTCCTCAGCGACTTCCGTCGGGCGGATTTATGGTCAGACATCGGCGTGGACGGGCTGGCTTTCAATACCGACGGTAAGGGAACTGGAATAAACAATCTTGTATACATCTGGGATTTCACTAGCATTACAGGGCGCGGATATCCTCAGCTGGCGTGGGAATTGGAATAAAAAGCGAAGTTAGCAAACGTAACTGGTCGTTGTTCGTGGTAGAATTCTTTAATATAACAACTGAATTAATGTGTCAATATGCCTTTATTTTTCGCGTTTTTTAACAAAATTCATTAAAATTACTGGAAAATTTCAAAATTCTACGATATATTTCTATATATAAGCGGATATATTCCATAAATAAGCGGTAAAAACGTAAAAAAGAGGCAAATTATGAATAATCAATTAACAATTAGCAATGAACAATTATCAATGAGCAATGTTAGCAGACGCAGAGTGTTGCCATCACGCAAGGCTTCCAAACAACGACATTGCTCATTATTCATTGCTAATTGCTCATTGTTAATACTACTTCTCTTTGTTATTTGTTTTGTTTCCTGCGACCTGTTTACAGGTCCCAAAGTTGACCTGTTTAAGCAAATCAGCAACGAAGTGGATTGGGCAAACGCCCCCAAACTGACCGTTACCGTGGCGTTCCCGCCCGAATGGGGAAACAGCCCCCAAAGCGGCGAAGGCAAGTGCGGCGATACCCGCAAGGGCTACGAGTTCGGCGTGGAGTTTATTCCGCTTTCAGGTTACGGATTTGAAAAGTGGCTTGCGTTTAAAACCGCCGATTATGCGGGACTGGACAAAACTAAAAGTTCAAACGAGGTTGAAAACTCCGCGCTTAACGGCAACGGTGTAACAATAACAGAAAGCGTCAGTGAAACCGGCGCGAGAACAGCAAAGGTAACAATTGACACGCTTGAACCTGTAACGCTTGTTCCCTGGTGCAGTAACAGGCCGCGCCTTTCTACGCAGACCAACCCGCCGCTTAACTCCATTCAAGCTCCATTTCCTTTTGACCAGATTGTCAATATCTGGTTTACCATGCCTGTAAAGGCAAGTACCATTCAGGATAACATCCGTGTAAGCGCGATACTGCTGACAGATGACGAGCGCGGACAGCGCGGGCAGTATATGAACGGCAATGACGGAATAACGGAATATTTTCAATTGAAATACGATGCGGATGCCAAAGGTCTGGTGGATTATGTCGAGCTTAGTCCCAAAAGTACCGAACAGCACCCTTCAGCCCATCTCCAGTTGCTGAGTATCAGCGTAAGCGTCGGGCCGGGTATTGAATCAGAGGGCGGCGTAGCTATGGCTGAAACGCAGGTAATAAGTTATCAAACCGACACGAGCGAGGCGCAGAAGGCGTACCGCCCGGCGACAATACAGGCGAAGCGGCATGACGGAGACTGGTTTCAGGATGGAGACTGGAATAACCCCACCAAAGACCGGCGCTTTAATTACGCCGATGACGATTACAAAACCGTACAAATCAGGTTCACCATTCCTACGGCGAATATCCCCGAAGGCGCTCCGTCCGTACCGAACCGGATTACTATTATTGAACGGCTTAGTTATGACTTAGGCGGCTATAACGCAAACAGCAGTATTGAAATTCCCTATGAAAATGTAAACCCGTCAGGCGGCTGGTATACAATCAACCATGTACTGCAAACAAGAACGTCCGGCATAATACGGCTTCTGGTACTGCCTTGGTATGAAGAAGACGGAGAACCTCTGTTTCAGTATTTGGAAGTGAATAACGCGATGGCGCAGGGGCAATTTGTAACGGTAGTGATGGACAACGCGCCGCCGGGATTGACGGATATAGGCGCGGTGATAGGCGGCCATGTTCCCCCGGTCAATTCAGGACTGCATATATTCGGGATGAATTCTATCATGACGCTGACTTTGAACCGGCTTTCATTCCTGAACGATAACGGGGCGCAGGGTGGAATACCCACAAGCCAGGCGTGGAACCGTCCATGGACAATGGACGAGCGCAAGGACCTGCAGTGGCGCGTTCTTGTTGGCAATGAGATTGAATCAGACTGGTTTTACGTGGAAGAAGAAGGAGTTGTACAGAATGTGTTTACTACGGACATTTCCAGTCTGGCGGTAGATACGGAATACGCGATTCGGGTACAGTTCCGTGACACGATGGGCAATGAATCGACAAATGAGACCGGCTTGCGGATTAAGCGGATAGAAGGAGCGGTTGATCCTGTTACAAATTTACGGGCGGTGTGCAACACAACGGGTAATTCTATAACTGTAAGTTGGACTACCCCAAATGACATGCTCGGCGCGTATGTGTATGTAAACGGCGCAGAGACCATAATTAACGGCATGGGCGCAAAAAGCCATAAATTTACGGTTCCGGTAATAGATACTTCCGGCGTGAGGGAGGGGCTGGCGGTTGGTAATGTTATGCGCTATGACATCAGCGTAGAAGCGTACAGCGCGGCGGGCAGGGCGGCGCAGAAACTTTCAGTATGGAACATACCGGGAATGAATGTAGACCAAACTAACACTGTACTGCTTGACAATAATAATTTCAGTACTGCGTTAGTTGCCGCCAATTCAAGCGGGAAAAATTTTATTTTAACCGAAGACATCACCATTGACAGTGTATGGACTCCTATAGGAAACTTTGATACCGCAAATTCATTTCAAGGCGTTTTCTACGGCAATGGGTATACAATCACCCTTAACAACGGCTTTTCCTTTATCAACTACACCTCTGGAACTTCTTATTCATATGGTGGTGTTTTCGGCTATGTGCAAGACGCGCTTATCCGCGACCTTACCGTAGTTTACGCTGCCGCAACAGTAACCAGCTCATCTTTAGCTGCTAATAACATCGCTTACATAGGCGGCATTGTGGGATATGCAATCGGCAAGCCGATACTTAACTGCATTGTAGAAGGCTCAGGGCTCACTGTTATCGCCAATGGTACTGGAGGAACCAATCCAAACAATGTAGGCGGTATTGCCGGATCCATTTCTGATGGCGCATATATCCAAAATTGCCGCGCCGCGTTGAATCTTATCGGGTCCCCTGCCGGTGACTACCCTATCAATGTGGGTGGTATAATTGGCAGTCTTAACAGCGCGGGTCCGAGCAGTGGAATAACAAGCGTTGGAACAATAAGCATGAAAAAATCACCTGGCGGTACCGGAATAAACTACTGCGGAGGGGTCGTCGGCTATACTAACGCCGCCATCAGTCTGACCGACTGCGTTTTCGGCGGAGAGATCAATATATCTAATACATTCAATGCCGGTAGCCGCAGTTCATATATAGGCGGACTCATTGGCTTTGGAAATGGCGGTGGCACCGTTAACAACTGTTATGTTACCGGGAATATTACAGTGAATGTAACAGATTACAATGGTGGAATTTATCTGGGTGGTGTGATTGGTTATCTTTATGGCGGTTCAACACTAAAATATAATATTAAAAATTCAAACTTCACAGATGGGCAAATAGAAATTAAGAGAATTAATGGGGATGTAAATGTGGGCGGTTTTGTGGGCGGAGTAATGTTATACACAGAATTTGATAATTGCCACTCCCGTGGGAAAAGAATCAGTGCTGTTGCGACAGAAACAGGAGATGTAAGTATAGGCGGTTTCGTGGGACAGATGAGGCAATCCTCATCAATAAATTGCTCCAGTTCCAATCCGGTGGTTGTCCCTGACACCCAGGGTGCAGGTATGGTTTACGCTGGCGGATTTTGCGGATACTTATACACTCAATCTGCTGAAAACAAGTCAGCAAGATTTGAGGGTTGTTTTTCTTCCACCGATGTAAGCGCTTATTGCGGGTCAGGTGGCGGTTATATTGGCGGTCTTATTGGCCTTGCGGGTTTAAATAATAACTATTTACCAAATATAATCACCCGATGCTACGCTACTGGCACCGTTGCTGCAGTTAACCGTGCAAACGTAAAAAGTACAATATATGATTTTTGTGTGGGAGGACTTGTGGGACGTGCGGAATTCACTGATATAAGCGAATGTTACGCCACTTGCTTTGTAAGAGCCGATAAATACACGGATGGGAGTATGGGTTATACAGGAGGCGGAAACATGCCGGTTGTCGCCGGAGGGCTTATTGGCTTTCTTGGTTCGACATCATCTGACAATAGACAATTGTCTTCAATAGCTGACTGCTACGCCACGGGTAAAATTCTAGTGGAGAACCGAAATGAAGGACAAGACTCGAATGATTTTACGGATATTTATACCGGTGGGCTTGTAGGTTTTATGCAGATTGGTGCGGCGAAAGCCGTTACCCGTAATTTTGTTACAGGTTTGGTCGAGGCCCAAGGTGGTGGTTTTATGGATGGCGACCTTACTAAAAATACCTATGTTGGCGGCATCGTGGGTTACTTGAAAAGCGGACTTTTGCAAAAAAACGTCGCTCTAAGCACAAAAGTTATTATGCAAGATCTCAGTGTCAATGAATTTATTGCACGGATTTACGCGGCTTCGGATTTAATCAATGGCTCCAAGAATTACGCCATTGATTCCATGCTCATTGGGAGATCTGATACTTTATCTGTTGTTTCATCCGGCACCGGTCCGGCAACATCCCAGGGCGAAAACGTCACTCTGAATCGACTCCGCCAGACGGACTTCTGGATCGATCTGAATGGGCTTGCCTTTGGTATAAACGACACAGTCGGCGGTATCGGCGGTTTAACTAACGTCTGGGATTTTTCAAGTGTTACAGGACGCGGTTACCCGAGACTGGTAAATGTTGGCGGGCAGTGAAAAAGAGCGAAGTTAGCAATGATAAATGAGCAATTAACAATGAGCAATGAGCGAAGTTAGCAAGCGCAACAGGTTGTCAACACGCAAGGCTAACTTACAACGACATTGCTAATTGCTAACTGTTAATTGCTCATTGTTAATTGTTACAACTGTGCGATAATTTCCGGGGATAGCCCGGTTATGGTATGTATCTTTCAATCACCCATTTCCTTCATCTTACAGGCAATGTCAAGACTGGCTTCATTACGGCCTTCATTATGCCCTCTGCGTTCGGCATCTCTCATACCGCTTCGCCAGTCAAGGTCGCCTTTCATAAGGCTGGTAAGTAGAGCATATTCTTTCTCGTCTGCCGTAACTTGACATAGTGTATTTGTAGCCATCGCTATTCCCTCCTCACGGTCTATTATCTCATTTATTTTCTCTCTTTTTGCCATGTCTGTCAAATACTGAAAATATGCCGCCCACCGTTCCGTTTTTGTCATTTCTTCTACAGGCTTACAAATGACTTCCTCGGTTTTCTCCAGTTCCAGCGTGATTATTCGTAACTTACAGTCCAGTGAAACTTGAGCCAGCGGATCATAAATCAGAAAAGTATGCGTCAGATATTTATCGGGGAAGAATATTTTTTGCGCCAATATTGAAATCTGATAAGTTTCTTTCAAATCGGAATAGATTTTATCTATGCCTTGTATCTCCTGCCCCGCGAATAGTCTGGAGGCAAAATACCCAATCCTGCTTAATTCGTCGTCAATCGGATGGAATGACATTTCGACATCAATAAGCTCTCCGTCTTTGCTCTTGCAGGCGATGTCGTACCTGATTTTTTTTTGTCCCATAAAGCCTGTAGCAGGATATGGCGTGTAGATGCGTGGCGCTTGACCGAAAATGAAGATTTTTTAAAATTTTTTATAACCACAAACCAAATCAAATCTCGCCTGTTGGTTGTCTGGCTGTTATTTCTATTTCTGTTGCAAAATTTTAAGTTCAATATCTATCAACATACTTATCTTGGAGCCTGTCATCGAATTTTTTCATATACGGTTTATCAGCCAAATCTTTGTACTTGACATTATTCCTTGCATGGAATATTATTAAAGTATGTGGGAAGTCGAATACACTGATGAATTTGAAGAATGGTGGAAGACTCTGAACGAAGCGGAACAAGACGCTATTGCATTCACGGTAGGGTTATTACGGAATGAAGGTCCATCTTTAAGATTTCCTTACAGCACAGGTGTCAATCAGTCAAAACATAAATCAATGCGGGAATTACGAAGCCAATGCAAAGGACAGCCATT
>Ga0268262_10004248_pt1 | contig 14887 bp, 17 predicted proteins | sample TergutNc150P3_FD_190354 | JGI IMG/M metagenome (GOLD analysis project Ga0268262, IMG submission 190354) | Nasutitermes corniger P3 segment gut microbial community from laboratory colony in Florida, USA - Nc150 P3 (SPAdes) (version 2) | ecosystem: Host-associated > Arthropoda: Insects >... | reverse complement strand
GCGGCCTTTACTTCCAAAGGCCTGATGAACCGCGCCCACGCCTACAAGGCGGCGGTGCAGGACAACAACGAAAAGGGCGACGACCCGGACGCCGGCGTCAACATGGGGCTGTTTACCTATCCTGTACTGATGGCCGCGGATATTATTTTATTTGATTCGGACGTGGTTCCCGTAGGCAAGGATCAGGTGCAGCATATTGAGATGGCGCAGGACATAGCCCAGGTAGTGAACGCCAACTACGGCAAACAAGTATTAAAGATTCCGCGCGCGGGCGTGCAGGAAAGTGTCGCCGTGGTTCCGGGGCTGGACGGCAGAAAGATGAGTAAAAGTTATAACAATACTATTCCGCTGTTTGCCCCGGAGAATACCCTGCATAAAACCATTATGCGGATGATAACCAATTCCCAGGCGGTTGAGGAACCCAAAGACCCAGACTCCAGCCAGATTTATCTTTTATATAAACTTTTTGCCACAGCGGAAGAACAGGCCGCCCTTGCCGGCCGCTTCCGGTCAGGGGGCATGGGATGGGGCGAAGCCAAGGAAGAGCTTTTCCGCATCGCAAACCGCGAGCTTGCCCCCATGCGCGAGCGTTACAACGCCATCATGGCGGACATTCCCGCGCTGGACAAAATTCTTGAAGAGGGCGCCGAGAAAGCCCGCCCTATAGCGGCAGCTACGGTCAAGCGTTTCAGGAAAGCGGCTGGGATTGATTGACAAAGAGCAAAAAAATCTGTCAAATTTTCTGTTTTTTTAGCTCTATCAGGCTTTTTGATATGTAATTTGATAAATTTTGTCCGATATTCGCCCAGATTTGTTCTTCTATTTCTCTTTTTTTCAATGAAAAATATTGACGAAAGTGATATATATGATAAAATTATAAAAGAAGCATATGTAGGAGGAATAAAATGTGAAAAGAGAGTTTGCTTGGTTTAGGGTTTTTGGCAATATCTTTTATTTTACCTAGAATTTTGGATGTTTTTTCTCAGATTCTAAAAAATGATAAAAATTTAAACAAAACATTTTTTCCAAATTTTATTGTAGGTGCAATGAAAGGTTTGGGGCTTTGTTTATTAGTAATTGGTTTATTACCGTCTGGAGCTTATAATGCGCTGAACAATTTGAAAAATAGCATAAAAAGCATTTTTGTTTAACTATTAAAGAACAAGGGAAGAAGAGTCAACGTTCGCCCTACAGCGTTCCGATCACTCGGTTTACTGCTTCCTGAACTTGTGTAATTATTTCCGGCTCAACTGAACCTATCTGAGTGGTAAGACGCTCAACAGAAACACTTCTAATTTGGAAACAGTCCGTAGCAGAGACCTTCGTCAAACAATTTTGTTTAGTTGGAGGCATTTTTACCATCCATGGATAATTACTGTATTGCTCTTTCCATTCAGTAATTGGAACTACGATTTTTAGCGGTAATTTCCCAAGAGCATCGGCATTGAGGATCAGGGCAGGTCTGGTTTTCTTCATTTCTGCACCGACAGTGGGATCCAGACTTATTTGCCAAATTTCACCTTGTTTCATAAAAATCTTCTCCGTCAAGCGCGGTGAAAACGGTTAGTTCCTTATCGTTATAGTATTCGTCAGCGGCCATCTCGGCGGCTTTTTCCAGAGAAAGCGTTTTATTTACCTTTTTTTCCTTTATATAACCGATAAAATCAATCACCTCACCATAATAACGCGGGGGAAGAGAATTGATCTCTTGTATCAAAACCGATTTTTCAACCATAGTATTACTCCTCATTGCTCTTTGTTAAACAATGCCCAAATCTTCCCCGACACGGTGAACTGGTTTTCCTTTGTGCGTATAACGGCGATGCCTTCGTCTTTTGCCGCTTCCAGCATATCGTCGGGCAGGGGACGCGAATTGCATATAACAATGACCGAGATGTTTACAAGGGTGGCTACCGCCACTGTGTTTTTATGGGCCTGTATCGTAATAAGGGCCCCGCCCGTTTTGGCGTTCGCCATAACGTCTGAGAGCAGGTCGGAGGTGTAGGCCCCGGTAACGTCCCCGTCCGTGAATTCAGTCTGGCAGATTTCAGCGCCAAGGGCGGACGCAAGCTCGTTAATCGTCATTTTTCTTCCTTGCCGGAGTGTACGTACACGGCGGAAACCACGGTGGTCCCGACGCCCAATTCCGAATTGATTGAAAATTCATCGGAGACGCGCTTGGTGTTGGCAAGCCCCATGCCCGCGCCAAAGCCCAAAGATCGCACATAGTCATTGGCCGTAGACCAGCCTTCCTGCAGAGCCTGGTTCACGTCGGCAATGCCGGGGCCTGTGTCGGTCGCAGTGATTATAACCTTGTCGGGCAGTATGCTGTAGTGGATAATACCGCCGTTTGAATGGACAACAAGGTTTATCTCCAGCTCATAGCTTGCAATGGCAATGCGACGGATTATTTTTGGATCATAGTTCCGCTGTTTCAGCGCTTTCTTGATGTCGGTTGACGCCCGGCCCGCCAGCTCAAAATTGTAATGGGGGACATTGTATTCCATTTCCGCGTACATTGACGTAATGTCCGTCTTTTTATGCAGTTTTTCCAGCCTTAACACTTCTCTGTTCATTTCGGACAATAAAGCGCGTATTACATCAACGGAGCCGAGGGTCCCGACTAATTCCTGGTTTTTATTCAATACCGGAAAGCGGTTGTGGTTGTATTTATTCAGATATGAAATGGCGAAAGAAAGGGGCATATCATCCTGAAGTACAACGACATTGGTTGTCATACGTTCTTCCGCCGGACAGTTAATAAGTGACAGATCCAGGGCGGTGACAATATCATAAATGGAAACTATACCGACAAGTTTTTCACCTTCCACAATCGGGATGCTGGTTATGCGATTCTCCCGCATCATCGCCTGCAGATGCCGCAGGGTTTGATCTTTCGTACCAGTAATAACCGGAGTCGCCATTACATCCTTTATTTTCATCTGGTAGATCAGCTCCAAAACTATGGAAGAAGAATCATCGGTGCTTATTGGGATGTCATCTTTCTGCTGGGATTCTGTCCCGCTCTCGCCAGGATTATTACTCATTGGAAACCGCCGTTTTGGAAAGGATATATTTTTCGATAACTTCGGCAACGCCGTCATCATCATTGTCCCTTGTTGTCACAAGATCCGCGATACTCTTTATCCTCTCATCGCTGTTTGCCATCGCGACGCCCAGGCCGGCCCATTTGAGCATTGCTTCATCGTTCATCGAGTCCCCAATGGCCATCACGTCTTTCTGATTAATTCCCAGTAATTCCGCAACCTTTTCCAGAGCCGTCCCTTTGTTGGTATTGGCGGGCAGTATCTCCAGAAAATACGGTTTGCTGGTAAAAATGGTAATGCTGTCTCCAATATAGGTCCGCAAAATGCTTTCCAGCGGGACAAGGAGCTTCGGGTCTCCGGGGATAAGCAGTTTATGGCAGCCGCCGGCTACCATTCCCCGGAAATTTTCCACTACTACCTGTCTAAGGCCGGTAAGTTTCTGATCATAGCCTGTATATTCATTATGGCGCGACACGTACATTATGTCGTCTTCATAAATCTGCATGGGAAAGCCTTCGGCATCGGCTAAATCAAAGGCCGTAAGCGCGGTTTTTACGTCCATCCTAATCTCGTAGACGACTTTTCCGGTATGGCTTTCCTGTATTAAGGTGCCGTTGTTGCAAATAAGGTAACCTGTCTTTTTATGCATCCCTAAAAGTCCGGCAAACTGATCCATTGCCGCCGGAATCCTTCCCGATGCCAAAACCACAATCACTCCAGCCTCTTCCGCTTTTTTGATGGCGTTTCTGGTCTGGTAGGAAATAGTTAAATCCGACCTGAGAAGGGTATCATCCAAATCAAGGGCCAGGAGACGTACTACGCTCATTATTCCATAATAACATAAAAATACCGGTTTAGCAAGAAGGAAGGGAAGAAATCAATTCCAGCGCCAGATCAGACCACAGTTCTTTTTTAACCAGTTTAAGCTCTTCCGGGGTTTTCCATTCCATGCCGGTTGTTTCTTCCGAAGGCTCAGGCGCGTAATCGCCCAGGCAAAGGCCAGTGTACACCAGCCCCAAATGAACCTGACCCACCGGGCTTTCCGTCTCGTTTATAATACCCCTGTAAACAAGCTCAATTCGGTTTTCCCGAAAACCGGCAAGCTCCTCTTTTAATTCGCGTGTCATGCCGGCAGTAACGGTTTCTATAAATGTATCCCGCGCGTCTTCAATGTCTATATGCCCGCCCAATCCGCAGGAATAAAACCCGTGCAAACGGCTTTCCGCGCCGTGCCGCGGGTAACACAGGATACGCCCATTTCTTTGCAGGACTACAATATACGGGATTATCTGTTTGTACGCACTGTTTGTCTCGGCCTCGGAACGTTCAACCCAGCGTATGTCAGCGGCGGAAACATAAGAGAAAAAATCAACCGTGCGGGCAACGGTTCCGGCTGTCCATTCGGAAGGCAGTGCGGCGGTATCAACACAGCATATTTTCATTTATTTTTATTATAGCAGAGATTCATTATATATGGCATAATCAACAGTAACTATGTTTACATTCTGTCCTAAATGCGCGTCAAAAAATATCACTTTTAACAATGTGAATTCTTTCCATTGCCCTGATTGCGGCTTTGTGTATTATCATAATACTGCCGCCGCTACAGGCTGTATTATCGATGCGGACGGGCGGCTTTTGTTTTTGGTACGCGGAAAGGAACCTGCAACAAACAGGCTGGATCTCCCCGGCGGTTTCGTAGATCCTGGCGAAGGCGCGCTGGAGGGCCTGTACAGGGAATTAAAGGAAGAACTCGGCTGGCAGCCGCTCATCCCGCAGGGTACCCCGCTTGCCGGGGTCTTTACCTTCTTTGCCTCGTTTTCCAACCGCTATCCATACAAAAACATTATTTACAATACCTGCGATATGTATTTTTACCTTTCCGTTCCGGGCCTGCGCGAAAGCGATTTGACCCTTGAGAAAGCCGAGATCTCCGCTGTCCGTTTCCTGAAACCCGAAGAAATTGACATGGAAGAAATTGCCTTTGATTCAACCCGCAAAGCGGTACAGGCGTATCTAAAAAGAACCTCTGCTACCTGATCCCAGTTGACTATTTTAACTTTTCTCATCATTTTATAAGGTATGAAAAAAAGTCTCCCCAATGAGTACCAAAAGGTTGCCGAAGCCTTGTTCCCCTCGGACAATTTTCTGTCCAAAAAAGGGACAGGCCTTACGGAAGCAGCCGCTTTTGCCGAAGCGCTGGGAATAGGTTCCGAGTACCAAAGGCTTCTGGGAGTCGAGAAAAACGCCGCGGAGATGCACAAGTTTCTGGCTCATTTTCAAAACAACCTTGACCTTTTGATACAGAAAACATGGGTTGAGAAAGCCGATGAATCACGCAAGGAGAAAGTGCAAGACGATGTTTTACCCTTTATGGCGCGGATTGAACAGGGGGATCTCCAGCAGGCCCTTGAGAAATTCGGCGCGATACTGGAAGAGCTTGCGTATCTGCTTTTTGGTCTGCAAAGCTCCAAAGAGGATTTTACCGAGTATACTTTCCGAATCGATTTGCAGATGGGGTTGTTCTGGTGGTACGGTTCACAGCTTGGCAGCCTGAAAGACACCGGTAAAAACGGCGCGGTAAACGATGAAACCCTCTGGGCGATTTTACTCATCGGCATTTGCTATTTGACCAATTTTTAAGGAGTCCCATCTTATGTCCATAGCCCCCGTTAAAGACGATGCCGCTTCCCCCGACTCAGGTACCGGATCAGATTTTATCAGTGAGTTTATTAAAGAAGATTTGGCGTCTGGCAGATTCACCTATGTGCATACCCGTTTTCCGCCCGAACCCAACGGCTGGCTGCACATCGGCCACTGCAAAGCGTTCTACATCGACTTTACTATGGCGGAGCGTTTCGGCGGCAAGTGCAATCTCCGTTTCGACGACACCAATCCCGAAAAAGAAGATATATCCTATGTTGAGGCGATTAAGCGCGATGTAAAATGGATGGGTTATGACTGGGAGGACAGGGAGTTCTACGCTTCGGACTATTACGAGCATCTTTACGAGTTAGCTGTAAAAATCATTAAAAAGGGAAAGGCTTATGTTGATGATCTTTCCGATGTTGAGATGAGCGAATACCGCGGAACGGCGGTTCAGGATAAAAACAACATAACCATAACGCCGCCTGGCAAAAACAGCCCCTACCGCGACCGTTCTATAGAAGAAAACCTTGACCTCTTTGCCCGGATGCGCGCAGGAGAATTCCCCGATGGGGCAAGAACCCTGCGGGCCAAAATCGACATGGCGCATCCCAACCTGCTCATGCGCGATCCTGTCATGTACCGCATACGCCGCGAGACCCATTACCGCACGGGCAATAGTTGGTGTATTTATCCCATGTATGATTTCCAGCACCCCTTGTCCGACGCGAGAGAAGGCATCACCCATTCCCTCTGCTCGCTTGAATACGAGATACACAGGCCATTGTACGAATGGTTTATCCGCGAAGCGGAAGTTTTTCCCTCGCGGCAGATAGAGTTTGCCCGCTTAAACTTAAGCCATACAGTTATGAGTAAACGCTGGCTTTTGAAGCTGGTGCAGGACAAGAAAGTCTCCGGATGGGACGATCCCCGGATGCCCACAATCGCGGGCCTGCGCCGCAGGGGCTACTCCCCGCAGGCAATACGGAACTTTGTTTCACAGATAGGCATTGCCAAAACCGACAGTATGGTGGATATTGCCTTTTTGGAATACTGCCTCCGCGAGGATTTAAACAAAAGAGCCTTACGTGTTATGGCGGTGCTGAAGCCGCTCAAACTGATAATCGAGAACTGGGAAGAAGGTAAGACCGAAGAACTGGAAGCGGTGAACAACCCCGAAGACCCCGCCGCGGGATCACGCCGTATAAAATTTTCCCGCGAGTTGTGGATTGAAAGGGAGGATTTTGAGGAAACTCCGCCGCCCAAGTATTTCCGGCTTTTCCCCGGCAATACCGTGCGCCTGCGTTATGCGTATATAGTCACCTGCACCGGCTTTGACAAAGACGCCGCCGGTAATATTACCGCCGTGCGCTGCACCGCGGATTTGGCAACCAAAGGCGGCAATGCGAATGCGGGTAACGCGGTCAAAGTTAAAGGCACAATTCACTGGGTTTCCGCAGCAGACGCCATACCGCTGGAAGCCCGCCTGTACGATTACCTGTTCAGCGTTGAACGGCCTATGGAAGTAGCCGCCCGGCCGGACGGCAACCAGGGAGAATTCACCGACAACCTTAATCCCGATTCGCTTGAAGTAATCACTAACGCTTTTGGCGAACCCTGCCTTGCCGAAGCTCAGGCGGGCGAGGTTTTTCAATTTGAGCGGCTTGGTTACTTTGCCCGCGATCCGGATACCAGCGGCGGGCGCCCCATTTTTAATAAAACCATAGGCTTGCGGGACACCTGGGCGAAGATAGCCAGGAAGGGAGTAGGGAGTGGGGAGTAGGGAGTGGGGTTTTGATTTGTAAATACTGCGTGCTCCTATTATGCATAGATTTCGAACAACGAACCCGACTCCCGATTCCCAACTCCCGACTCCCCTCTTGTATAACAGGAACTTTTAATGATATATTTAGGCCAATAGAACGGAGGGCGCAATGACCGTAGCGGATGCAGTTACATTACTTGAGGGGCAATTTTATTGCGGAGAGGAGCAGGCTAGTCTGGAGATAGCTTCCGCCTGCGGAGCCGATTTGATGAGCGACGTTATAGCATTTGTCAAAGACAGGGTTGTTCTTATGACAGGATTGGTAAATCCTCAGGTAATCCGTACAGCTACTTTACTTGATATACACGCAGTTATTTTTGTCAGAGGCAAGATCCCCACTCGCGACATGATAGAAATGGCCGAAGAGTCTGAAATTATTCTGGGCGGAACCAAACTTCCTATGTTTCTTGCCTGTGGCAAGTTATACGAAGCCGGTTTAAGAGCCGGCGGCACCAGAGCAATCCAATAATCAATAATGCCATACAGGGACTGAAAGCCCCGATGAGAACGGATTGGTACGTCTAAAGTCGGGCAGCCAGTCGCTGCCTGTAACAAGTTCCTGACAGAAACCGTCTTCAATGCCGAATTCTCCAAGCCAGTCCAGAACCGTCTCATATTCCCGTTTGCTTAAATAACGCCCCGGCGCGCCGCTTGCATCGTTATTCATCGGCGTGTACTGGCTCATCAGCGAAAGCTGGGCTTTTCCGCCGGCGTTATCGGCAAACCAGCGCAGAACGGAACGGGTCGATTCAAGACAGCCCGGAAGAATAAGGTGGCGTATAATGACATCGCCGGGTCTGGTTTTCATCATCCATTGAATCGCCTGTACCGCGATTTGAGGATAATCCTGAGCGTTTAAAAATTTTCCTGCAAGATTAGTATCCAGGGTTTTCAGATCGGGAAGCCATGTTTTTATCCTGTCTCCAAGAAGCTCAAGCGTTTCAAGGCTTTCATAACCTGAGGAATTCCAAAGCGCCGGAATGCGCAAGCCGGCGGATTTAGCCGCGTCGAGCCCCAGAATAATGGCCGGAACCGCGTGGCTGCCTGTAACAATATTAATATTTTGAGCGTTTCTTTTTTGCAGCTCAAGACAGATAGAGGCAAACTCTTTAATAGAAACAGCGCGTCCCAGGTGCTCTGCGGCGTTATGGTTTGAAATTTGGCGGTTCTGGCAAAAACCGCAGCCCAGGTTACAGCCTGAAACAAAGATCGTGCCGGATCCGCAGTTTCCGCTCAAGGGCGGCTCCTCGCCTGAATGAAGCCCCGCGAAGGCAAGCCTAAGCCGGGAATCCTCCCCGCAGTACCCGCGAAAACCCGCAAGGCGGTCAACATTGCAGACTCGCGGACAAAGGCGGCAGTTTTTGTAAAGGTCGTAGAGCATTAATATTAGTGTATATACTAATATTTCAATTTCTACTATACTGTATATTATGGATAAAAAATTATTAGAAGTTTTAAGAATAGGGATTTTTTATGATGGGTATTATTTCTACAAGATCAGTAATTACTACAAATATGAGCATGAAAAAAAATCACGGATAAGTATCAGCGGTCTGCATGAATTCATCAGAAGCGAAATAGCAAACCTTACCAATATGGATATGCGGAAATGCCAGATTATCGACGCTCATTATTTCAAAGGGCGCTCGCTTGCCAAAGACATGGGTGAGAAAGTACAGAGCGAGAGGGTTTTTGAAGACATACTGATGCGTGAAAACATTGTCAGCCATTATTTGCCCTTGCGCTACGCGGGTGAAGGAACCATAGGCCAGGAAAAAGGCATAGACGTCTGGCTTGCCCTTGAGGCGTACGAGCTTGCCATTTACAAGCATTTTGACATTCTGGTTCTGATAGCCGGCGACGGCGACTATGTCCCACTGGTGCGCAAACTGCACACTCTGGGAACCCAGGTAATGCTGATCTGCTGGGATTTTTCCTACCATAACGAAAACGGGGACATTGTCGAGACAAAAACTTCCCGCCAGCTTCTTTCCGAGGTTTATTATCCCGTGCAGATGTGCCAGAAAATTGATCAAAACAACAATGATCACCTGAAAGATCTGTTCGTGACCGATCGGCCCCAGGAATGGGCATTCAATTTAAACCAGAAAGCCGCGTCATCAGCGTTAGCTGACACCATGCATGATAAACAGCTTGAAGCGCCACCGGAGTTATGGGGCGGAGAGGAATTTGTTTCTACTATCTTCGACGTCAAACCAAATGGTTTTGGATTTATCAAAGACGAGGGAAGAAACAATATTTTCTTTCACTATAGCCGTCTGACCAACTGTGATTTTTCAGAACTAAAAACAGGAATGAAGGTTCGCTGCTCAATAGAAGAAGACCCGGAACGCAGCAAGCGGGAAGGAATACCCGTTTATCGCGCAACCAAAGTAACGTTAATTGAATAATAAATTATTATTACCATAAACGCAGTTCCGCTCTGAACGCCGTCTGGTTTTCTTTTCTACCCTCCAGGGCAAAGGCATGGGCAGGATGCGGAATTTCAATAGGCGCAGCCCATATGCCGATAATTTCGTTTCTTAAAACTTCGTTCATGTAGTTAATGTCCAGCCTCATTTGCTTTGCCTGCTCTAGCAATTCCGGATTTATCGCGTTTTCTATCCACCGGATATAACCGATGTTATTTACATGACCGTTGGCATCCACGTCGGTGTATAGGGCTGTATGCTCGCAGCTTTTCCGCAGGGACGGGTTTTCCGCAAGGCTGACCGCGGCGGCGGGCAGAGCGTCACGTCCTTCATTGGAAGGCATTGTGTCTACAATGGACTGGGGACGCAGGGGGCGGCGTTTGGAAATATCTACTATAAGCCAGCTGCTGCTGGCTCTAACCGCAGTCTGACCATCAGCGTCAAGAATATCATAATCTCGGCGGGTAAAAAGTTTTTCAGCGCCCCTTGGCCATGTGCGGACAGTAACGGTCTCGCCGTACTTTGGCCGTCGGTCAACCTGAACCGACATCCGTGAAAGCAGCCAAACCTGGTTTGTCCGGGCCATTGCCTCTCGCCCCACTCCCAGGATTTCCGCATGGCTTATCGCCGCCTCCTGGAACAAATTGAATATTGAATTAAGCGTTATGGAATCAGATTTATCAACGGCGCCAAACCTGACAAGACAGCTTTCCGTCCAAAGCGGCAGTTTTTCCATAGTTTGATATTGAAAAAAGATTTGGCATATGTCAATATAGACTTATGACTTCAGGTTTTGACAAAGAAAAAACAAAAGAAATTATTTCGCTTGTTCTGGAAAAAATAAAAACAGAGGCCGATCTGGAGACATTGCATGAGTACCAGAAGCTCTTTAAAAAAGAAACTTCATTGTTCAACAGATCCATGGCGTCGGCATATCTCTTAATGCTCTGTGACCAGGGAAAAATCATCAATCTAAAAGACTACAAGCGGACAGAAAAAGAGACCCGCTTTGAAGCACAGCGCAATATATTGCCAGATAAAGAAACAACACAGCTTTTTTTCAGCGTAGGCCGGAGCCGCCGGGTTTTTCCGCGTGAAATACTGGGGATCATCAATTCAAAAACCACAACCCCAAGAGAGGATATTGGGACTATTCGCATTCTTGACAATTACTCGTTTGTGCAGGTGCGGGACAGCGCCGCCGAAAAAATCATTGAGGCTCTTAACGGTATGAATTTCCGCGGCAGACCGCTTAAGGTAAATTACGCTAAATCCAGCAAAGACGAGAACACAACTCTGACCGCCGCGTCAGAGCAAAACCTGTACAATTCCAAGAAAGAAGGCGATATTTAACCCTATCCCCGCAAGCAGCAAAATCCATGCAAATAACTCATGCGCATAACCGTTGATCAGAAATTTCCTTGCAAGTTTTAATGAAGGATTCTTAATATTCCCGGGCAGGGAGGACAGTTCGTCTTCCGGCGCGGAGCCGTACAGAGACATCCGGGCAAGGTCACTGTATGCCCTAAACATCCTGGACTTCAAAGCGAGACGGCGGGAAAAAACGGTAAAGAGCAGACCCGGCGGAATAAAGGGATAAAGCGGGATGAAAAGCGAAACAAAAGAAAGAATGACCATAGGGCGGAATACCGGGCGATGAAGGAATGAAAAAGCTAAATAGATAAGGCATAACGCTCCGATTATCAGCGAATACGGCGTAATTAAATTCCAGTATTCCCATTGCTGCCGACATGACTGGATTACGCGGGTTGTGAATAAACGGTCAGGACCGTCATAAAAAAACACAATGAGAGGATTCTTTTTTGTAGAGGCAAACTGCCATCGATCCTCCTGGCAAACCAAAGACCCGCCGACAAAAACCTTTGATCCTTCCGTAAGCATGGAAACCTTTGCCCATCGTATTTTTGACGGAGCTTCTTCGTCTATATCCGGCATCTCGCTGTCGCCTTTATATGCGGGCAGCAGGTATGTCACCGTATTTTTAAGAGAAACAGGAATCGTAAGGTCCTTGCCATGCATCCACAAAGTCTGGCCGTCCGTTACAGATTCAAGGCTGCCAAGAAACCGGAAGTTAACAGGTTCCCGACTTCCTTTTGCTGTCTTCCAATAACTGCTGTAATCAAGAATGGGGCTTAGACGCAGTTCGTCAAAACGCCTGCGGAACACATACCATTTATGCCGCTTGACTATAGCCCCAACCAGAGGAACCAGCCCGTACCAGAAGGCAACTATGCCGATGATAACTAGTAAATCCTGTAATCTCAGTTTAATATACCTCCATGCAGGAAAAAAAGATTCACCAAATTATAGTCGGAAACCTTGCCACCAACTGCTGGATATACCGGTTGGATAACGAAGCCGGAAACGGACAGCCTGCCGGATTTGCTCCATGCGCTGTAATTGACCCCGGCGAGGAAGGCGGCAGGATAATTGCCTTTCTTGACCAGCTTAAACTTTTTCCTTCATATATAATACTCACACATGGGCATTTTGACCATATAGGCGCGGTTTCGGTTCTGGCAGAAGAATACCGCCGCAGGCGAGGCCGCGAGGCGCTTTCCGGCGTTACAATCGCCATTCACAAAGCGGACGCGGAATATCTGGGGCCGGACGCCTATTCCGTCCATAACCGCAGTCTAAAAGCCGTATTTGGGAATTCGGTAAATATCGAAATATTCTTGGAACCGCAGCCCAACCCTGACAAACTCCTTAATGAAGGGGACACCCTGGGCCCTCTTACCGTCCTGCACCTGCCCGGCCACAGCCCCGGAAGCATAGGGTTATTGGATGAAAGAGAAGGGGTTTTGTTCAGTGGAGACACGCTTTTTTGCGGCGGTTACGGGCGCACCGACCTGCCCGGCGGGGATGATAAATTGCTTTATACCAGTCTGACGCGCCTTTTTGCCATGAAAGGCAATATACGGGTTTTTCCCGGCCATGACGGGATCACCACGATTGGGCAGGAAGCCCGTGATTTTCAAATGTAAATACCAATACTTGTAAATTTCGGGGCTTGCCCAGTGGACTTATACAGTTTATAATTAAGTAATGGCAGATACTGACAACCCCGTAGAAGCAGAATCAACGGGGAAAAAGATTTTTTTTCTGTGTCCCTCAGTCGCGGTCGAAAACAAAATCATTGCGGAACTGGTACAGCAGGAATATGAAGTATATGTTGCCAAAAACAAAGATTCGTTAAAAAAAGTACTGAAAAATTACCCTGATTCTATCGTTTTTGTGGACATAAATGAGCAGATGACCGAAGCCGAATGGGAAGCATGGATTATCTCGATAAAAAACGCCCCGGAGACAAAGAATACAGCCATTAGCATTGTCACCAACAATGACGATGAAAAGATAAAGCGCAAATACCTCCTGACGATAAAAGTTTCCGGCTATACTGTGTTGAAATTTGACCTGGATAAAGCCATATTGCACATCATTGAAATATTGCATAACGCGGACGCAAAAGGCCGCCGGAAATATATGCGCGCGACCACCACAAGCGATGTAAACGCTACCTTAAACATGCCTATTAACGGAAGATTTGTAAAAGGCCAGATTAGGGACATAAGCGTTGTGGGCATTTCCTGCACTCTTGATGGTAATCCGGAAATAGCCAAAAACACCCTCTTTAAGGACATACAGGTCAAGCTTCAAACCTCACTGCTCAAAGTGGAAGGCATTGTAATTGGTTCACGCATGGATGAAAATGAAAGGGTTTACGTGATCCTTTTTACCCAACGCATTGATCCCGATGTCCGAACAAAGATCCGCAAGTATATACAGCATAATCTGCAGACAAAAATGGACAGCGAGTTAAAGTAAAGGCGAGCGAATAATTTTGGTTTTTCAAGCGGAAACAATTAACAGAACCATTGTCATTTTAACGGCGCTTGTTTTTTTTTCCTGTACCGGCTTGCCGTCGCCAGAAAAAACAGAAATAACAGTCGAACCACAAACGCCATCGGCGCCGCCGCCCTCGCCCAAGATTGATTACTTAACCATTGTCGCAGTGGGGGATAACTTGATTCATGAGCCTATAATCAGGGCCGGGTTTGCTAATGGCGCTTATAACTTTGATTTTATTTATGACAGAATCAGGGGCTATATAAGTCCCGCGGACATTGCTTTTATTAATCAGGAAACCGTGTTGATTAATAAAGAACTTGGATATTCAGGATATCCCCTGTTTGGCTCGCCCAAAGAGATAGGAACCGCCGTGGCGGGTATGGGGTTCGATATCATTAACCACGCTACCAATCACATTATGGATAAAGGCGAAGCCGGAGTTATATCAAGCATGGATTTCTGGGATTCCCATGAAGGCATACATTATCTTGGCATACACCGCAGCGAGGAAGAACGGGCGAAGCGGCAGGTAATTATCAACAAAAATAATTTTAAGGTCGGCTTCCTTTCCTACACATATGGCACTAACGGGATCTCTCTGCCCAGAGGCAAATCCTGGCTTGTGTCCCTTATAAACCAGGAAAAAATGGCGGCTGATATCAAGTCCCTGCGCCCGTTTTGCGATTACCTTGTGGTATCCATGCACTGGGGCGAAGAATACAAGTTTAACTACAACAGAGAACAGGAAAAACTTGCTGCCTTTCTCGCAGACCAGCAGGTAGATCTGGTTATAGGGCATCATCCACATGTGATTGAACCCATGGTGATCATAAAACGGGAGGACGGCAAATCAATGCCCGTTTTTTATTCCCTTGGCAATTTTCTTTCGGCTCATGTCACGTCCATAAAGGACACTCTTTTGGGGGGCATAATGTACTTGAAGCTGAAAAAAACAGAGGAAACAATCAGCATCGAAGAAATAGGGCTTGTCCCCATTATAACCCATTACGACGTGAGCCTGTCGGGCTTCAGTATTTACCCTCTGCAGGAATACACCGAAGACA
>Ga0268262_10004247_pt1 | contig 14888 bp, 14 predicted proteins | sample TergutNc150P3_FD_190354 | JGI IMG/M metagenome (GOLD analysis project Ga0268262, IMG submission 190354) | Nasutitermes corniger P3 segment gut microbial community from laboratory colony in Florida, USA - Nc150 P3 (SPAdes) (version 2) | ecosystem: Host-associated > Arthropoda: Insects >... | reverse complement strand
TGGGGGGGGGGGGGCAAATAATGCACGCCGCCTAAGGCGTGTAGATGAACCAACCCCAAACGCCCCGGCGCCGAACAGCTTACCCCGTTCCGCGCCGCGGCGCTCAATCATGCACACCGTAGGCGTGTGAATGAATAATGCGGCACAGCGTGGCGCTAAATAAAATCCCCATTTAGAATAAACGCGCCGAACCTTTAGGTGAGGCAGTGCGCCCGGACCAGAGGGAGGTATTCTACACTTTTTATAAAAGTTACTAATCACAATTAAAACCTCTCACTCCCAACAGCACGCCCAAAACGTTTTTTGTTAACACTATGTTTTGAACCATTTTATGTATTTTATTATGTTCTTTAGGTTTTTGTCAAGAAAAATTTCCCTAATAAATTCCATACCTATTTATGAACCGTTTGCTTGACAATTCAAAGAAAAAAACAATATTTATAACGTCCATCAAAGGGGCGGAAGCGGCTTCCGCCGGGCGTAGATTTCTACGCTTCCTCGCCGGGATGGCCTCCGGCTGTTTGGACTTTATTTATGCCAATTCAAATATTTTGATATTTTCATAAGCTAACTTGCAAAGTTTTATAAACAGTATATACTTGTAATATGACAGTAACCGTTGAAGTTATTAACAACAGAGCATTAAATCTCCTTTCAGATATGGAACAGCTCGATCTAATAAGGGTAAATGTTCCAAACAAAACCTCTTCCAATCCGAATCCATATACAAATCTTGCAGGAGCATTAAAACTCTCTGATAACCAGTATGAATTATATCAAAAAACCTTGCAGGATGGTCGCAGCGAATGGGACAGGAATATCTTCTAGACTCAAATGTTATTATCGGATACCTTGCGGGACGAATTCCTTCTTCCGGTATGGATATTGTGTCAGAAATTGTCAGTAATAGACCTAATATTTCCGTAATTTCACAGATAGAAGTATTAAGATTCAATGACACACCGGAAAATGAGGCAGTTTTAGAAAACTTTATAAATATTTCTAAAGTTTATCCTTTAAGCAACAATGTCGTTGAACGCACAATTAAATTATGCAAACAAATTAAAATTAAATTACCGGACGCAATAATCGCAGCAACCGCTTTACTCGAAGGTTTAACTTTAGTTACCAGGAATATTAGCGATTTTAATAAAATACCTGATCTTATACTTCTAAACCCTTGGGACACCCCTATTACTAAAACTTGAAAAAAAATAATAACTAAAATTCCCTTCTCCCCCCTTTGTGATCTTTGTCCCTTCGTGCTCTTGGTGTGTAGTCTTTTCCTATTAATCTTTGATATAATAAATACAGGAGTAAATATGATTTACAGAGACTACGGCAAAACAGGCGAAAAAATTTCCCTTTTGGGTTTTGGCGGAATGAGATTTAAAAATGTGGACGACCACGAAGAATGTGTACGCTTAATGGTTGCCGCCGCGGAAGGCGGGATTAATTACTTTGACACCGCGCCCGGTTATTTTGAGACAAGAAGCGAGACCGTCTTTGGCAAAGGATTCGCGGAAATGCGAAAGCGGGGACTGCCCTACCTTAGCGCCACCAAAACTTTTGAAAGTACCGAGAGCGGGATTCGCAGGGAAATTGACAATCAGCTTAAACGTATGAATATTGATTTTATCGACTTTTACCATATATGGTGCATATTGAGTCTGGAAAATTGGGAAAATAGGAAAAAGGACGGCATACTGAACACTTTCAGGAAATTAAAAGAAGAGGGACTTATCCGCCATATTTGCATTTCCAGTCATTTAATAAAAGATGAAATAAAAGAATTATTGATGGAAGGAGTTTTTGAAGGCGTGCTGTTCGGGTACTCCGCCTACAATTTCAGCGCAAGACGGGAAGCGTTTGACGCAATAAAGAAGAAAAAACTTGGCGCGGTTATTATGAACCCGCTTGGCGGAGGCGTTATACCTCAGCATCCTGAACTGTTTAAATTTATCTGCAGAAAGGGCGAAGGCGTCGTCGCCGCCGCGCTTCGCGTCCTTTGGGATCATCCTGAAATAACAAATACCCTTGTCGGCTTTGATACAATCGAACATCTGCGCGAGGCGTTAGGTGCAATGGAAGGTTATAAGCCCCGTACAAAAGATGAACTTGAAGCGACAATAGCAAAAGCGCAAACATCGTTTGAAGGCATTTGTACGGGATGCGCGTATTGCGACAACTGCCCCGTGGGGATTCCGATTCCCCGTTATATGGACGCATACAACCAGAAGTTACTCGATAAAAATAATAAAGACCCGATTGGCGACAGGTTAAAGTGGCACTGGAGTCTTGACAGGGCGGGCGCGGCAAAATGCACGGCTTGCGGGTTATGCGAAGAAACCTGCACCCAGCACCTTAATATAATCGAAAGATTAAAAGAAATCGCCGGATAAAATTTTTAACAGGCGCTGTTCATCGTCCATCGCACAAAGGGATCTTATGCTCGAAATACTCTTTAAAAAACTGTAACTGGCGCGGCTTAAATTGTTTCGGGCGGAAATTAAAGATGAAACCGCGCTGTTTAAATCCGCTACCGAACTTTGTGAAAGACGATAGCGTTCCAGCACGTAACTAAAATGCGATTCCATGTATTCAAGAGAACGGCGCAGGGAAATGACGGAACCCGCCTGGGTAAACACGTTTGAAAGGGCGTCTAATAGTTCCAGTTCCAGAGAATCTTGCTTGTCTGACAAATTACTCGCCACGGTATCGCGGGCGATTCTGCTTTTTTCCAGACGGTTGTTCAACACCCAAAAATCTACCGGTATTGTTCCAGTGATTGAAATTCCCCCGTTAGATAAAGAATTAAAACCTTTTACGGTAGAATAGCCAAACCTGGAAGAAAAAATAGTCACGTCTATTTTTGGCGCGTAATCTCTTTTAATAAGCGTATGGTTCATTTCCGCCTTTTTACTGTCAAGGGCGGCTTTTGCAAGCGAAGGATTATCAGAAGCCATTATATTTAAAAAATATTCGTATAACTTATCGGCAATTTCATCTGTAACCGCCGCAAGATACGCAATGGCATCTTCATACGCCGTAAAATCAATCGGGGCGAGTTCCGCCGATTGTAAACCGGTTATTGTTTTAAATTTAGCCATACTCAGGGCAAGAGCGCGCCGCGCTTTGTTGCGGGAATTTTCCTGCGTCTCTTTATTTGCAAGCGCTTCAAGGTAGTCGCCCCGGTTAATCATCCCGCTTGACTGGCGCACTTCCGCAATCGAAAGCGACAGGACGGCGGTCTGTAAAGACGCTTCTTCGGCTTCCAGCGCGGAAGCCGCTTCCAACACAGCGTAATAAGCGTTATCGGCGGAATCGAGCGCATTAAAGTACGCGGCCTGCGCGTCTTTTCTAACGCTCTCCGTTGCAATGCCGCTTATCGCTTTATTTATAAAACTCTTTCCGCCCTGAAAAACAGTCTGCTTAACGGAAAAAGACACTCCGGAAGAAAAAGCGTCTAACGGGTTTATGAATTCCCAATTAATTAAATAATCCATCGACATATCGTAATTCGCCGAAACCTGAGGCAGCATGGAGTACAGTTGGTTTTTTTCGTCAAGTATGCTGCTCCGTATCGCGGACTCATATCCCGCAAGAGAGCTTGAGTTTGCCAGCGCTAACATACGCGCCTGCTCAAGGTTAATTGGCTGTGAAAACGCCGGCACATTCACCAGTAAAAATAAAAAGACAACCGCTATTTTTTTCATCATTCATACCTCAAAGCGTCTATCGGATACAACCGCGCGGCTTTCAGCGCCGGGTAATAACCAAAAATGATGCCGACAAACGCGGCAAAAAGAACGGCAATCATAACAACAAAAGGATTAATAACCGTATAAGCGCCCCTCATTGTCAGTATTCGGCACGCGAGAATAGACAAACCGATGCCGAGAATGCCCCCCATAAGGCTCAGTATTACGGACTCGGTAAGAAACTGCAGCAGAATATCTTTTTTGCGCCCGCCCACCGCCATTCTGATGCCGATTTCGCGGGTGCGCTCGGTAACGGAGACCAACATAATGTTCATAATGCCGATGCCGCCGACCAACAGCGATATGCCGGCAATGGCGGCTAACAGCCTGGTTAAAGTTTTTGACGTGGCGGACGCCATGTCAATTATGTCTGCCCAGCTCATTATTTCAAAATCAGACGGGGCGCCTTCCGGAATTCTTCGCGATTCACGAAGAATAAATTCCGCTTCTTTGCGCGCCGCCTCCATGTAATCTTTGCTTATAACGCTCATAACAATTTGATTTACCGTCCGCAAATTCGTAAGGCGCGTCATGGCGGTATCCAGCGGAATCATTATGGTGTCATCCTGATCATTGCCGCCAAGACCCGCCCCCTTGCTTTCAAGTATTCCGATAACCTGAAAATAATTGGTTCCTATCCGTATCTGCTCACCAAGCGCCGAATTAACGTCTCCAAACAAATTCTTCGCGGTAGTGCCGCCTATTACCGCTACCCTGTTTCGCAGCCGCATATCTTCATCGTCAAAGAAAATTCCCCGCCCTATAGTCCAATTCCTCGCGGTAAAAAAATCCGGTTCCACGCCCTGAACGGAAACCGTCGTGTTTCCCTGGCTTCCCGTAACATTTGAAAAAATTTGAATAACGCCGGAAATCGCGGCGGCGAAACTGGATTCATCGCGCAGTTTTTTAATGTCATTTTTTGTAAAGGCGTTAACGCGCGTCGCCACCATCTGCCCCGATCTGCTCGCCTGACGGCGCGGCGTTATCTGCAATAAATTGGTTCCCATCGCGGTAATCCGCTCTTCAATCGCCTTCTGGGAGCCTTCGCCGAGGGCGACCATTGTGATTACGGAGCCAACGCCTATGATCACTCCGAGCGACGTTAATAGGCTTCGCATACGGTTGCGGAGAATGGAGCGGATACAGGTGTGAAGGAGTTGCACGATATTCACGTTACGCCCCTTCCCTTTCCAATTTATCGTGTTCACTGTTCCATGAAGCAAGGTCTTCAAGGGCGCTGCGTCTTTTTGTTACCGGTTTATCGCTGACCAGCTGCCCGTCACGCAGGGTGATTATCCTCTTTGTGTAAACGGCAAGCTCAGGCTCGTGAGTTACCATGATAATCGTCTTGCCCATGTCGTTTAACTGCTGAAAAAGTCCCATGATTTCCATGCTCATACCCGTGTCCAGGTTCCCCGTCGGTTCGTCGGCAAGAATAAAAGCCGGATCGTTTACAATAGCCCTTGCTATCGCCACCCTCTGCTGCTGCCCGCCCGACAACTGAGACGGGAAATGATCCATGCGCTCCTGTAAACCCACTTCGCGCAGGGAGGCAACCGCTTTTTCTTTGCGGGCGGACGAATCGCTTTTAAAAAAGCGGCGTTTTTCGCCCTTATCCCTCTGACGGTAAAATAGGGGCAATTCAACGTTTTCAAGAGCCGTAGTACGCGCCAATAAATTAAAGGATTGAAACACAAAACCGATTTTACGGTTTCTTATATACGCAAACGTATCAGAATCGGAAACGGAAGTTTCAATTCCATCAAGGGTATAGGTTCCGCCTGAAGGCTTGTCAAGGCATCCAAGAATATTCATTAAAGTGGATTTACCAGAACCAGACGGCCCCATGACGGAAACAAATTCGCCTTCTTCGGCGGAAAAATCCAGACCGCGAAGGGCGCGGACAATTACCACATTTGAATCGTCTTTGGAAGAGTCCCGCTTACCGCCCATCCGGTATTCGCGTTTGATTCCCCGCATCTCAATGACGGACACTAAATTTTCTCCCTTAAAATTATCTGCCTGCCCTCAAAATCATCGGGTACAATTATTTCTGTTGACGTACCGTCGCTGATACCGGTGCGTACCTGTATTACGCCTAACTTGCCTTCGCCGTTAAAAAACCAAAGATTACGCCAGACTATGGCGCGGGTGCGCTGCTGGCTTCCCTGTCCGCCGGAGGCTTGTCCGCCTGAAAGCGGCCTGCCCCCGCCTCCCATTCTAATACCAGGTTGGGCGGGACCCATCATAAGCTGGGAAATTCCCTGGCTGTTTTGTCCCTGGTTTTGTTTTTGTTGTGAAGACTCATTTTTTTGTTTATCCCTTGTTTCAATGGCGGCTTGTTTTTGCTCTTCCGTCATATTCTCAAGGCTTGCGTTAAATACCAAATCGGAAATTTGTTCCGCGCTAAGGCTTGTCGGCTGATAACGCAGGGCGGCATTGGGAACAAGGAGGGCGTTATCTGTTTTTTCCACGATAAAATCCACGGCGCACGTCATCCCCGGCAGAAGGGAGCCGCCCCTGTTTTCCACATTGATAATAACCGTATATGAAACCACGTTATTCGAAACAACTGGAACCATCCTCAGCGTTTCCACAACGCCGGAAAATCTCCGCCCGGGAAGACTCTCAAGCGTAAAGCGGACTTCCTGCCCCTTAAATATCGACGCTATGTCAAGCTCCCCTATCATCGCTTCTATTTGCATCTCCCGCAGATTTTCGGCGATGGTAAAAATACTGCCTGAATTGTTGTTAGCTGAATCGACGACCGTATCGCCCACGTTGATATTTTTGTCAAGCACAATGCCGTCAATGGGGGATGTGATAAACGCGTATTGATTTATCTCAGTTTCTATAACCCTTAAATTCGCCTCGGCTACCGCAAGATCGGCCCTTTGATTATCAAGGGAAGTCTTTGACGTTTTTAACTCATATTCGGAAATCAGCTCCCTTTGCGCCAACGCTTCCTGATTACGGTAATTGATTAACTGCAATTCATAATTGGCGCGCGCTTTTTGAACGGCGGCCTGCTGTTGCTCCCTTTGAAGACGGAGCATATCGGTATTAAGCTGCGCGAGAACAGACCCTTTTTTTACGGTGTCGTTATAATCAACATAAACCGCTTCCACTTTCCCGCTCATGCGCGGGAGAATTTTTACAGTCGCCACAGGGTTAATTGTTCCGCTGGATGATACGGTGCGCTCAAGATTTCCGCGCCTTATTTCCGTAAATTCATAGACGGCTGTTTTTGATTTTTTAGCGGAACAGGAAATACAAATAAACGGTAAAATAAACAAAACGACAACTTTTTTTATATGTTTTTTCATTATCTTAATATTCCTTTATCTTTATATATAACAAACAAAATCCAAAAAGGTTAATCATATTGAAAATATACTCAATTAATAGTATTTTTTCTATATTGATAATGGGGGGGAAAATATGAGGGGACAAATAACGATCAGAAAAACGGCCGCGTTTATTGCAGTTTTATTTTTTATATCAGGATGGCTTTACGCGGAGCCCGCCCAATCGCCAACAGGCGCTGACGCTGTTGTGGATCTTTTCAGCGCGGCTGTTTCCGCCGACGGTTTTACCACAGCCGTGGGCGGAGCGCCCGTAAGCGCCATTAATCCCGCGCAGGGCGGGGATGCCGACAGAATGGTATTTGACGCAAGCTATCTGGCAATTCCAAAAATACTATCAGGCAATGAAAAAGAGGGATATATGCAGTCTATGTCCATAGGCGCTCTTTTCCCGACAAAAGCCGGAGTTTTCGGCGGTTCCATAAGGTACATAGGCGGTTTTACGGAAAATCAATTTTATTATTTCCCCATAGAGCCGACCTTTGGCGGCAACTTGTTTGCGGCAAAAGAATTGTATCCGGGAATGTCTCTCGGGCTTGGCATTAACTTCGGTGTTGGAGCGGCAGAGACAATTTCAGGAGACATCGGTTTCAGATACAATACCGGCAATCTTGGCTTTTTGAAAAATTTCACGATTGGCGTAGTACTGCGAAGCATGGGATTAAGTTATTTCCCAACATGGCTTACCGCCATTGGCGGCGTTTCATTTGACCTTATCCATATAGAAGGAAAAGATAATAAAGAAGATCCCTTTATAATAGGCTTTGCCACCGATATCGCCTTCCCCTCCCTATTCTATCCTCCGTATATTAACGTAATCTGGAAAGCCGGAATAAAAATGACAATTGCGAAAATTGTAACCCTCAACGTGTCATGGCCGGGAGGCAGCGGGCTTAACATTCGTGAATTAGTGGATAACAATGTGTCATTCCCGTATATGCCCGCAATCGGGTTTTGCGTAAATATTAGGCTGCCTTCCACAGGGGAGCGGATTATCGGGGGACATCTTCCTTCGGATGGGGACATGTTAATAAATACCGCCTTTAAACCGTTATACGAAGGCACCGCGGCGGTTGGAGGCGGAGTAAGCTGGTTTGCCGGCGTTGCGGACAAAAAACCGCCCGTAATAGACATAAAATATCCCGAGACCGTTTATTTTTCACCTAACCACGACGGTAAAGCCGATTTACTTGAAATTCCTTTAAGCATAACGGATCAGAGTTATGTGGAGTCATGGTCTGTGGAAATAAAAGATGAAGATGGGAATGTCGTGCGCGTTATCGAAAACAAGGAACAGCGTTTTGAACGTTTCAACATGAAGGAATTTTTCAGCCGGCTGTTTACATCCAAAAAGCAAATTGATATTCCGCCCGCGATTATCTGGGACGGAATTCGCGGTACGGGAGAAGCGCCCGTAGACGGCAAGTATACGTTTACAATTACCGCTACTGACAATTTGGGAAATAAGGCCGTAACGCCCGTTTACGAAGCGGTAATTAAAAACAAGGTTCCCGTAATAACGATAAACCCGATTCCCGACGCGCAGAGAATTTTTGATCCCAAAGGAGCCGCTGGCGGCGCTCAGAGCGGAAACAGATCCGTTACAATAACTCCAAAAGGTTCGGCTGAAGACGCGTGGGAAAGCGCGATTTACAATCCCACAGGACAGAAAATAAGGGCGTTTGAGACCCAAAGCGGAGAGCCAAAACCGGTTGTTTGGGACGGCAAGACTGATTCAGGCCAGGTTGCCCCTGACGGCGTGTATATTTTCCGCATGGGCACGACCGACAAGGCGCAAAATTCCGCAAGCGCGGAATTGACAAATATCATCCTTGACTCAAGGGAAGCGGGCGCGTTTTTAACAACTTCCGTCTCGGCGATTGCGCCTGCGAAAAACCAAAATGCCAATATGGTCAATTTCACCAACCGTCTTCTTATAAATGACGGCATCAACAACTGGAAACTGGAATTAAAAGACGAGACAGGAACCGTGAGGCGCACATTCTCCGGAAGCTCTACGGTTCCCGCGGTACAGGGCTGGAACGGTCTTGACGAGCAGGGACAGATACGCGAAGGTTTTTACACGGCGGAGCTTACGGTAAATTACACAAGAGGCGACATAGTAAAAGCGACGGCTTCCCCCGTATTGGTGGACGTGACGGGACCCGCCCTTACAGCCGCGGCTTCCCCTGAATATTTCAGTCCCGATAACGACGGCGAAAACGACGAATTGTTTATCGCCCTTACCGCAAAGGACGTTTCTCCCATAGCGGAATGGTCTTTTGAAATACGCACTCCGGTTGAAAGCGGCACCGCCCAGGTTTTCCGAAAAATCGAAGGTCACGGCAGCCCGTCCGGCAGAATTATCTGGGACGGCAAGAGCGACAAGGGAGAACTCGTTCAGTCCGCAATGTACTATCCATATACGTTTACCGCTACTGACGCTCTTGGAAACTCCAGTTCCACGGAAGGCAGAATCGGCATTGACGTGCTTGTCATCCGCGAAGGCGACAGGCTGAGGATACAAATACCTTCAATCCAGTTCAGACCTAATTATGCGGACTTCCAAAACCTGCCCAAGGACGTTGTTGACAACAATATGCGCATAATAAGGCGCATCGCGCAGATACTCAACCAATTCCGCGATTACAAGGTACAGGTAGAAGGCCACGCCAATCCCACGCAACCACCAGGCGCCGCGCGCGACAGGGAAGAACCTGAATTAAAACGCATCAGTGAATTAAGGGCAAAGGCAATTGTAGATCTATTGGTACGCAACGGCGTCCTGCGAAGCAGACTGACCGCCGTCGGCGCCGGCTCCTCAAAAACAATCGCCCCCTTCGAAGACCGCGACAACTGGTGGAAAAACCGCAGAGTGGAGTTTTACTTGATTAAGTAGCAAAAAAAATGGTTCGTGGTAAAGACTAAAAGAATTTTACCACGAACCACACGAACAGAGAAAAAAATCTACCACGAATAAACGCGAACCAACACAATTTTTTTAATTACTGATTAAAATTATCAGGGAGTGGAGGCGCAAAGGTATAACGGCGACACATGGCGTGGATCGGAATAATGCCACGCCAAAGCGTGCGTCAATCATGGCCACGCCATCCGGAGCCGGTATGCCTTTGCGCCCCCACTCCCAAACAATTTAATCAATATAAATGTGTTGGTGTTGGTTCGCGATTTCTCTATTCGCCTGATTTGTTTTTTTTCTTTTCTTTCTTTTGTTCGCGTTTTTCTTTAAGCGATTTTTGAGGCGCTTTCTTCGTCTCTTTCTTGTGCATTATATGCTCAGCCATAATATCCTCCCCTTGGAATTAGCTTATTAAAAGACATTATAATAACAGAATAAAAATATGTCCACAAAAATTTTAAGCGCTAAACATCCGCTTGGCTTCTTCCCTGGCCTGTTCCACTACAGGCTCATAATTGCCCTTTAAAGCTTTAATATGCTGGTTGTAAAAAGCGACAAATTCCGGGTCCTGAAAAGGATCAATACGGACTTCCCTGCCAAATCTGCGCGATAATTCCTCTTCCTTCTGGCGAAGTTTTGGGGCGTATTGCTGGTTAATCATCTGTTCGTATTGGGAAGCTTCCTTAATATATTGGGCAAAAAGCATGGTCAACTGCCTGTACATATCGTTAAATTCGCCCTTGTTTATCACGGCGGAAAGCCCTTTACCCAGTTTTTCTATCTTTTTTTCATCCTCTTTGGCGGCAGGAAGGGCGATTTGAGCGACAAGAACGTCAAAAATCCCCTGTTTCAGGCTTTCCCTGTCCCCGGCGGGCGTTTTTTTTATCTCCCCCGCCAAATCCACTTCCCCCTCAAGAAAATCATTGGCAAGTTTTTTACCGCGTTTTTTAACTTCAAACTGGCCGATTCCCGACTTGTCACTCTTAACTTTTTCGGTTTTTTCCAGGGCTATTTCCAGAGCCGTTTTAATTACTCCCATTGAATAAATTTCCTCTTTATAATAAAATATTATTATATGGAAGTTTACACAAGGGGGCTGCCGCCCGTAGGATTGCTATTGGAGTTGATATGAGTTATGAAACTGAATTTAAAAATATTATTCAACTGGACTCGGAATTAAATCAGATACAGGATTATGAACTGTTACTGGAAAGGATACTTTTTGAAGCAAGGAAAGTCGTCCATGCCGACGCGGGATCAATTTATATTACTGTCCCTAATGATAAAGAGGGAGAATCAAAAGAAAAATTATCAATAAAATATTCACAAAATGACACTATTCAAAAAAATATGCCGCCCGGACAAAAAATGATCTATAAAATATTTTCGGTCCAAATTAATGAAAAATCCATTTCAGGTTATTGCGCCTATAAAAGAACATTGATCAATATTCCCGATATGTACAATATTCCCCCTGAAATGCCGTATAAATTTCTTTCAGACTTTGACGTAATCACGGGGTACAAGACGGTCTCCACCCTGACCATCCCCCTGGTCGCCACAGACCAACGGTTGATGGGGGTTATTCAGGTTATCAACGCCAAAGATAAGGATGGAAATATTATTCCGTTTTCCACGGATGATGAACTTATCCTTATGCATTTTGCGACAAACGCCACTATGGTACTTCAGCGGGCGTACATTACAAGGGCGATGATCCTGCGTATGATAAAAATGGCGGAGTTGCGCGACCCTAAAGAAACAGGCACCCATGTAAACCGCGTCGCCGGTTACGCGATAGAAATTTATGACAGATGGGCTTATCATCATAAGGTTCCCGTGGAAGAAAAAGATAAATTCATGGATTCATTAAAGATAAGTTCCATGTTGCACGACGTGGGCAAGGTGGCGATTTCGGATACGATTCTTAAAAAACCCGCCCGTTTTACGCCGGAAGAATATCAGATAATGCAGAACCATACCATTTACGGCGCAAGACTTTTCTATGACACTAACTCCCCCGTTGATATTCTTGCAAGGGATATAGCGCTGACCCACCATGAAAATTGGGACGGCACGGGTTACCCGGGCTGGATCGATCCCCACACGGGTAAAGTGGAAAGGACAAATGACGAAGGAAAACCTCTGGGAAGAAAAGGCGAAGAAATACCCCTTGGTGGCAGGATTGTGGCAATTGCCGACGTATTTGACGCGCTTTGTTCAAAACGCGTATACAAAGAGCCGTGGACCGAAACTGAAGTACTTGACGAATTGCGAAAACTCGCGGGCTCAAAATTTGATCCGGAGTTAATTGATATTTTCTTTGAAATACTCCCGAATATTAAGCAGACTCAGAATCGGTATCCCGAAGACGCAGCATAGCCGTTATTGTTCTGTCCAGCGAGTCCGCGAATGTTTTAAGTTCTTTTTTCCCGTAATTTGCAATCCTCTCAATTTCAAGACCGTTATCCGCAAGACCGACTTTAAAATTGCGGATGGAAAGGAGTTCGTTTATATTTTCCGCCGTGAATAAACGTCCGCGATCGTCAATCACGGACACTGACTTTTCCACAAGCCTCTTCGCGAGGGGAACGTCCCGTGTTATCACAAGGTCGCCTTTTACGGACATCTCAACTATGCGGTCATCGGCGGAATTTTCCTTAACGGGGCAAATCTCCATTTCCGCCCCACTTGTTTCTGGAATCTGACGGTTGGCGGCAAATATGATTTTAAGTTTGAGTTTTTTCGCCCTTCTTAACACAAGTTCCCTTACGGGTTTTGGACAGGAATCGGCGTCTATCAGTATTTTCATTCCATTCCCGTTACACACGCGGCAAACAGGGAAAAATTCCCCTTTAGTAAAAGAGGGGCGCACTTTTCACGGGAAATATAAAATGATTCGCCCTTTTTAAAAAACTGATTTTCTATTTCCAATTCGCCTTCCGTTACGATGAAGACTCCAACGCCGCCTTCATTAAAAGACACGCCGCCATCGCCGTGAATGTAAAAAAGAGAAAAGTTTTCGCCCGGTAGCGGATAACAAACCCGCGTATCGGCGCATGGGGTAATAATTTGCGGAACAAAGGGAACAAGCGGCATTATTTTTTTTAACTCGTCAATATCAATGTGTTTATGCGTAAGACCGCCCCGGATTACATTGTCGGAGTTGGTCATCAATTCCACGCCAAAACCGCTAATATACGCATGAGGCGTTCCCGTCGGAATAAAAAGTCCCTGTCCGGGCTGTAATGTAATGAGGTTTAAGTAAAGGGGCGAAAAAACTCCAGGGTCCCCCGGATAAAGGGAGGTTAATTTTTTAATAAGATCCATTTGCCCACCTGAAACCGCGCCTAAGGAAGCGTATATTTCTTTTGGCTCTTTAAATCCCGCCATTAGGGTAAAAGGCGTAATGGCGCATATTATCTCGCTCTTATTGTTCTGATCTTTGTAATTTCTTACGGGAGAGTCTGTTTCAAGCCCCATTTCATTCTCCCGCAAAAACCCGTCCCGCGCCTGTTCCTTGTTCGGGTGAACCTGTATTGAAAGCGGCTTTTCTACGGCAATCAGTTTTAATAAAAATGGAAGCTCCCCGGAAATCTCTTTCAGGCTTATGTCGTTTCCGTTAACCCGTACCCGCGACGGGGCGAGCGGGTGCGTACCCAGCCACATTTCCGCATAGGGCTCTTTTAAATCATTATCCCCATTTTTTACCAATCCCAAAAATTCAGGCAGTATCCGCATGGAACCCCATTCGTAATGTTTTATTTGATTTTGAAGTTTATGTATTTTTATCATCGCCAAACAGGCTTAACGCCTGATCAAGTTTTGTTATGAGACGGAGAGTACGGTCCTCAACTTCCTGATTCTCCCAGTTGTCTTCGTCTTTTAATTCTCCCTTAGCGCGTATTTCATTATCCAACCGCTGTTTTATCTTGTTAAATTCATCACACAAAATGAAACCGGTTAAAATGGCTATATTTAGAGGATCTTTAATTCCTGAAATACTTTGCGTATTTTTTACAGCCGCACTGTACTGTGACAGCACTTTATTAAGATATTCCTCGTCCTCATCGGCGGTTATTGTAAATGAAGTTCCAAGAATATCCAAACGTATATCATTGGCCATTAATTTCCCTAAAAAATGTCCAGTTCTTTATCCTGTGAATCGGAGTCTAACGGCTCGGAATCCAGCGAAACGGATTCCAGAGAATCGCCCTCATCCTTTGGAGCATCGTCAACCTGCGGATCACTGTTATCCTTCGGATCACTTTCATCTTGCGGTTCAGAGTCTTGCGGATCGCCGTCATCCTTTATAGTACCGGTATCTTTAGTATTCTTCACGGCGGCGGAAAGTTCGGCGTTTTTCTGGGCTTCTTTTGCCGAAATTTCAAAAAACTCTTTTGAATTGGATTCGGACGCGTTTGACTCAGGCTCGGGACTTTTCTCTTTTTTAGATTGAGTCTTTTTTGCCGTTGGCGTTTTTTCCTTCAGGCTTTTTTCAAACGCCTCTTCAAATTGGCTGAGCCTGTCCAACGCGGCGACTATGCCGCCCTCAATGCGCCCCTGCTCTTCCTTAAAGCGCATAACAAGCAGTTCCAGCTCATCAAGACGCTTTTGATTCGCGTCCAATTTTGTCTGTAAACCGGTCCTCTCGGACAAGAGGGCGGCATTCTCCGAGTTTACCCGCTGTACGTACTCAATCGCCTTGGCGACTTTCGTTTCCAGAAGCTGGACCTGTTCAAGACTAATCATGTTACGCTCCAAGGGCGGCTTTGGCTTTTTCAGCTACGGCCTTGAACGCGGCCGCGTCTTCAGAAGCGAGCCATGCGAGCGCTTTACGGT
>Ga0268262_10004246_pt1 | contig 14901 bp, 13 predicted proteins | sample TergutNc150P3_FD_190354 | JGI IMG/M metagenome (GOLD analysis project Ga0268262, IMG submission 190354) | Nasutitermes corniger P3 segment gut microbial community from laboratory colony in Florida, USA - Nc150 P3 (SPAdes) (version 2) | ecosystem: Host-associated > Arthropoda: Insects >... | reverse complement strand
TTCTATCGGTTTGATCTGGCACTGGCTGAAAAACAATATAACTATGCCGGTTTCGCAGTTAGCAAAATTGATGATGAAATGGACGGAACATCAGATTAATACGTAAGAATGGTCTATTAGTTAAAAGCGTGGTATAAATGACCGTGTTATATTGGAACGTAAGAAACAAATGAACTCAATACCACCGGTGTTCCATTTCTTTTTGATTGTCTTTTTACCTGCGAAGTAGACGATTGCAAACTTGTTGAGAATTCATTGCATAAAGCTTTTTATCCTTATTGGGCAAATTCTTTATTTAGTTGTGTAATATAATTATGTTGAATATTGTTTAAGGTATCTCCAAAAATCTGGTAAATATCGGCTGTATATTTTTCTATTATACTAACAGCATTATCTGGAATGATGGTTTCAGGTTTTAATAATTCATAAGCTTCAATATTTAAAGCCTCTGCCATTTTTATTAATGTTGCAGGGGAGACCCATTTTTTACAATTTTCAATATCACTTAGGAAAGGTATGGATATATCTATTTTTTCTGCAAAATCAGCCTGAGATAACTTGCGATAACCCCTAAATCTTCTAATATTTTGGCTTAAAATTGCCTTCAAATCCTTTTCTGTCATTACTTATCCTCATAGTTAAATTAGTATGCTATTGGCTTGACAGGTATAGAATAATCTTATAGATTAATCGTATTAGCCAATAGAAAATATAGAATTTGGCTAAAATCTTAAAGTTTCCAAGGAGAAAAAAATGACAAGTAAGAAAAATTGGTTATAACCGGTCTTGCCGCTTATAATGGCAAATACATATATGGAGAAGATGGTGAGGTAGCCGGTTATCCTGATAGGGAACTTTTCGCCGGATCTGAATCCGGTACTCCTGTATTAATAAGTAATGGCAGTGTTACATTAAATGTTTATATTACTAATGGTAGCAGTGTAGTTCCCTTTACCGGAAACGGTTATGGTGGCATTGAATTATTTGTTTCTGATTCGGCAACTTCCAGTCTTGAAACTTTTGAATGTATCGGATATGTTTTATTAACCTTTAAAAATGGCGGAGGCAGCAGTCAGCTTATTCCTCCAAGATAGGCAGGTCTGTATGCGCAAACCGCCTGTATGGCGGTTTGCGCTATGTTCGATTAAGTCGCCTAAAAGCTCCCACGCTTCACTCCACCGCATTTTTCTTTTGAATCTTAATGTAAGTCTTGTAAGACAACCTGTTTCGGCTTACAACTCAAACAAGTTGTCGAACAAGTATATTATCGTATAGACTTTATTCGGACTAATAAAACCAGCGTTTGCGTTACGTTGGAAATGATGACCATCGGTTATGACTGTACCGACCCCTTCTCAATATCTGCCTTATGCGCCCTATATTTTATCCCAATGATTTTATCCAAATAAAGGACAGAGGGACAAGAAAACATAATTTTACTGATGAATTTATCGATTTTGTAAAAAAAGACGAAATTACTGATAGGCAAAGTACCCGATCCAAAAAGTCAGGTGGAACAAATCACTATCGCCCTTATTTATAAATTCAATGATACCGTCAGTCTAATATTTTTAATCTTCGTTTGAGTAGTCATGAAATGTTAAACCTTTATGCCGAAGCCATTGTAAAACTTAACCAAAACCCCGGTATTCCGCAGTTGTTCAGGGATATTTTTAAGAACGCTTATCTTCCCTATCGTGATCCTGAAACTCTAAAACTTTTTTTGACAACCATCAATGAGTTTGAGTATGATCATTCGGAAAATCTTGGCGATGCATTTGAATATCTTCTTTCGGTATTGGGCAGTCAGGGGACGCAGGTCAGTTCCGCACGCCTCGCAATATCATTGATTTTATGGTCGAGGTAATTGATCCGCAAAAAAATGAAATCATACTTGATCCCGCCTGCGGTACTGCCGGTTTTCTTATTTCTTCTTACAAACTTGATCCCGCCTGCGGTACTGCCGGTTTTCTTATTTCTTCTTACAAACATATTATGAAGGCGAATACAAAAAAAACGCCTGGTGATCTCCTTACTACAAAAGAACGAAAGAAATTGATGGACAATTTTATAGGTTATGATATTTCGCCGGACATGGTACGCCTTTCGCTGGTAAACCTTTATCTTCACGGTTTTAGCCAGCCTAAAATATTTGAATACGATACCTTGACCAGTGATGAACGTTGGAATGAATATGCTGGAGCTATTCTGACCAATCCGCCTTTCATGTCTCCAAAAGGCGGTATAAAACCTCACAAAAAATTTTCCATACAGAGTAACCGAAGCGAAGTTCTTTTTGTTGATTATAACGCCGAACACCTTAATACAGCAGGTCGCGCCGCTGTAATTGTCCCCGAAGGTATCATTTTTCAGAGCGGTAAGGCATACAAACAACTCCGTAAATCACTTGTAGAAAAATATCTTTATGCTGTGGTTTCTCTGCCTTCCGGTGTATTCAACCCTTATGCCGGAGTAAAAACATCAATTTTATTTTTGGATACGCTTCTTGCTCAAAAAAGCGATTCTATTCTGTTTGTTAAAATTGAGAATGACGGCTTTAGTCTTGGCGCTCAACGACGAGCTATTGATAAAAATGATCTGCCTAGGGCGGTGGAGATTATTAAAAAATTCCGAAAAGAACTCATGCAGGGGCGCAGAGGCGCGGAAGAGAAGAGAGAGGAAATTTTACCACGAACCACACGAAACAACACGAACGAAATTAATTATTTGGTTGTTTATAAAGATAAGATTGCTGAAAGTGGTGAGTATAATTTGAGTGGGGAGAGATATAGGGAAACAGAACAGCGGGGTAAACAGAAATGGTCGATGGTACGATTGGGAGAAATTTTTGATATAACTTCAAGTAAAAGAGTATTCGAGTCAGAATGGAAAAATAAAGGCGTTCCCTTTTATCGCGCTCGTGAAATTGTAAAATTAGCCAAAGATGGATTTGTAGAAAATGAACTTTTTATATCAGAAGAAATGTTTGAAGAATATTCTTTAAAATATGTTATACCACAAGAAGACGATATGATGGTAACAGGAGTAGGTACATTAGGTGTTTGCTATGTGGTAAAAAAAGGAGACCGTTTCTATTTCAAAGATGGCAATATTATTTGGTTTAAGAAAAAAACGGATAATATAACAAATTTTGTTAAATATCTTTTTCAAACAGATTTTATTAAACGACAAATACAGCAAACAGCAGGTGTAACTGTTGGAACATACACGATAGTTAATGCGAAAAAAACCCAAATCCCCCTGCCATCGATTGAAGTTCAACAAGAAATTGTCACAGAAATTGAAGGATACCAGAAAATCATTGACGGGGCGAGGCAGGTGGTGGATAATTGGAAACCACATATTGATATTGATCCTGATTGGTCGTTGGTTAGATTGGGGGATACGTGTGATGATTTTAAAAATGGTTTAAATTTTTCTGCTGAGCAAGTTGGTAAAGGAACAAAATTTGTAAACATAAAAGATGTTTTTTCTGACGGCCATATTGATACAAGTAATTTGGAAAAAGTTGAAATATCAGAGAAAGAAAAACAATCTAAACTGGTTTCTAATAATGATTTATTGTTTGTCAGATCGTCTGTAAAATATGAAGGGGTTGGTTTCCCCTCATTAATAAATCCTGAAAATGAAGAAATTGTTTTTTGTGGTTTTTTGATCAAATGTACACCAAATATTAAAGTTGTATTACCTGAGTATTTACTATATTTACTGCGAACAACCGAATATCGTAATAAAACCGTATTATTATCAAATAAGGCAAATATTACTAATATTTCACAAGAAAGTATTAAATCACTGGAAATTCCTCTTCCACCCCTAGAAACTCAGCGTTCTATTGTTACTGAAATTGAAGCCGAGAAAAAAGCCGTTAACGGCTGCCATGAGCTTATTGCTATATACGAGGGGAAAATCAAGACTGTGATTGAACGTGTTTGGGGGAAGGATTCTAACGAGACATAAATTAATAAAAAGCGAGCACTTGACAATATCTATACAATTGTGTAGTATATTAGTTAGGTATTATGAAAATATAAAAAGTAATATAATTTTATCTGAACTTGTCTTGGAACTTGTTTGTAAAAGATAGGAAAAATATAGGTAAGGGGAGATATGGGTGATGCCCGATATATTTACTACCGATAAACGATCAAGTATTATGCGTTCAATAAAAAATAAAAATACATTACCTGAACTAATTATACAATCATTATTAAGAGATATTGGAGTTGAGTATGAACGTGGAAGAGAGTTGCTAAATTGCCGCCCTGATATTTTAATACCAGATATTAAGAAAGTTATCTTTGTTCATGGTTGTTTCTGGCATGGACATAGTTGTAAACGCGGACAATTACCGGAAACAAATAAGTTGTTTTGGGAGAATAAGATAACAAAAAACAAAGAAAGAGATTTAAGGAATTATACAGAATTGAGTAATACCGGCTGGGAGTATTTAGTAATATGGGGGTGTGAGATTAAAAAGAAGAATTTGGATATTTTGATAAAAAAAATTTATTCTTTTCTTTATAAGGAATATAAAATTGAATAAGACGAAAAAAAATAAACAAGTAACACCGTTAAAAGCCATAGATTTTTTCTGTGGAGGCGGAGGAATGACATATGGATTGAGAAAGGCCGGTATACAAGTAATAGCCGGTATTGATTATGATAATGATTGTAAAGAAACTTATTTGGCAAATAATCCTGATTCTGTTTTTATACATAGTGATATAAATACTTTAAAATGTTGTGACTTAGAAAAAACATTGAATATAAAAAAAAATGATAATAATATGATTTTTGTAGGTTGTAGTCCGTGTCAATATTATAGTATTATTCGTTCTGATAAGACTAAATCGGCTGTGAGCAAAGATTTATTACTTCAATTTAATAAATTTGTAGAGTATTTTAAACCCGGTTATATTCTTGTCGAAAATGTTCCTGGAATTATTTCAAACAAGGACTCTGTTTTACCAGAATTTTTTAAATTCTTGGATAATACAGGGTACAAAAGCAAAGAATGGCGTATTGTTAATATGATGTATCATGGCATTCCTCAAAGTCGTAAACGCTTTTCATTAATAGCTACAAGAATACATGAAGCGATTTCTTTGCCAAAAGAAGAAAAGAAAATAATTACTGTTCGCGATGTACTAGGAGAAGAAAATGGTTTTGCAAAGATTAAGGCCGGCAACATTGATAAAACAGACTTTTTTCATACCACTGCGAATCTTAGTGAACTAAATTTGAAAAGGTTAAAGAGAACTCCAAAAAATGGAGGAACAAGGCTTGCATGGAAAGACGAGCCTGAATTACAGCTGAAATGTTATATAAATAAAAATGATTGTTTCCGTGACGTATACGGTAGATTAAGCTGGGATAAACCATCATCAACAATAACAACCCATTTTTATAAAACATCAAATGGGAGATTTTCTCATCCGGAAGAAAATAGGGCGCTTTCAATACGTGAGGGAGCAACATTACAAACATTTCCCAAAACATATAAATTTAAAACATCCAGTTTAATAAAAGCGGCAAAAATAATTGGAAATGCCGTTCCCCCCAAATATGCTCATAAATTAGGTTTAGTGATTGTGGAGCATAAAACATGAAAGAATCGTTTACAATAACACCAAGGATTATTGCTCACCTTGGAGAAGATTTAATAAAAAATGACAGTATTGCATTACTTGAATTAGTGAAAAACGCCTATGATGCTAATGCAAGTGAATGTATTGTGGATTTTGAAGTAAATTCTGCAGAAAATTTGTCAAAAATTACTATAACCGACAATGGAATCGGTATGAATTTAGATACAATAAAGAATGCATATTTAGTGATAGGTACTGATTTTAAGAAAAAAGAGCTTTCAAAAAAAATGAATGATAATAAATTTACCGGTCGCTATCCATTAGGGGAAAAGGGTATCGGTCGGCTTGGCGCACATAAACTAGGAAATAAAGTCTATATCTATTCAAAAACAAAAAAGGACAAAGAAGTAGAAGTTATCATTGATTGGGAAAAATTGAATGACTCTGAAAAAATAAATGATTTTAAAATAGATGTTAACGAGAACCTAAAACCAAAATATATTGATAATAATATACAAACAGGTACAATAATTATTATTGAAAAACTGAAAACCACTTGGGATAGACGACAAATTAGGGAAATTCACAGAAACCTAATGTCACTACATAGTCCATTTTCCAAAGTTAATGATGGATTTTTGGTTAAAATTACCAGTAATAGCGATTTATTTACAGGTTTGCCCGATTTTGATGACATAATAAATGCCGGTTTATATTTCTGCCACTGCAAAATGAAAGGAAAATACATTACCGATTTTTCTTATAATTTCAAACCTTGGAAAACATTAGCAAAAATAGACAAAGGACGTATGATTTCAATAAAAGATTTGCATGAGATAGATAAATGTCTAAAAGGTATAAAAGATTCTGAATCATCGGGAAGCAGGGTAAAAGATTTATATGATATTGATTTAGTAAGAAATAAAATCGGAGAAATAGAATTTGACTTGGTAATTTTTGAAAAAGATGCTCAAATATTTAGCTATGTAAATGCAGAAAAAACCAGTATAAACAAATATTTAAAAGAAAACGGCGGTATTCGCGTTTATAGAGATAATGTTAGAATTTACGATTATGGTGAACGGGATAATGACTGGTTAGGTATAGATATAAAAAGAGTGCACAGGGTTGGTGGAAATGTTAGTAATAATATTATTCTTGGTTCTGTCAAGATAAAAAGGCACAAGAGTTTTGGATTACGAGAGAAGACAAATCGCGAAGGTTTTATTGAAAATGAATCATATCAAGTTTTTGTAGATGCTGTAAACTTTGCTTTAAGTTTGTTTGTACGTTATCGGAATCAAGATAAAGCATTATTAACATCCTTATATAAAGAAATAAAAGTTATAGAACCCGTTTTATCTGACTTGGGAGAAGTAATAAATATAGTTGAAGAAAATATTACTGACAAAGAGACAAAAGGTGAAATATTAAAGTATTTACATAGAATTAATGATCAGTATAAAGATGTAAAAGAAATTTTAATAAAAAGTGCGAATGCCGGTTTAAATTTGGGAGTAGTTATTCATGAAATAGAAAAACAAATAAAAGCATTAATTGGTTTTTCAGAAAGAAATGAAGTAGAAAATGTAAAAGAAATAGCAAAACGCCTTGAAAAAATCATTCGTGGTTATACTGCAATGATCAGAAAGACGGCAATTAAAGAATTATCATTAAATAATCTTGTTCAAATTGCCGTTGATAATTATTTCTTTAGATTTTCTGATCACAAGATAAATGTCGAAATTAATTCGGATATAAATATTATTTATGCAAAGTGTTCCGAGGCAGAAACCATTTCTATTATTACAAATTTATTAGATAATTCTATTTTTTGGCTATCGTATGCACGTAAAGAAAACAGAGAGATTTCTATTTATGTGACGACACAGATAAATGGATATAGTTCAATAGTTATCTCCGATAATGGTCCAGGGTTTAATATTCCTACAGAAATGGCTATACAACCATTTATAACCGGTAAACCGAACAACATGGGGATGGGGTTGGGATTACACATCTCGACAGAGATGATGCACGCAATGAAAGGAGAGTTGTATTTTTTTGATAAAAATGAGATTAAATTTCCAAAGTATGTTAAGGAGCGTAAAATTAATAATGCTGTTATCGCATTGTGTTTCCCGATAGGAGGCAAAAAATGAATTTTATTAAAGAATTTGTTGACAGTGTATTAATTGTTGATGACAAAGAAGATGAAATTATTGGATTAAAAAAATCATTAGAAGCACAAGATATATGGGTAACACATTGTTTACCGGAAACTCTTATTAAAAGACAACCAATTAGACATCGAACTTTATTATTCTTAGATTTACATCTTAATACAGATGAGGAAATAATTAGTATTTTATCAAAATATACCAGACCTATTCTTCAAAAACATTTTTCAAATAATCGTGCGTATGGAATTGTAATATGGTCACTTCATGATGATGAAATTTCAATGTTTTGTGAAAAAATAATAGAAGATACAATTACTAATGAAAGATACTCTACACCGGTATTTATAATTAACCTAGAAAAGAATAAATATATACAAAAAAATGATTTTTCTACGATTATTGAAGATTTAAACAGAAAGTTGTTAGAATCACCAGCCGCATCATTTTTTATGAGTTGGTCAATATCGGTAACAAAATCTATATCAAATGTTATTTCTGATTTCTTTTCGCTTTCTCCAGATTTTATGGATAAAAAAAATGGAATTATTAAAAACCTTTATCTTCTTGCAAAGAATTATACCGGTTTACCAAAAGAACAATTAGTAAATTATCCTTTATATCAGGATGCCTATAAGTCATTTGATGAACTTATTTATTCAAGTTTGACATTTCAACAAAAAAGTAACTTCATTGATATTTTTAAGAAATACAAATATCCTAGTAAATCAAATTTTAGTGAAGAAATATTAACTTTTGCAAAAATTAATGAAAAAACATTTATAGAAAATATATTAGCTGAAACAAAAAAACATATAATACCTGGTTCAGTTTATGAAATAGTAGGGGACAATAAATATTTATCTGTTCCAGACAAGCCTGATACCTTAAAGTCAATTGCCATAGAACTTACACCACCATGTGATTTTTCTAATAAAAAATTACATTCAAAGCTAATTGGTGGATTTATTGTTGAATTACCAAAAGAACAAAAAAAAATAAATGTCTTTATAAAGCAATTTAGACGAGATTCAACCTATATAATTTGGCCCATTTTAACTGGCAGTGATAAAGCACAGTTAATGTGTTTTGATTTTAGATGTTTATTAATTATTAGTGACTCAACATTAAAGAATTCAAAAAAATACAAATTGATATTTAGAGTCAAACATTCATTATTTTCCGATATATTACAGAAGTTTTCTTCACATTCTGCTCGACTAGGTATAGCAAGTTTAAAACCGGAAATATGAGTTTGGAATGAACTAGTTTTATGGAAAACAAGACAAGAATCCGATTACTATTATTTTCCTATGACAACCACAATTGATATATATAATTTTAAATTATTTTTAATATAATACGAAAAGATTTATAATAAGTAGAGGATCAAAGATTGAAAAATAAAATTAAAACTGCTATAATACCTAAACCCCTACAAATCCGTAACAGCACCGCCGAATTTCTCATTTTCACCAAGCAAGCGGGCGAAAACGGCATAGAAGTCCATGTACAAGACGGAACAATCTGGCTAAGTCAAAAGCTCATGGCCGCTTTGTTTGAATGTTCCGTCGATAATATTTCTTTACACTTAAAAAATATATTCGCCGAAGGGGAAATGAACGAATTTTCAGTTACCGAGGATTTCTCGGTAACTGCCGCCGATGGCAAAAATTACCATACCAAACATTACAACCTCGATGCCATAATCGCCGTAGGCTACCGTATTAACACTAAGAGGGCAACCGCTTTTAGGCAATGGGCTACGGCAGTACTCAGGGATTATGCGTTGAGGGGATATGTCATAGACAAAAAACGCATGGAAAACGGCGCTTTTCTTGATGAGGACTATTTTGAGCACCTTCTTGCGGAAATTCGGGAAATTCGCCTCAGCGAGCGCCGCTTTTATCAAAAGATAACTGACATCTACGCCACAGCGATGGACTACAACAAAAACGCTCCTATAACAAAGGAATTTTTCGCAAGAGTTCAAAACAAACTGCACTATGCAATTCACGGACACACTGCCGCAGAGGTGATTTATGAGCGTGCCGATTCCGCCAAAGAGCACATGGGATTGACTGCATGGGAAAACAGTCCTCAAGGTAAAATTGTTAAAACAGATGTTGCCGTCGCGAAAAATTATCTGACAGAGGCAGAACTGGAATCTTTGGGGCGTATTGTTAACGCGTATCTTGATTTGGCGGAAGATAGGGCAAAAAAGCATATCCCCATGACTATGGAAGATTGGAGTAAACGCCTGGACCGTTTTCTTGAAGCCGATGACAGGTCGATACTTCAAGATTCAGGAAAAATAAGCGCCCAACTTGCAAAGGAATTCGCCGAAAGCGAATTTGAAAAATACCGTATTATTCAAGACCGCCTGTTTGAATCCGATTTTGACAGAGAAATTAAGAAGATTGAGGGGAAGCGAAGAAAGAAGTAGATTTCAAAATATTTTTTTGGGTAAGCGCTTAGCATAAGAAACATAAATTCTCATTCAAACCATTGCTTTAAATACTAAAAAATACTATTCTAACATTATGCTAGGCGCAATTATCGGCGATATCGCCGGTTCAAGGTTTGAATTTAACAATATCCGCTATAAAAATTTTGAACTACTTGCAGAAGATTGTAATGTTACCGATGACAGTATAATGACGCTTGCAGTTGCGAAGGCAATTTTAACCTGTAACGGCAATTGGGAACTGCTTAATGGAAATGCTGTCAAATATATGCAGGAAATCGGGCGCAAATACCCGAATTGCGGTTTTGGCGGTATGTTTAGAAAGTGGGTGTTTCAAGATGATCCTGCGCCGTATAACAGTTATGGAAACGGTGCGGCAATGCGTGTTTCACCATGCGGTTTTATAGCACGGACTGAGGAAGAAGCGGTATTGCTTTCCCGAAAAATAACCGAAGTTACACATAACCACAATGAAGGTTTGAAAGGAGCGGAAGCTGTTTCTGTTGCAGTATTTATGGCGCATAATGGCATGTTAAAAAATGAGATAAAAGAGCGAATAGAGAAAGACTACTACCCTCTTAACTTCACGCTTGATAATATCCGTGAGGATTATCAATTTGACGAAACCTGTCAGGGAACAGTCCCTCAGGCAATTGTGGCTTTTCTTGAATCTATTTCGTTTGAAGACGCTATCCGCAACGCAGTAAGCATCGGCGGTGACAGCGATACGTTAGCCGCTATCACGGGAAGCATTGCGGAAGCCTATTATGGTGTTCCTTATGATTTGAAATGCAAGGCTCAATTGTATCTTGACCGTAATCTGCTTAAAATTTATCGTGAATGGGAAAAGTTTATCAGGAAAACTCAATCGGTAAAGAAATTTATTTATCTCACAAAATACATAAATAAATTAGAAAGAGATGATTATTTTTTTCAGTTTAAACTTGAATTTTATAACTTTGTGCAATCGCACCCCGAATATGAGCTTGGTGATTATGAAGATATACTTGAAGAAAATGGTTTAAGATGGCAAACGAATTCAATGCGATCCGCCGATGAGAGTAATCTCAGCGAACAATGTATCCTCGCTCTCATAACAGGCGCTTTCCGAGCCGAGCATTTTTCCGGGGGTGTTTTGAATGAGTTTATCAAAGACGGATATATCGATAAATGGCTTGGCCGTCTAAAGGCGTTTGACTGTGAACGTAAACCGGAAGAAGACAAGCCTGCGCTAAAAAGCGTTAGAATGCTATTACTTTCTTTTCAAAAAGAGACCATTGCGGAATTATTTATTACCGAGAATGAAATTGTTATTAAAAATAGCGCTCATGACGGCGGAAATGTTACTCATCAGTATGAGTGTGGCGATTCATCTGAAATCGGAGAGCTTTGTTTAAATGCTATGAGAAATTGTCTTGAAGCGGAAGGTTGGAATGACGCAAAAGATTTTAATAGAGCAGAATTAAAGGCTTATCATTATGAACTTAAAGTTGAGTATGAAAACGGTGATACTGTCTCTCATCACGGGCTATTTAACCGTACCCATATACCGGAAAAGACTTTCAAGACTTTTATAGATACCATCCATATTGCAACTAACATTTACGGTTTTGGAGAGATATTAAATCTTGACGGATTTATGAGCGCTATCAAGTCAGGTGAAGTTAAATATTGCGGCGTGGAATTTTCAAAAGGCGGCAGAATCTATCACTACCGCACAACGGATTTACAGATTAATATCGGCGATACAGTCATTGTGCCTGTTGGGGAAGATAACCACGAGCAGGAAGCAATTATTAAAACTGTAGAATACTGCTGTTGGGATGACACTCCGTACCCGCTTGAAAAGACAAAACAAATAATCAGAATTACAGGGGACAAAAGCAGTAAAACGCCGCTTCTGCGTTTCTCTGTCAATAGGCCGCTTTTACAACTTCCGGAAGAAATCGGCATTGATAATGAACAAACTTAAACCAGATTGAATTCCCATCTCCCGCTTAAATTTCTCCTCATTTTAATATAAGCTCAATACAGGAGAAAGCATGATACAGCTTGCCGCTTTTTTGGGGAACCCGGGCTCAGGATATGAACGAAACAGGCACAATGCGGGAAGGATGCTTGCGGAGACCCTTCCTTTTTACGCTTCTCTTTCGTGGGGGAAAAAGTTCAAAGGTTTGTACGCTTCACGGGAAAACAGCCGCTTTCTGATGCCGGAGACTTACATGAACCTTTCAGGCGAATCGGTTTATGAGGCGGCGTCATTTTTTAAACTGAAAGTTGAGGAAATAATTGTTGTCCATGATGAACTTGAACTGCCGCTTGGGACAATTTCGTTGAAATTTTCAGGAGGACTTGGTGGGCATAACGGACTTCGTTCAATGAAAAAGTGTTTCGGCAGCGCGGACTTCTGGCGGCTGCGGATTGGAATTGGCCGCCCTGATTCACGCCTGCCGGGTGAAGGAGGGCCTGAAGGAAGCGGGGAAGGTATTACAGACTGGGTGCTCTCCGATTTTTCAAAAAACGAAACGGAAATACTGTATAATGTATTAGACGCGGCAGCGAATCTTTTGCAGCAAGTTCTTGCCTGTGAGCCTGAAACTCTGCTGCCTGAATGGAGCAAGAAGAAGATTAATATTGCGATGCAGGAAGCATAATAAATGAATGTAAGCGAAGCGTATAAAGCGTTATACGACACTGTTGTGAAACTCCGCAGTCCTGACGGCTGTCCGTGGGACAAGGAGCAGACTCCTTCTTCACTGCGGGGAGCGTTAGTTGAAGAAACATACGAGTGTCTCGAAGCGATTGATGAAAATGATCCTGAACATATTTCCGAAGAATTAGGAGATTTGTTCCTGCTTGCGACTATGATCGGGTATATGCACGAACAGGAAGGGAAATTCTCGGTTGCTGATGCACTGACAAAAATAAACAGCAAATTGATACGCCGTCACCCCCATGTTTTTAACGGGTTAAAAGTAAAAGACAGCGCTGAAGTTCTTGATAACTGGGCGGCGATAAAAATAAATCAGGAGGGACGCAAGCCTAAAGATTCGATACTTGATGAAGTAAAAGCTGGTTTTCCTCCGATGGATCGCGCGTATATGCTTCAGAAAAAAGCCGCAAAAGTTGGTTTTGACTGGCCGGACACGGCGGGAGTAATTGAAAAAATACGGGAAGAATTAGGTGAAGTGCAGGAAGCGGCGCATAACGAAAAGGAAACGGCGCATACCGGAACGGATGCGGACAAACTTGAAGAAGAACTCGGCGATTTGCTTTTTTCCGTAATCAATCTGTGCCGTTTCTTAAAGGTAGAACCTTCTGTTGCTCTTCGCCGCACCAACGGCAAGTTTATTCAGCGTTTTGGATATGTGGAAAAGAAAATGAAAGAAGCGGGACATGAAATGAAAAAAGAAAATCTGGCTATTATGGACAAATTCTGGAACGAGGCAAAACAAAAGAATCTTGAGTAAAGGAGAAAGAAATGGCAGCTAACAAAGTAGCTACAAAGAAATTCGGTATTTTAACAGCGGGCGGCGATTGTCCGGGGCTTAATGCGGCAATCAGGGGAGTATGCCGAGCGTCTCATGACCGTTATGACATGGAAATAATAGGTATAGCGAACGGGTTTCGAGGTCTCATTTATGAAGATACAAGGAAACTTAAACCGGAAGATTTTACCGGTATTTTAACACGCGGCGGAACCATACTCGGCTCAAGCAGGGAAAAACCTTTTGGTCCGGCGGACAAGGACGAAGTTGCCAGCGATAAAGTTTCAGCTATCAAGGAGACGTACCAAAAACTGGAACTTGACTGCATTGTTTTGCTCGGTGGAAACGGGACAAACACTACGGGCTTCAAACTCGCCCGTGAAGGATTAAATGTTATCGGGCTGCCGAAAACAATTGACAACGATATTGTAGGAACGGACATGACATTCGGTTTTGATTCGGCTCTTGCTATCGGAACGGAAGCGATAGACAGGCTTCATTCTACGGCGCAGAGTCACAGCAGAGTTATTGTTATTGAACTAATGGGGCACAAAGCAGGCTGGCTTGCGCTTTACGCCGGAGTTGCGGGAGGCGGAGATGTAATTCTCATTCCCGAGATTCCGTATAAGATAGATGAGATTGCAAGTCATCTTGAAAAACGCGCAAGGTCGGGGAAGACATTTTCAATTGTGGTTGCCGCCGAAGGCGCGCTTTCCGTTAAAGAAGCGCAGATGGATAAAAAAGAACGTAAAAAATACCGTCTAGAAAACGGGCCTTCCGCCGCCTACCGTATCGCGCGCGAAATAGCGGAAGCGACCGAAATGGAAACAAGAGCGACAGTTCTGGGTTATGTGCAACGAGGCGGAGTCCCCAGCGCGTCTGACCGTGTTCTTGCAACCAGTCTCGGAGTTGCGGCGGCGGAACTTCTTGCCAAAGGAAAATACGGACGCATGGTTACGCTGAACGGCAATGAAATCGCCTCCGCCGATTTAAGCGTTCCCGAAGGCAAAGTTAAAAATGTTCCTGATGATCATTATATGCTTGATACCGCAAGAGCTGTCGGCACTTGTTTGGGCGATTAACGTTTCTTAAATTTAAACGTTTTTTTATGAAGTCGGCGTTGAGGTTATTTTCGTTGTCATTTGCATACGCAA